>ERZ837910.63-NODE-63-length-155360-cov-11.942204_pt1 | contig 155360 bp, 156 predicted proteins | sample MGYA00519940_ERZ837910 | MGnify/ENA primary metagenome ERZ837910 (study PRJEB31850, sample SAMEA3708825) | human gut metagenome | biome: human gut; feature: human-associated habitat; material: faeces | place: China | collected 2014 ... | reverse complement strand
GCAGCAATACGATGTTGCTTATTGAATCGATTTACACAAAACTCTTGACACACCCAAAAGAAAAGGAAGGCCAAAAAGTTTTTAACAGTATAATTTAAATCATCTATTCTTTACGCTGTATAATATCAAATGTTATAATATATTAAAGCATAAAAGAAATATACCCATGGCCTAAGGGCACATGGGGAAGGAGGATGAAAGATAGATGAGCGTAAATCAAAGATTGGTTAATAAACTGACTGATAATTTATTTGACGGCATCCTTCAGCTTAAAACCAGGGATGAATGTTATGAATTTTTTGAGGATCTTTGCACGATCAATGAAATCCGGGATATGTCACAGCGCCTGGAAGTAGCAAGGATGCTTGAGGCTGGGGAAAAGTATGATCAGATCGAGAAGGAGACGGGGGCAAGTACTGCAACAATCTCAAGAGTCAAAAGATGCCTTAAGTACGGGGCTGACGGATATCTGACAGTACTTTCAAGATTGAATGAATTAGGGGGAAACAAGAAATAATGGATAAACTGAATCTTTCTCATGCAGGGTTTAAAGCATATGATATTCGCGGCATTGTGCCGGATGAAGTAAACGAAGAACTTGCTTACAGAGTAGGACGTGCCTATGCAGACCTGTATTATCCAAAAACCATGTGCATCGGCTATGACGTGCGCCCGAGCTCCCAGAAGATCTGCGAAGCTGCAAGCCGCGGATTGACTGACGGCGGTGCTGATGTGTATAACATCGGACTCTGCGGTACAGAAATGATGTACTTCGGCACATTCTTCTATAAAATGGATGGCGGATTCATGATCACGGCCAGCCATAATCCTTCCAACTATAATGGAATAAAAATCGTCAGACAGGAAGGCATCCCTGTCAGCGAGGATACAGGCCTTAAGGATATTGAAGAACTTGCTTTTTCCGGAGACTTCAAAGAGTCCGAGAAAAAGGGAAATGTTTATAAGAAAGAAATCATCGATGATTATGTAAAGCATATCCTGACATTTGTCGATATGAAGAAGATGAAACCGCTTCATATTGTTGTTGATGCAGGAAACGGCTGTGCTAATGTTGCATTTGCACCTCTTGAAAAATATCTCCCGTTCAAATTCAGCTATATTGACATGCAGCCGGACGGACTTTTCCCGAACGGCGTGCCTAACCCGATGCTTGAAGAATGCCGCAAGAAACTGGTCGATACCGTATTGAAAGAAAAGGCAGACCTTGGAATTGCATGGGATGGAGACTTTGACCGCTGCTTCTTCATTGATGAAAATGGCAAATTTGTTGAAGGCTACTACATGGTAGGCCTTCTGGCTGAATACTTCCTTCAGCTCCATAAAGGAGAAACCATTGTCCATGATCCGCGCGTCTTCTGGTGCACACAGAAGATCTGCGAAGAACTGGGCGGAAAAGCCGTCGAATCCAAAGGCGGCCATGCCTTTATGAAAGAGACCATGCGCAAAGTGAAGGGAATTTACGGCGCAGAAAACAGTGCTCATCACTTCTTCCGTGAATTCTCCTATTGCGATTCCGGCATGATTCCCTGGCTGATTGTTGCTCAGATCATGAGTAAAAAGGGGAAAGGCTTGGGAGAACTTGTTGCTGAAATGGAAGCTGAATTCCCATGCAGCGGCGAAATCAATCTTCCTGCCAACCATGTGAATGCTATCCTGGAAGCAATTGAAAAGAAATATACACCTGATGCTGAAAGAATTGATAAGATCGATGGCATCGGAGTTGATTTCAAAAACTGGAGATTCAATCTCCGCCCGTCCAATACGGAACCTTTGATCAGATTCAACATGGAAACCCGTGGGGACAAAGAACTCCTTAAAGAAAAAGAAAATGAAGTCATTGAATTAGTCAAGTCTCTTAACTGATTCGCCGTGACGATATAAAAAAGCAGGACCTTTCTGGCAAGACGAAGGTCCTGCTTTTTTATTTTTCTTGAAAGGAGGATATGGAGAATCTGAAAATAATTTATGCATTATATTGCATTTTATTACATAAAAGCGTATATTTATAAGCATAATTAGTCAAAGACCCATTTAGATACAGAAAAGAGAAGATCATTATGAAAAAAATTACAAAGGCAATTCTGACCGGAGCCGTAATTGCAGGCATGTTTATGGCAGGAGGGTGCGGCAATAGTTCTTCTGGCAGTTCATCGCCAAAAACCAATGAGAGCGCTTTGATGCAGAAAATCAAATCAAGCGGGAAACTGACTGTAGGTACAGCATCCGGATTTCCTCCTTATGAGTTTTTAGATACTTCAGCATCAGATGGCAAAAAGATTGACGGGATAGATATCAAACTGGCTGAAGCTGTTGCCAAAAAGCTGGGAGTCAAATTGGAAATACAGGATATGACATTCCAGTCGCTTTTATCCTCTCTTACCACGGGAAAAGTGGATATTGCTGTCTCTGCAATCAATCCGACTGAGGAACGTAAAAAGACAGTAGATTTTTCTGACAGTTATCTTGAAGGGAAACAGACGCTTCTTGTCAGAAAAGAGGATGCAGGGAAGTATAAGGCGCTGAGTGATTTTGACGAAAAACGTATCGGTGTACAGAAATCTACGATTCAGGAAAAGCTTGCTAATGAGCAGATCAAGAATGCGCAGATCGTGGCACTTCCCAAGGTCGCAGATGCACTTCTTGAGCTGAAGACGGGGAAAGTGGATGCGGTACCTGTGCAGAATATCGTTGGAGGCCAGTATCTTCTGACAAATAGTGATCTTTCGGCAACAAATATTTACTTCAGCAATTACAGCGGCGTCGCTGCCGTTGCCGTGCCGAAGGAAAGTGCTGATGTCATTAAAGTGATTAATGAGGTCATTGCAGAAAACAAAGCCAATGGAAATATCGATAAATGGGTTGATGAAATGACAAAGAAAGCCGTTGAGAATGCCAAGAAATAATGTGGATATAATATTTATTTACATATAAGGAGAGCAGAATACTGCATAAAAGTATAGATATGCATAAACACTTTATTTCATATCTATACAATAAAGGCGGAAAATGGTAATATGCACATAGGAATGGAGGGATGTATACATGAGAAAATCTTTAAAGCTGGCATTGATCGGTGCGGCAATTTTAGGTTCGCTGGCAATTGCCGGCTGTGGAGATAATTCCAAACCTTCTGGCGCGTCTAGTACACAGGAAAGCAAACTGATGCAGACAATTAAGCAGAGAGGCAAATTAATTGTTGGCACTTCTTCGGGATATCCGCCTTACGTTTTTGTAGATGCTGATTCCCCTGACAAGAAGGTCATTGGGCTCGATATTGAATTGTGCAAGCAGATTGCTGACAAACTCGGTGTCCAGATGGAAGTACAGGATATGGGATTCTCTGCGCTTCTTTCATCAGTGACTTCCGGCAAGGTAGATATTGCAGTCGGAGGCGTCAACCCGACACCGGAAAGAGAAAAGGCGATGGCATTCTCTGATATTTATCTGCCAACGGAACAGAAGCTTCTGGTTCTCAAGAAAAACGAACATCTTTACAAGGACATGGCTGATCTTGATGGCAAGACAATCGGTGCAGAGAAATCTACGACACAGGAAACGACGGCTCAGTCAATCAAAGGAGCAAACGTCATCGGACTTTCCAGTGTCCCGGATGCTATCCTGCAGCTGAAGAATGGCAAACTTGACGGAATTGTCGTGGAAGGCGTCGTTGCCAAGCAGTACCTTGTATTCAATGATGACCTTGCTTTGGCGGATGTACAGTTCCAGGGAGCTAAGAAAGTCTCTGCTGTTGCACTGCCAAAGGGAAGTGATGATGTATTGAAAGTCATTAACGGCATTATCAAACAGGATACGGAATCCGGACAGTTTGATAAATGGGTTGATGAATACAGTAAAATTGCAGTGGAAAAAGCCAAGAAATAATAAGCTGGACCTGACAGAGAGGAATGCAAAAGCGCATTCCTCTTTTTCATTTGTATGGAACCGTAATGATTTATTCATCATTGTGCAAGTAAATGCATAAAAGACAAGAAAATTTCATTATTTATACGAATAATTATTGACATACGTGTATATTTATGCTACTATCTATCCATCACAAAGATGTATCCGGTTTGGGATCAGAATTATCAGAGAGGTGCTTAAAATGATGAAAAAGATAAATGCAATGAAATTGGCAATGCTCGGAGCAGCAGCTGTAGCAGCTTTTGCTATCACAGGCTGCGGTGGAAGCGATAATAAGGCAGCAAGCAAGCCGGCTCAGGCTGAAAGCCCGCTTATGCATAAGATCAAGAGCAGCGGCAAGCTCGTTGTGGGAACAGCTTCCGGTTATCCTCCATATGAATTCGTAGACACAAGTGCCGGTGAAAAGAAGGTCATCGGGATTGATATGGAACTGGCACAGAAGATTGCTGACAAGCTGGGCGTCAAGCTTGAAGTGCAGGACATGAATTTCCAGGCTCTTCTTTCTTCCCTGACAGGCGGTAAGGTTGATATGGCTATCGCAGGCATCAACCCGACAGATGAACGTAAGAAATCCATGGATTTCTCTGATAACTATCTTCCGACAGAACAGAAGGTAATCATCCGCAAGGCTGATGCTGACAAGTTCAAGAAGGTAGAAGACCTTTACGGCAAGACCATCGGCGTACAGAAATCCACTACACAGGAAGCTCTTGCTAAAGACCAGATTAAGGATGCCAATATTGTAGGCCTCGCACATGTTCCTGAAGTTGTCCTTGAACTGAAACAGGGCAAAGTCGATGCACTGGTTGTAGAAGGCATCGTCGGCGAACAGTATGTCATTTTCAACAATGACCTCATGTTCTCTGACATTAAATTCCCGAATGCTGTCAAGAACTCTGCAGCAGCCCTTCCGAAAGGAAATGAAGATGTAGCTGCTGTTGTCAACCAGGTAATCAAAGAAAACACGGACAACGGAAACTTCAAGAAGTGGACAGAAGAATACAGCAAGAAAGCAGTAGAAAACGCAGATAAGAAATAATCGGCTGTGAATAACGTATGAATCAATAGGAAAGGTCACCATGCACCAGATGTGTGGTGACCTTTTATAAGTCGCAAAAATGGTATATCATTACTGACTGCGGCATGCACGGATAATACTGAATGTAGTCAAGTTTTAAAACGTATGTTATAATGAGTCAATTATCCTGATACAGGGAAAATCAATAGAAAGAGGGAAGGCTAATGAGCGTTAAAACAGTTCCATTTAGTGATGAATTAATTCAGAATATTGCTGCCAAATACGGTACACCTTTTCATATCTACGACGAAAAGGGCATGTTAGATAATGTCAAGCGCTTTCAGAAAGCCTTTTCCTGGAATCCCAACTTCCATGAATATTTTGCTGTAAAAGCGACTCCGAATCCCTGGATCATGAAGAGCCTGAAAACGCTGGACGTCGGATCAGACTGCAGCTCTATGGCTGAACTTGTCCTTGCTGAATCGGTTGGAATCAAAGGGGAGGAAATCGTATTTTCTGCCAATGATACGCCTGATGAAGAATTCATTAAGGCACATGAGCTGGGTGCCATCATTAATCTGGATGATGTTTCAAATCTGGATGATCTGGAAAGACTTCAGATTGTGCCGGAAAGGATTTGCTTCCGCTACAATCCGGGTCCGGAACTGACCAGAGGCAATGCAATTATCGGGACGCCGGAAGAAGCAAAGTACGGAATGACTTATGACCAGCTCATGACCTGTGTCGACTGGGCTAAGAAGAAGGGCATTTCCTATATCGGAATCCATACGATGGTCATTTCCGCAGAACTTGAGCTTCCCGGTCTTTTAGGCACGATTTCAATGATGTGCGATCTTGCCAATGATATCAGAGACAAAAAGGGCATTACTGTCGATTTCATTGATTTTGGCGGCGGAATCGGCATCCCTTATCTTCCTGAACAGGAAGCAGTCGACATTGAAGGATTGGGAGAAGGCGCAAGGAAACTCTTCGAAGAAAAGATGGCAGGATTTGAAAAGACAAGAATCTGCTTTGAATGCGGCAGGGCCATTACCGGTCCGTATGGCTTCCTTGTGACAAAGGCTATCCACTACAAGAATATTTACAGGAACTATATCGGAGTAGATGCATGCATGGCTGATCTTATGCGTCCGGGCATGTACGGGGCTTACCATCACATTACTGTTCTTGGGAAGGCAGATGCACCCAAAGACCATGTATATGACGTAGTTGGTTCTCTTTGCGAAAACTGCGATAAATTTGCCATCCAGCGCAAGCTGCCGGAAATCGACATGGGCGATTTGATTGTTATCCATGATACCGGAGCTCATGGCCACAGCATGGGGTACAACTATAACGGCAGACTCCGCCATCAGGAAATTATGGTTTATGAAGATGGAAGCGTGCAGCAAATCAGAAGAAATGAAACATTGTTTGATCTTTTTGCTACACTTGATTTCCCGTCCCTGAAAGAAAATACAGCCAAAGTTGAAAAATAATTTTTTAAGAGATGTCTCTTTTTGGAGGCATCTCTTTTGTCTCTTTTAAGGGATTGATTATAGAAAATCGAAGAATATAAGAGTATAATCTGGACGTAAGCAAACGTTTATATTGAAACGTAAGGGGGCTTTAAATTATGTATACGTTATCAAATCAGCAGTTCAAAGGTAAAGTTCCACAGATTGATCCGAATGCTTTCGTTGCACCGAGTGTATTTCTGTCCGGTGATGTAAGAATCGGAAAATATTCCAGCATCTGGCCAGGCGTTGTTGCAAGAGGCGATGTCAACTACATTTCCGTTGGCGAATGCTCCAATGTACAGGATCTCTGCTGCCTGCATGTAGCAGATAATAATCCGTGCATCATCGGGGACTATGTTACAATCGGACATAGTGCCTGCATTCATGGATGCGAAATTGAAGACCATGTACTGATCGGCATGCATTCCACCATTCTGACAGGAGCAAAAATCGGCAGAGGCTCTATCATTGCAGCCGGAGCTTTGGTTCTGCAGAATCAGGTCATTCCTCCGAACTCGCTCGTTGTCGGTGTCCCGGCAAAGGTTATCAAGACCATTAACAAGATGGACAACATCCATGCACAGGCATTGAAGTATAAATGCGAATGGGCTATTGGATATGGTGTAAAACCGGATATCGATGGCGAACTCTATCACAACGAACCTATTGTTTAACAGGCAGTGATTGGACTGGAAGTCGTTTCATAAATGATAAGAAAGATGGCAATGCGGAAAACGCACTGCCATCTTTCTGTTTTCCCTTATTTTATCGTTTATGCGGCAGGCAGATGATTTGACTAGAGGATAGTGCGGGCTATATAATATATGACAACTATATAAAACGGATAATTATCTAATTATCAGAATAAACGGAAGGTGACATTATGCGAGAAAAGTATATTCCTCAGCAAATCGAGAAAAAATGGCAGAAGATTTGGGAGGATAACAAGGCGTTTGAAACTCACTATGATCCAAACAAGAAAAAATATTATGTACTGGAAATGTTTCCTTATCCTTCAGGAAACCTCCATATGGGCCATGTAAGAAACTATTCTATCGGCGATGTTGTTGCCCGTTTCAAGAAAATGCAAGGATTTAATGTCATCCATCCGATGGGATTCGATGCGTTTGGCATGCCGGCTGAAAATGCAGCAATCCAGCACGGAATTGCTCCGGTAAAATGGACTTATTCCAATATTGACAATATGACAAGACAGCAGAAGGAACTCGGTCTTTCTTATGACTGGGACCGCAAAGTTCTGACCTGCAGCGAAGATTACTACAAGCATACACAGAAACTTTTTGAAATCTTCTACAAAAAAGGACTGGCTTACAAGAAGGAAGCCAAGGTCAACTGGTGCAACAGCTGCCATACCGTTCTTGCCAATGAACAGGTTGAAGAAGGGAAATGCTGGCGCTGCAAGAACCCTGTCGTAAAGAAAGACCTTTCCCAGTGGTTCCTGAAAATTACAGCTTATGCAGACCGCCTTCTGGCAGACCTTGATCACATGCCTGGATGGCCGGAACGTGTCAAGACGATGCAGAGAAACTGGATTGGCAGATCAACCGGCACGCAGTTCTCCTTTACTGTAGAAGGCATGGATGAACAGATTCCGGTCTACACAACAAGAGTAGATACCGTTTATGGTGTTACTTACATGGTGCTTGCTCCTGAACATCCGCTTGTTCCGAAATTGATTGAGAGTAATCCTGATAAGGCATCTCTTGAAACTTTCATTGAAAGAATGAGAAATGAAAATGATATTGTCCGTACTGCCGAAGATGCTCCTAAGGAAGGAATGTTCACCGGAAGTTATGCAATTCATCCGCTGACAGGAGAAAGAATTCCGATCTGGATTGCAAACTACGTTCTTTATGAATACGGCACAGGCGCTGTCATGGCTGTACCGCAGGGCGACCAGAGAGACTGGGAATTCGCTAAAAAGTACAATCTTCCGGTCAAGCTGGTTATCCAGAACAAGGAACATGACCTTAAGCTGGAAGACATGGATAAGGCATACGATACAGACGGATTCCTTGTCAATTCCGGCAAATTCGACGGACTGACCTCTGGAGAAGCCCGCGAAGCTATTACGAAGAAAATCGAGGAAATGGGAATCGGAAACGGCAAGGTCAACTACCGTTTGAGAGACTGGCTGATTTCCCGCCAGAGATACTGGGGCTGCCCGATTCCGATCATCCACTGCCCGCATTGCGGCAATGTCCTGGTGCCGGAAAAGGATCTTCCTGTAGTTCTTCCGGAAGATGTCAACTTCGTAGCCGGAGCTACCTCTCCGCTTGAGACAAGTGAAACATTCCTCCACTGCAAGTGCCCGCAGTGCGGTGCTGATGCAACCAGAGAAACCGATACAATGGATACATTCATCGATTCATCCTGGTACTTCCTGCGCTACTGCGATCCGCACAATACAGAAGAACCATTCAGCAAAGAAAAGGCTAACTACTGGATGCCGGTCGATCAGTATATCGGCGGCATTGAACATGCTATCCTTCACCTGCTGTATTCCCGCTTCTTTATGAAAGTGCTGCAGGATGAAGGCATGGTAGATTATCCGGAACCATTTACAAACCTTCTCTGCCAGGGCATGGTTCTCAAAGACGGCGGCAAAATGAGTAAATCTGTCGGCAACGTTGTTTCTCCTGAAGAAATCGTCGGAAAATACGGCGCTGATACAGCAAGACTCTTTATCCTCTTTGCAGCTCCTCCGGAAAGGGATCTCGAATGGTCCGATCAGGGCGTTGAAGGCTCTTACCGCTTCCTAAAGAGAGTATGGGCTATCGTAGAAAAGTATCAGGATTTCGTCAAGGAATCAAAAGGTGATCTTTCTGAAGATGAATTTGCACTCAGAAGAAAGCTTCATCAGACGATTTCCAAGGTTACGGAAGACCTTGACGGCAAATTTGCTTTCAATACGGCAATCTCCGCTGTTATGGAACTGGCCAATGAAATGTACCGCTTCAGCGAGACACATTCCGTCATCGAAGACAAGCTGGCAAAAGAACTTGTCCGCAACCTGCTGATTCTGCTCGCTCCATTTGTTCCGCATATCACTGAAGAACTCTGGCAGCAGATCGGTGAGAAGGAAAACAGTGTCCATGATGCAGAATGGCCGGTATGCGATGAATCAGCCCTCGTTGTTGACGAAGTGGAATTAGCTGTTCAGGTCAATGGCAAAGTCCGTGGTACCATCAAAGTGGCAGTCAGCATGGAAAAGGACGAGATTGCGGATCTGGCAAAGGGACTTGCTGAAGTGCAGAAATTCATCGAAGGCAAGACAATCGTGAAAACGATTGTGGTTCCTGGAAGAATCGTTAATATCGTAGTTAAATAAAATAGCAAATTTAGAGAGATCAGAGACTGTTCCTGGTCTCTCTTTTGTTTTGCCTGCATATACATGTTACGGCCTGATTTATATTATGCTAGAATGAAATAAGATAAATCTTAGAGGGTGGCAATCATGAATATTACATGTGAAGGGAAGGAGTACCATTTCTTTGATGGCGCTACTCCGCAGAACTTATGGAATATCGTACGCGGCGCAAGAAAGCGCACCGATGCAGTAGTGGCTGATTTTAACGGAGATATTATAGATTTCCAGACGCCATTTCCAAGTGATGGAGCCGTCAAGTGGATATCTCTGGAATCCCCGAAGGCCCACCAGGCTTACCTCAGGAGTGCCATTATGCTTCTGGTGTGTGCGGTAAAAGAAGTCTACGGTGCAAAAGCGGATGTCAAGATCAAGCATTCTTTGGGGAAATCCATTTACTGCGAATTCAAAGACGGACATACGCCGCTCCAGAAAGAGCTGGATATCCTTTCAGAAAGAATGCGGGATATCGTCAAAGAAGGAAGGGACATTACCAAAATCATAGTAGGAAAAAGCAGAGCCATTGCCTTTCTTCGAATGAAGGGGCTCCAGGAGGATGCCGAGCTTCTTTCCCAGCTCGATATTGATCATCTGGATGTGGATCAGTGCGGAAAGGTCATTGATTACTTCTTCGGGCCGATGCTTCCGGATATGAGCTTTGTCAGGCAGTTCATCCTTCGTTCCTATGCGCCCGGATTCCTGCTGAGGATTCCGCAGCCTGGAGAGGAGGAATTGAAATTCGGTGAGGAAGATCCGTTGTTTGCACGCGTCTTTCTTGAATCCCAGAACTGGAGTGAATTAATTGGATGCCATAATCTGGCGGAACTTAATCATGCCATAGATACGGGAAAAATCTATGATTTTATTGCCATTGCCGAAGCGCTTCATGAAAAAAGGCTGGCTGAACTGGCAGATACGATCTGCGAGCAGAAACCCAATATACGGCTCGTGTGCATAGCAGGGCCTTCTTCCTCGGGCAAGACGACGTTCATGAAACGGCTGATTGTCCATTTGAGAGTCAATGGCGTAAAGCCAGTCATGCTCTCTCTGGATGACTATTTCCGGAACCGTGACGAGATGAATAAGGAAGACTGGGAAAGTCCGAAGGCACTCGATATTTCCTTATTTGAAAATACGGTATCCGCACTTCTTGAAGGCGGAGAAGTGCATCTTCCTCATTTCAACTTCATTACCGGGAAAAAGGAAATGAGTGAGGAAACAGTAAGTCTTGGAAAAGGACAGCCCATTTTAGTGGAAGGACTTCATGCGCTTAATCCTGCGCTTACATACTTCGTTCCAGGTTATCAATGCATGAGAGTCTATGTCAGTGCTCTGACGCAGCTCACAATTAATGATCACAACCGTATTTCCACCTCCGATACAAGACTTTTAAGAAGACTCGTGAGGGACGTCCAATTCAGGGGAAACGGGGCGGAGCATACGCTTGAGGTCTGGGACAGCGTAAGGCAGGGAGAGGGAAAAAATATCTTCCATTACCAGAACAGGGCGGATGTCGTATTCAATTCAGCTTTGCTTTACGAAATACCGGTTCTTAAGAAAATGGCCGAACCGCTTCTTCACGATATCAGGACTGAAAGCGGAGCTTATGCGGAGGCGCAGAGGCTTCTGGAGTTCCTGCGGCCATTCCGGGAGCTGGATGTATCGGTCGTTCCGGATAATTCACTGCTGAGAGAATTCGTAGGATATAAGGGACTGGGGAAATCTTTCCTGAATCATTAAGACGCTGGAGTTTGCATAAATCGAAGCAAACGGATATAATAGAAATTGTAATAATGAAAATTTTCGATATGTCTGAAAGGGGTATATTTATGGATATTACTGACGTTATTGTGATTGGTGCTGGTCCTGCAGGTCTGAATGCTGCTTTATACGCTTCCCGCAAGGAGCTCAGCGTAAAAATTATTTCAAATGATATCGGCGGACAGATGCTTCTGACCAGTGAAATTGAAAATTATCTCGGATTCGAATCAATTTCCGGTTTTGATCTGGCAGACAAGATGGAAGCACATGTAAGGAAATACCCGGTTGAATTTATCACCGCGGCCGTCATGAATCTTGAAAAGAATGAAGATGGAAATTTCGTCCTTCATCTGGATGATGGAAATACCGTCGTCGGAAAGGTCTGCATTATTACAGCAGGAAAGCACAGCCGCACGCTGGATATACCGGGAGAAGCCAAATTTACAGGCCGCGGCGTATCTTATTGTGCCACCTGTGATGCTCCGTTCTACCGCAATAAGACTGTTGCCATTGTCGGCGGCGGGGACAGCGCTGTACAGGCTGCTGTAGAATTAGGACATCTTTGCCCGAAGGTGTACCTGGTGGTCAGAAGCCGCATCAAAGCAGCTGAAATCATGGTCAAACGCATGGAAGAACTGCCTAATGTAGAAGCTCTTATCGGTTATGTTCCTGAAGAAGTCAAGGGTGACAAGAAGGTGAATGCCCTTGTCGTAAAACGCAAGAGTGATGGAGAAGAGCGTGAACTTGCCGTCGATGGTGTCTTTGTAGAAGCAGGCGGCATTCCGAATAATTCCTATCTTCCAGAAGACGTGAAGACTAACAGCATGGGAGAAATCATAACCAATAAGGACGGAGAGACAAACATTCCCGGCCTTTATGCAGCTGGTGATGTCACAGACTGCAAGAACAAGCAGATCATTATTGCTGTAGGAGAGGGGGCTGCCGCAGCATTAGCCGCTCACGACTACTTGCTGCGAAGCGGTAAATGAGGGTCACGAAGAAAATAAAGGCAGAGCAGCTGAGGCGTCTCAGCATTGCTTATGCGGGGGAAGGGACAATGCTTAAATACACAAGTCCTTTTACACTGCTCGTGGCAGTCATACTTTCTGCCCAGTGTACGGATAAGCGCGTCAATATTATTACTGACAGGATTTTTCCGCGCCTTGATACTCCGGAAAAGATGGGAGCCTTGACGCAGGCGGAGCTTGAACGGGAAATCCATGACTGCGGCCTTTATAAATCCAAGGCAAAGAACCTTTTGGGAATGTGTCATATGCTCTCTGAGGAATATGATGGAAAAGTCCCGGAGGACTTTGATAAGCTCGTAAAACTTCCAGGCGTCGGCAGAAAGACGGCCAATGTTGTAAGAAGTGTTGTATGGGGATATCCTGCCATTGCAGTCGATACACACGTTTTCAGAGTAGCCAACCGTCTGAAACTTGCAACGGGCACAACGCCGCTTGAAGTAGAGGAAGGCCTTCAGAAGGCCATCCCCAAAAAGGACTGGTCAGCAGCGCATCACTGGCTGATATGGCACGGAAGGCGCGTATGCCATGCCAGAAAGCCTGACTGCGAAACCTGTATCCTGCAGGATGTATGTCCCTCCTGCACAGTCAGCGTCCCGCCGTGGAAAGGCTGATCCGGATATATTACAAGCAATACAAAAGCCATGCGGAATGCCGCATGGCTTTTCTTTTTTATTAGTGAATTTTAAAACATATTCAGTATTCCCTGGAAGTGGTAATAGTTCGTCGGGAGGAAAGCATCTACGAGTTTGGAAACCCCAGTCGGTTCCGGAGCTGTGAGGAACAGGAGGAATAAAGCGAGAACTGTAATTCCAATGGAGAGCAGGTTTGCCTTGCCTTTTCTGGATACTTCATAGTAACCGAAGAGGCGGAGTCCAAGTGCGCCAAAGAAAACAATGACCATACCGGAAAGAGAGAAGATGCCGAAAAGGATATTTGCCATCAGGAAACCTACGTAGAGAACCGGCAGGAAAATGAACGGCAGGTTGTAGGCAATCGGTGTCGGATTGATATTGCGGCGCATATCATCGAGCCAGTCTGCGATATCAAATCCAAAAAGACCAAGGGGAATGAATGATAGGATAATGACCTTGTCCCAGATGGAAGAAAGACGGTCTCTGTCCTGTCCCAGCCACCAGAAGAAGAAACAAAGAAGAAGACCTGCAGCGCCGCCAAAAATGTAGTAATAAGCAGCAGGAATGAATTTTACGCAGATCATGGATACAGTGATGAGTACAGATCCGATGGCAATATAAGGAATCAGCTGTGAAGTCGTCATCTGACGGTCATCTGGTACTTCTTCCTTCATCTTAGCCAGAATTTCCGTCATGAATAAGAACAGGAAAATAGCTAAAGCAGCGAACGGATAAAGGAAAAGCGAAATGACGATCAGAAGTATCGGGAAAAATACTCTGAATCCCCTGAAGACCTTCAGCTTTTTAAAGTTCAGCTTCTGGTTCTGTGTATATATGGTTAGTCTTAAAAATACCAGGTAAGTCAGCATAATGCCGATCGTTTCCAGAGGTTCACAGCCTAAGTACAATAAGCTGCAGAAAACCAGTATGGCGGTATTGGCACCTGTGAAACGACTGATCAGGGAACTGAAGAGCCCGATATTTAAAAACGCCACTATTGCATCAACAAAATTCAACGCATCCATCTCCTTCAAAATTAACAATTTCATATTAGTATAACTGTTGGGAAGAATTGGCGCAAGAGAGCAGGCTGCTATATTGTATAAATATAAAGATATATTTTATAAGGTAATAATACAGCCGTATGTATAGTGCATTAGAAAGAGAAAAATCCAGCCTGTTTCAGGATTATCTTTATCCGGTATAGAAGCGGGAAGAAAACTGCAAATATTGCACTTTTACTTGCCTTGTGAAAACTGTTAGAATAAAAAGCATAGAAAAACCTTATAAAAGCATAGAAATGAAAACAGGGAGGGGAATGAAGGCATGGACCATTTGATTATCGTAGATTGTCAGTATGATTTTATCGATGGTTCCCTGGCATGCAGCCACAGCCGGGAAGCCGTCAGAAATATTATAGCTTTTGCCAATGCAAATGATGTGGAATGCATGTACACATCGGACTGGCACAGCAAGACAAATAAATCTTTTAAAATTAACGGCGGTATCTGGCCGGTACACTGCGTTGCAGGAAGCAGGGGCGCTGAAGTATCAGATGAATTTAATCAAATGAATGAAGGCAATCGCCCTGGCAAAGATAATATTTTCTATAAAGGCAAAAATGATGATGTTGAGGAGTATTCGGCATGCCTTGCTGCAAACAGCAGCGGAAAGGTATTATCCGAATGCGTTTCGCCTCATGTCTACGTCACGGGGATTGCAGCCGAGTACTGTGTCAAGGAAACGGTTCTCGGCCTTCTTGAAAAGGGGATTAAAGTAACCGTTCTTAAGGACTGCCTTGGCTATGTTTCTGAAGATGACTATAGGAAAAGCCTTGCTGCTATGAAGGAAAAAGGAGCAGAAGTACTTTAATTTACAGGATTTACCAGAATACTAATCATTCGGAGTATTGGCATGACAGAAAAAACAATTTCAGATATAGGTGAATTTGGTCTTATCAAATTAATATCGCATGACCTGATTTACAGGCCGGAGTTTGTTAAGATTGGGCCAGGGGATGACGGAGCGGTCTATTCTATACCAGACGGATTTGATCAGGTCATATCAACGGATACTATGGTGGAAGGTATTCATTTCACCAGTGTGACGATGAGTGCCTATGATGTTGGCTGGAAGCTCTGTGCCTCAAATTTCAGCGATATGGCCGCTATGGGCGCCGATCCGATAGGGTTTGTCATTTCAGCCGCATTTCCTGAAAAGCTTTACACTTCATGGGTTGAGCGATGCTATGAAGGAATCCGGGACTGCTGCAAAGAATACCGGGTCAATTTGCTTGGCGGAGACATGACCGGATCTGTTTCAGGTATTATCATGACAGGAACTGTGGTAGGCATAGTTCCAAAGGATACAGCCGTCCGGCGAAGCGGTGCGCGCAGGGGAGATGTTGTTTTTGTAACCGGACATCCCGGTGATTCAGCGGGCGGGCTCTATGCCCTGCTTCATGAAAACAAAGAATACAGCGGGCTTATAGAAAAGCATAAGCATCCGCGGCCTCAGATTGAATGGGGAACTCTTTTGCGGGAAGCAGGAGCCTCTTCCCTGAATGATATTTCTGACGGAATATCCAGAGAAGTCAATGAAATTGCAGAAGCAAGCGGCGTTTCCATCAAAATCGATAAATCATCCATACCCGTTTCTGCTGAAGCTTTGGAATATGGCAGAAAAGCGGGAATCGATCCTCTTTCCTGGGCCTTGGACGGCGGGGAAGATTATGAACTTATAGGTACGATTTCAAAAGAAGATTTTGAAAAGGTAAAAAATCGTCCTGGCATAAAAGAAATAGGAGTTGTGACAGATAAGCCCGGGAAAGGCGTATTCCTGAAACAGGAAGGGCATCTGGAATTGCTTGAAGTGCATGGTTATGATCATTTTGAAAAGTGAAAATTAGGGAGGATTATTTATGTACACATTAGTAGTCATTCGTCATGGTGAAAGTGAATGGAATAAAAAGAATCTGTTTTGCGGCTGGACAGATGTAGACCTGACAGAAAACGGATTCCGCGAAGCGAAAGAAGCCGGGAAACTCTTAAAAGCAGAAGGCTTTACTTTTGATAAATGCTATACATCTGTTCTCAAGAGAGCTATCCATACCGCTTATTCTGTTCTTGATGAAATGGATCTTGTCTGGATTCCGGTCATCAAGAACTACCATCTCAACGAAAGACACTACGGTGCTCTTCAGGGATTGAACAAGACGGAAACAACAGATAAGTATGGGGAAGAACAGGTCCATTTATGGCGCCGTTCTTATGATGTATGCCCGCCGGCACTTTCTGAAGATGATCCCAGAAACCCGAAAAACCAGCCTCCTTACCAGAAACTTGGCGATGTGAAGCTCCCATTGACGGAATGCCTGAAAGATACGGTAGCAAGGGTAGCACCTTACTTTGAAAGCGTCATCAAACCGGAAATTCAGAATGGAGAAAAAGTCCTGATTGCAGCGCATGGCAATTCCATCCGCGCACTCAGGAAGCATCTTGAAGGAATTTCCAGTGACGAAATTGCCGGGATGAACATTCCTACAGGAATCCCGCTCGTTTATCATCTGAATGAAGATTTCACGGTGCATGATGTTTCTTATCTTGGTGACCAGGAAGCCATTCAGAAGAAAATTACAGCAGTCAAAAATCAGTCTGCCAAGTCCAAATAAAGATGTAATATGATGTGAGAATCGGTGATCACGTAAAATTGATTGCCACAAGGGAAGTGTGGAAATGTCAATCATAACCGAAGGTTTGCATAAAACAAATACGATGAATTCCGCTCTTGTCCTTGAAGGCGGAGCGATGCGGGGACTCTTTACGGCGGGGATACTTGATGCTTTTATGGAAAGGGGATTCTACTTCCCAAAAGTCGTTGGGATTTCTGCAGGTGCCCTGCAGGGACTCAGCTATATTTCCAGACAGCCGGGAAGAAACGTATCCGTCAATATCAGGTTTGCTCCGGATAAAAGATATATGGGGCTTCGTCATTTGGTGCGCGACGGCAGTTATTTTAACTTCCGCTTTATGTTTGGCAAGCTTGCTCATGAATATGTGCCTTTTAATTATGACAAGTTTGAAAAGGCTTCGGAAACGTTATATGTGGGCATTACTGACTGCCTTACGGGGAAACCTGTTTTTGTATCGAGTAAAAGCTGCCCTCTTTCCGAATTTATGGGGGTATGCGTCGCAAGCTGCTCGATTCCGCTTCTCTCAAAGCCGGTAAAACTTGAGGGAAAGGAATACGTGGATGGCGGCGTGGGGATGCCGCTTGTGCCTTTCCCTGAAGACCTGCCATTTCCGTGCACAAAACCCGTATACATTCTGACAAGGGATATTACGTATCGCAAGAAAAAGGTGCCGCATGGGTTTAAATCCCTCATGCGTGCTGCCTACGGCAGGACGTATCCCGCTGTGGTGGAGGGCATGTGCTCTATCCCGGAGCGGTATAATGAAAAGGTAGAAAAGATCATACAGATGGAGAAAGAGGGAAAAGTTTTCGTACTGCGCCCGGAATCTCCCGTCAAAGTGTCCCGCGTGGAAAAAGACACGAAAAAACTTCGTGCACTTTACGAAGAAGGCTATCAGATCGGCATGAAGCGGTTTGATGAGATGATGAGGTGGATGAGTGAAAAATAATGAAGCAGTATTTATAAGCACGAGTGAAGAAATGACGATGGAATTCGGCCGTTTCATAGGGGAACATGCTGAAAACGGACTGTTCATTGCCTTGATTGGAGATCTTGGAACAGGTAAAACCCATTTTGTCCAGGGACTTGCCAAGGGACTGGGAATCAATGATGTGGTGAGCAGCCCCACCTTTACAATCATGAATTATTATGAAGGTGAGATTCCGTTAAAGCATTTTGATTTCTATCGTCTTGATACAGAAGAGGATTTATACAATATCGGCTGGGAGGAATACAGCGAAGGCGGTGTCACCGTTGCAGAATGGGCAGACATGTTCCCGGGACTGATTCCAGAGAGAGCCATATACATATATTTGTCAAATAAAGGAACAACGGAAAGAGAAGTCAAGGTTATCTGGGGAGAAGAAGCTCCTGATGCCATAACAAAGGAGATAGAGAAATATGCTTCTTGCCATTGATACATCATCTTTAGTTTTAAGCTGCGCTTTAGCAGAGGAGGGAAAGCTTGTCGCTGAATGGACACAGCAGAAAAAACTGACACATTCAGAACAGCTGATTCCATGCATGGACCTTATGCTGAAAGAAGTGGGCGTCAGCAAAAAGGAAATAACAGGGATTGCCGTCGCCAAGGGCCCTGGCTCATTTACGGGTCTTAGAATCGGCCTTGCTACAGCCAAGATGACATCCTATATCTGGAACGTCCCGTTGGTCGGTGTTGACACCCTGGAAGCTCTTACATGGAATATGTACGGCGCGCAGGCATTTATTCTTCCGCTTCTCGATGCGCAGAAGAATAATGTGTATGCAGCCCTTTACGGGGCATTTAATGAAATGTGGCAGGAAAAGCCTGAAGTGGCAGCTTCCATTGATTCTGTCATAGAATCAGCTGTAAAACATGGCGGGCCGGTCATTGCAGTCGGTGAATGTGCTGATAAATATAAGGATAAGCTGGTTTCTGCAGGTATTCTGCTGGCTCCGCCCCATAGCAGATGCAGCCGCGCGGGAAGTCTCGCCATGGCAGCAATCTCTAAATTGAAAAACGGCATGGCAGATGATCCATTGACGCTTTTGCCAAATTATATCCGCAGGAGCGAGGCAGAAGTCTTATGGGAAAAGCAGCATGCCGATTCGTAATAGAAGAAGCGCTTGCCTCTGATATTCTGGCCATATATGAAATTGGCAGGATTTGTTTTTCCGATGCATGGAGAAAAGAGACTGTCGATCATGATTTTCAGGGAACGCACAGCCATTACCTCGTTGCAAGGACTTCGGAAAAAGTCATAGGCTATGCCTGTTTCTGGTACGTGCTTGATGAAGCGCAGCTGGTCAATATCGGGGTTCTTCCTGAGTTTCGAAAGCAGGGGGTTGCAAGAGCCATTCTGGAAGCGGGACTTGATAAAGCTCTTGAAAACGATATGAAGACAATGTTTCTTGAAGTCCGTGTGAGCAATCATGGGGCACAGAATTTATATAAGAATTTTGGATTCCACGTTGACTGTCTTAGGAAATCGGTGTATGAACTTCCTGTCGAAGACGGGTATATCATGTCCCGAAAGTTATAAGGAGATAAAATGAAGATATTAGCATTCGAATCAAGTTGTGATGAAACGTCCTGCGCAGTAGTAGAGGACGGCAGACAAGTCTTGTCTGATATCATTTCAACACAGGTTCCGATTCATAAGAAGTTTGGCGGGGTAGTTCCTGAAATTGCATCACGCCATCATATAGAGGATGTGCTTCCCGTTGCCATTGAAGCATTGGAGCAGGCTGGATGCAGCTGGTCTGATATGGATGCCATCGCGGTCACTCAGGGGCCGGGCCTGGTCGGGGCTCTTCTTGTCGGAGTAGCGGCGGCAAAGGCGGCAGCCTGGGCCATCGACAAGCCTCTTATTGCTGTCAATCATATGGAAGGGCATATCTTTGCCAACCTGGTACAGTATCCCGATCTGGAACCTCCTTTTTTATCGTTGGTTGTTTCCGGCGGTCATACTATGCTTGTCGTAGTCAGAGATTACAATCACTTTGAACTTCTCGGACAGACAAGAGACGATGCTGCAGGGGAAGCTTTTGATAAAGTCGCACGTGTACTTGGGTATCCGTATCCAGGCGGGCCGCACATTGACCGTCTGGCAAAGGAAGGAAACAGCAGCGCCATTCACTTCCCGATGGGACTCAGCAAGGGGCATAACTTTGATTTCTCCTTCAGCGGATTGAAATCATCCGTCATTAATTACATCAACATGATGAAAATGAAGAAAGAAGAAATCGTGGCAGAGGACGTAGCAGCCTCCTTCCAGAAAGCTGTTGTGGATGTCCTGATTGAAAAAGCGATGGAAGCCGTCAAAGTGACGGGCATGAAGACGATTGCTCTTGCCGGCGGAGTCGCAGCAAACAGCGAATTAAGGACCAGGCTTGAAGAGGAGTGCGGCAAACGCGGCATACGCATGTGCCGTCCGAGCCTGACCCTTTGCACCGATAACGGGGCTATGATCGGCTGCCGTGCCTATTACATGGCCAGAGCCGGCGAATTCGCCGATATGTCTTTAAATGCGGATCCGCGCCTGCCCTTTAATGCAGAACAGATCAAACTGTAAAGTGCAGGTTTATACATGCAGGATGGGAGAATAATATGCAGACACGCGGCATAGAAATGAGTCAGCTTTACACATTGATTCGTGATACGACGAATCTGACTGAAGTGCAGGCTAAAATTCTGGATCATGAACAGGTTGCCCTTCAGTTTGCAGCCGATATTTCAAAGAATCAGGTGTACTTGTGCGCCAAAGGAAAGAATTCTGATATTTCAGTCATCCTGCTCTCTGTCCGGCCTTCCTATACGCACAGCCAGACTTTTTTCAAGGCGGGAGATACGTTTTTGAGGGATGAATTATCCATTGTCGAAAATGTTTTCAGTACGGGAAGAAAAGTCGCCGGCCGCATGGAGCTTGATCAGGGGAGAAAAGTCGCAGTTACAGGATATCCTATCGTTGATAATGCAGGCGTTCCATTTGCCGTCGTCTGTTTCGTATCCAGCTCGCTTGATCAGCAGCAGGTCCTGACGGATACAGGAAGCCTTGCGCTTCAGGTACCGTTTGATGGGAAGGATTATTATGGCATACGTCCGCAGGACGGTGTCATCATACTGGATTCATTAGGCCGCATCATTTATTCCAATGATATGGCTAATGATTTATACATGGTTCTTGACAAAGAAGCCGTTGAAAGCCAGGAAATTATCGGTCACACAATCGTACGGTTTCCGCTTGTCGATGAAGTCATGAAAACGGGAAGGCCTGTTTTCGGCGATGAAGTTTCCGAAAATATGACGCTTTCGGCCTGGGGGCTTCCCATTATTTCTGGCGGCAAGGTGACAAGGACTGTACTGATCCTCACGGATGTTACTGCGATTCGTGAAAAAGAAAAGCAGATACTTGTCAAGGATTCTGTCATCAAAGAAATCCATCACCGCGTCAAGAACAGCCTCAATACGATAGCAGGAATGCTTCGCATGCAGGCAAGACGCGCCAAAGATCCGGATACGAAGGACGCCTTGAAGCGTTCAGTAAACAGGATTCTTGGCATTTCACAAATTCATGATATCCTGGCAAGCCAGAGCGGCGGACAGATCGATATGGATGTGCTGCTTGACCGTATCTGCAAATTGTCTGTGGACAGCCTGACGTTTTGCCCGGTGCGGGTAGTCCGCGAAAAGGGCAGTGATCCGCTGATTGTAGATTCTGAAAAAGCAGTTCCGCTGGCGATTGCAGCCAATGAACTCATCCATAATGCGATTGATCATGGTTTTAATGGTATGGACAAGGGGATTCTTATCGTCGGAACATCTCTGGATGAAGAGAAACTTCATGTTTATATTAAAAATAATGGGCATCCCTTATCGCCTGAAGTCAAAGACATGAATTCATCCGGCCTAGGACTTCAGATTGTAAGGAATTTAGTAGAAATAGAATTAAAGGGAAGCTTCGAACTGAGGAATGATGGAGAGTTCGTAACAGCTGATATTTATTGCTCGAGGGCATTGATGGGAGCATAGCAGAATGGCAGAAGTGTATAAAATCGTAATCGCAGATGATGAAGCACTCATCTGCATGGATCTTAAGGAAATGCTGGAAGAAGCAGGCCATGAAGTCGTCGGTGTAGGATCCGACGGGGTTGAAGCTTTGGAACTGACAAAGAAGCTCAATCCGGATCTTGTAATCCTTGATGTTAAGATGCCCAGGCTTGACGGTATCCAGGCAGCTAAAATGATTGCCCATGACAATCTGGCACCCGTTGTACTCCTGACAGCTTTTGGCGATGAAGACATCATCGAAAAGGCAAAAAAATCCATGGTTTTCGGATATGTAATGAAACCGGTCAGCGAGCGGTCTCTCTTTCCGGCCATCCAGATTGCAGTAAGCCAGTTCCGCCAGAAAAACGAGATCGTTCACCGGATCAAGGACATGGAACGCGAAATGGCTGCCCGGAAGATCATAGACCGCGCTAAAGGCCTTCTCATGGACTTCTATCATATTTCTGAAGATGAGGCTTACAGGAGAATGCAGCAGACAAGCATGAAAAGAGGCATTGCACTCTCCGAAGTCGCACAGAAGGTTGTGAAGGAAATCATGGCCAGAAAGAACAAATAGGCTGTAAGTTGTAGAAAGGAGATTCTTATTATGGAATTCACATTTTATGGACATGCATGCTTTAAAATCGATACAGGAAAGGAGTCGCTTCTTTTTGATCCGTTCCTGAGCGGAAATTCGCAGGCTGCTGTTTCTGCTGACAAGGTTGAATGCGATTATATCCTTCTTTCTCATGCTCACGGAGATCATTTCGGCGATGCAGATAAGATTGCCAGCCGCACGGGCGCATGCGTCATAGCGATTCCTGAGGTGATTTCACTCTTTTCAAAGAATGTCTCCAATTTCCAGCCGATGAATCTGGGAGGATCTTTTAAGGCGGACTTTGGAAAGGTAAAAATGGTGCAGGCTTTCCACAGCTGCGGAGCTCCCGGAGGCACGCCCTGCGGGTTCATCATACAGTTTAACAACGGGAAGACTGTTTATTATTCAGGAGACACGGCTCTCTTTGGAGATATGAAGCTGTTTGGCGAACTGTTTGATATTGACTATGCAGTCCTTCCAATCGGAGACAACTATACGATGGGACCAGACGATGCATTGATTGCTGCCAAATTTCTGAAGGCAAAATGCGTAATTCCTGTTCATTACAGCACCTGGCCAGTCATCGAACAGAATCCGGCTGATTTCAAGGAAGAAGCACAGAAACAGGGGATTGCAGTAAAAATCGTAAAAGCTGGAGAAAGCCTGGAGCTGTAATTTTTTGATAAAAGAGGACTGCGTCTGCAGGATGCCGCCCTCTTTCATCATTTCCGGTGAATTTTAAGACGGATTAGGAAGCTGGATGCTTTGAATGGAAAAGGGTGCTACATGAATAATAAAAAACAAAAATTTTTCGAGTCGCTCTCAGTGCAGCTTAATTCATACATTGAGGCAGAGAAAGTGATCGACCTGTTTATTTCTAATGATATGGATGCTTTTCAGGGGAAAAGACTATTTCAGCATGCTTTAGGAAATACGGACAGTGATATGGAAGCCGTATTTGATCGGATCGTCAAAGCATATAAAGATGCAGCCGGCTATGGATATGGTGTCAGAGCATTTGGATTAATGAAATCCATGCATGACCATTTAACAAATCTCTTCAATGAATTCTCATCCTATCAGGATGAGAAAATGCCTGATGAAATGAATCTTGTCTGGGATCTTTGCAAAGCAGGTGCATTGGAAGTTTCAAAAGTTCTTGAATATACCAAAGGATTTGAAGAAAATAATTTGAAGGCCGAAGCCAGATGCCTTAAAATTCATAATTTCAAGAGCAGGGGAGACGAAGCTGTCAGGGATTCACTTGAGGCAGTTTATGGGATGAATAACAGTATAGACATCATTTACTGGAAAGACGTATTAAAGGAAATGAACGGCTTCTTGTCTGATATCGATCAATTCACAATCTGCCTGCAGAAACTCCTTGCCATGGAATAGGATGGAATGCATTTTTAATAATTTACAATCTGGGTGTTGGATTTTCTGATCATTTTGGGTATAATATAAATACATGGAGGAAATGCCATGAGATAGAATTTCTATCTGGTCAAATTGATGATTATTTCCCTGATTATCAATTGGGCTGCGGACTATGCATACTCCTCAATGATAGTCTTGCACAAGAAAAGCGGTTGATACCGCTTTTTTTGTTTGCCTGAAACGGAGCTTCATCCTTTTTATAACGTTTCCTGATTTTTGTGGAAGAGTCCAATCGTGTTATAATATTGGATATTGGATATTTAGTAAATTCAGAATTTTGAAAAACGATTGTTTATAGAAGAGGAGAGGGTTTTGTTGATAGCAAGACAGATGAGATCATATGCATGGAACGATGGCAAAGAACTTCATATTGGCAGAGACTCTCTTGTCATGGGAGTTTTAAATATAACGGATGATTCATTTTCGGACGGCGGGAAATGGGATACGCTGGAAACTGCCATGAAGCATGCGAAGGATATGGTTGAAGATGGGGCAGCAATTGTAGACATAGGGGCAGAATCAACAAGACCGGGATTCACGTCCCTTTCGGCAAAGGATGAGACAGACAAATTGATGAAGATTCTTCCATCCATTTTAGCGTGCTCTCCGGTTCCTGTATCTGTCGATTCATACCATTATGAGACAATGGACGCAGCACTTCGGGCCGGGGCGCATATCGTCAATGATATCTGGGGATTCCAGTATGATGACGGCAGCATGGCAAGGGTAACTGCTGAATATAAAGTGCCGGCAGTCCTCATGCATAACCAGGATGGAGAAACATATGATGAAGATATCCTGGAGAGTATGAAAAAATTCTTTGACCGTTCCATTGATATTGCTGTAAGGGCCGGCGTAGAGCAGGATAAGATCATTCTGGATCCGGGAATCGGTTTTGGCAAAACGGCAGAGCAGAACATGGAAGTCCTGACACGTCTGGATGAACTGACGAGGGAATTTCCTTTCCCCTGGCTTTTAGGAGTAAGCAGAAAACGCTTCATCGGTGCAATCCTGGATCTTCCGGCACCTGAAAGAGATGAAGGAACCGCTGCGGTCAATCTCTGGGGGATTGGAAAAGGATGCTCTATATTCCGTGTTCATAACGTTAAAATAAGCGCCCGTGAAATCAAGGTATGGGATGCTTTAAATCATTTCAATCAGGAAAATTGACGATGGCAGGGTGTGAATGATGGATTATATTAAACTCAAAAATATGGCATTTTTCGGTTATCATGGCGATGAGCCGGAAGAGAAGACATTGGGACAGCGATTTTATATTGATGTCGTGATCGGCACAGATCTGTCCAAAGTCAGCCGGACCGATGACTTGAATGATTCCGTAAATTACGTGGAAGTTTTCCAGATTGTGAAGCGCGCGGCCGAAGGAGGCCCCTATAAGCTTTTGGAAAAACTGGCAGGCGTGATCAATGAAGATGTCATGGAAAAATTTCCTCAGGTTGAAGAAATCGTGACTACTGTCCATAAGCCGGGTTCTCCCATTCCCGGCATCCTGGATGATGTATCCGTTACGATAAAAAAAGAAAGATAGGTTTGACGGTTTATCAAATGTTGAATTCATTGAAAAGGAATTCTTATATTATCTCGCTGGGATCTAATATGGGAAATTCAGCTGAGATTCTCTCTGGATCCGTCAGGACGCTGAATCAGGATGAAAGACTCAGGGTCCTGAAGAAATCATCCCTTTACAAGACCAAGCCATGGGGGTTGACGGAGCAGGCCGTTTTCCTGAATGCCGTAATTGAAGTTTCATGGACAGGGGAACCTGAAGAACTGATGGAATTTCTGCTGCAGGTGGAAAAATCATTCGGCCGTATCCGCATCAGGCACTGGGGACCAAGGACGCTGGATCTGGATATGATTTATAACAGTGAAATAGAAAGCAATACAGATTTTCTGAAATTGCCGCACCCATTTTTCTGGGAGCGGCCCTTTGTGTTGGTCCCTTTGGAAGAAATATATCCTGATTTCGTCTTTAATGGTGAAGGAATCCACCAGAGGATTCTGGAACTGGATGGATATAAGGATGTAGAGAAAACGGACATTGCATGGTAGGCAGGAGGTGAAATGATGGCAGAAAAAAATAAGATGATTGATGGAAAAGAAAATGCAAAAGAGGAAACTTCAAATTTGAACACAAAGGGGCCTGAGCTGGTTCAGATGATTGGAGACAGGCTGACATCCTTAATCGACCAGAACCATCCGGGAAAATCTGTAATCATCAACGGGATCAGCGGGTCTCAGAAATCTCTGGCGGCTGCGTCTCTCCTGGCGAAATATAATACGGCTGTTATTGTGGTTCCTACGCAGAAAGATATTTTCCGGTGGGAAGAAAATCTAAAGTTTTTTGTTCCCGATGCCAGAATATTTTCATTTCCTGTCGTGGAAGAGGCAGGTTTTGAAGGCACTTTTTCCAGTACGGAAAGGTTAAGGGAGCGCATGCGCTCCTTGTCTGCAATGATCAATGGTGAAAAGAGCATCATTATTGCGGCCGCAGTAGAAGCTGCGCAGAAAATTTCAGCTCCTTCTTCTATCAAGGATCATTTATATAAATTTGAGTTAGGCAGTGAAATCGAAAGAAGAGAAGTCCTGGAAGTACTGCAGGATCTGGGGTACGAAAGAGTCGATCAGGTTGAGCGGTCCGGACATTTTTCTGTCAGGGGCGATATCGTCGATATTTATCCGATCAATGAAATTCATCCGGTGAGAATTGAATTCTTCGGTGATGAAATTGACAGCATACGTCTGTTTGATGTAGACAGCCAGCGCTCCATCGAAACACTGGAAAGTCAAAGCGTATTTCCTGTTGCCGTAAAGGGCAGCAAGAATTCATCCGTTCTCTCTTACCTGGATCATGGGATCGTCTTTTATGATGAACCGCAAAGGGGTGAGGAATCCTTAAAGCAGTTCTTTAAGGAAGAAAAAGCCAATGCGGGCAAGGCTTTCCTCTGGAGCGAGCTCATTCATACAGCCCGGAAACAAACGAATCAGGAAATTGTATTCTCGCTTCTCAAGAGGGAACTGGAGGAGTTCAAGCCTTCGGTATACCACAATTGGAACGGGCAGGAGATGACGAATTATCAGAGGCAGATTCCCATTTTTACGGCCGATTTGAAATCCCTTCTGAATAAGAACTGGAAAACTGCAATCGTCATCCCGAGGGCCTCCGAGAAGCGCGAAATCGAGGGAATATTAACGGACCATCAGATACCCATGTCTCTTGATATAGAAGAGGGGAAAGTGGTTCTCCTTGATGGCGTCCTGACAGAGGGGTTTGAACTTTCCGATTTTAATCTGGCCCTGATTACAGCCGGCGATATTCTTGGCAGGCAGAAACTCAGAAAGTACAGTACAAGCGGATCAAGAAAGCAGATCCGTTACTTTTCCGATCTGAATCCGGGGGACTATGTTGTTCAGCAGGTACATGGAATCGGCAGGTACCTTGGCATACGCACGATTGAATTATCCGGTGTCCACAGGGATTACATTACCATCCAGTATGCAGGATCGGATAAGCTTTATCTTCCTGTAGACCAGATTGGTACTTTGGAGAAGTATATCGGTCCGGAAGGAGAAACGCCGCGCCTTCATACCATGGGCGGAGCCAACTGGGAAAAAATCCGCTCAAAGGCGAAAAAATCCATTCAGGAACTGGCTGAAAAGCTTTTGGACGTGTACGCGAAACGTGAACTGGCAAAGGGTATTGCCTTTGCGCCGGATACGGCAGAACAGGTTGAATTTGAAGATTCATTCCCTTATGTCGAAACAGAAGATCAGGAGAATGCTATTTCCGTCATCAAGAAGGCTATGGAAAAGCCCACACCGATGGACATGCTTCTTTGCGGGGACGTTGGATTTGGAAAGACGGAAGTGGCGATGAGAGCTGTTTTTAAATGTGTCATGAGCGGCTATCAGGCTATGGTTCTGTGTCCTACGACAGTCTTGTCTGAGCAGCATTATAAAAACTTCAAGTCCCGCATGGATTCCTTTGGAGTCAATATTGCGGTGCTTAACAGATTCACAAAGGCTTCTGAAAGGACAAAGATACTCCGTCAGCTTGAATCCGGCGAACTGGATGTTGTCATTGGGACTCATTCTGTCCTGAACAAAAAGATAAAGTGCAGGAGACTGGGACTGCTGGTCGTAGATGAGGAGCAGCGCTTCGGTGTCGTACAGAAAGAAAGAAGAAAATCACTGGCAGAGGGAATCGATGTATTGACTCTTTCGGCAACACCGATACCAAGAACGCTCCATATGAGTTTGACAGGACTTCGTGATATGGTCACGATCACAACGCCGCCTCCTGGAAGACATGCAATCCAGACCTATGTTAGCGAGTACGATGATTCCATTGTCATTGACGCGATTCTTAGGGAAAAGGAACGCGGCGGTCAGTCATTCTTTGTTTACAACAGGATTGAGACAATGCCTGCCATGCTGGATCATTTGAAGAGCATACTGCCGGATACGATATCGATTGGAGTTGCCTATGGGCGGATGGATGGCGCAGTCCTTGAAAAAGTGATGCTTGATTTCTATCAGGGAAAATATGATGTCCTGCTTTGCACAACCTTGATTGAAAACGGGCTGGATCAGCCAAATGCCAATACGATGCTGGTCTATGATGCAGACAAGCTTGGACTTTCCCAGATTTATCAGATGCGCGGAAGAGTAGGGCGTTCCGATAAAATTGCACGTGCCTGGTTCTTCTATAATAAGGATAAAGTGCTTAGCGAAGTTGCAGAAAAGCGTCTGAACACCATAAGAGAATTTACTGAACTCGGGAGCGGCTTTAAAGTCGCCATGCGCGATCTGGAAATCCGCGGGGCAGGCAATCTTCTGGGATCTGCCCAGCATGGCAATATCGCAAGCGTCGGGTTTGCAGCGTACTGCTCCATGCTTGAGGAGGCTGTGCAGCGTCTGATGGCAGAAAGAGAGCATAAGCCCCTTCCGAAGAAACTGCCGAATACCACTATCGAATTTCGTCAGGATGCGTACCTGGATTCCAAGTACATCAGCAATGAAGAGCAGAAGATGGAAATTTACAGAAGACTGGCATCCGTGGAAGATGAGAAAGTGCTGGCGGATTTGATCGATGAGGCAGTCGACCGCTATGGAACCCCGACAGAACCGGCCGAAAAACTGTTTTCCATTTCCCTGGTCAGAATAAAAGCCAGGAAACTTGGAATAGGGAGTGTCATTGACGAAGGGGATTCCATGCTTCTTACATGGGCGGATGAGGATTTCATGCGTGGATGGAATCCCAACCTTCTGCCAAAAGCGCTTGTTCCATACCTGCATTTCCTTCCGGGAAATCCGGCAAGGCTGAGAATCAGGAAGGCAGGAATCAAGGGCAGCCCCATGAAATGGCTTGGCGGTTTCCTGGATGAGCTGATGAGCGAGATCCATCATTCTTCCCATTAGATTTGCAGTGCATAGAACTCTGCATTTACGGGATTCTGCTTTACATTTATTAGCAAATCTGTTATGACTATATGAGTTATGTTTTTTTGAGGGGCTTTTCCATATTTTTTAATCAGGTGAAAAATGCGTAAAAATTCGTTTATCCAGGGTGCGTTGATCTTGACGGTAGCAGGGATTATCGTCAAGTTCATTGGGGCATTCAGTCGTATCTATCTGTCAAGACTTCTTGGCGGCGAAGGGATCGGGCTCTACCAGATGGCTTATCCGATCTACCTGCTTTGCCTTTCGGTATCGTCAGCAGGTCTTCCTGTGGCTATTTCAATCATGGTTGCAGAAAGAAACGCAGTCAACGATTACTTTGGCGGGCAGAAGGTATTCCGTATATCGCTCGTGACATTGGTTTTGACAGGACTCTTTTTCAGTCTCCTGCTTTTCTTCGGGGCCCAGTGGCTGGTCGACAGTGAAATTGTCCGCGACCAGAGAGCCTATTGGTCACTCCTTGCTTTGTCCCCGGCTGTTTTCTGTGCAACGCTTCTTGCGACGCTAAGAGGTTACTTCCAGGGTCTTCAGCTGATGACACCGACAGCTGTTTCACAGATACTTGAACAGGTCGTCCGTGTTGTTGCCATGATTCTTTTCGCCGTCGTCCTTCTTCCTTATGGACTGGAATACGGAGCTGCCGGCGCAACCCTTGGTGCAGCACCGGGTGCTTTTGTCGGCATACTGACACTTCTTGTTTTCTACTACATGACCCGCGGATGGAGAAATGAACTGGCATCTGAGCAGGATCCATCTATCAAGCCGCAGAGTGTAAAGACAATTATCAAAAGACTGCTTGTTCTTGCCATTCCTGTATCGCTGGCAAATATCATGCTTCCGATCGTTTCATTGATCGATCTTTTCATTGTTCCAAGAAGACTTGAAGTTGCTGGTTTTACGATTGAACAGTCAACAACATTCTTCGGCTATCTGACCGGCATGGCAACGGCTCTTGTCAACATGCCTACCATCGTTACGGCATCTCTGGCAGCAAGTCTTGTTCCTTTCGTTTCGGAAGCTATCGCGCAGAAACGCGGCGACATGGTACTCAAAAGAACAGATACCGCGATGCGCTTGGCCAATCTGATTACCATTCCTTCCTTTGTCGGAATGTGTGTGATTGCCACACCAATTTCTGCCATGCTTTATGCAACTCCGGATGCTGGTCCGTGCATTGCAATCATGAGCTTTGGCATTTTCCTTCTTGGCGTGCAGCAGGTAACAACGGGCGTTCTGCAGGGGATGGGCAAGACTGCCATACCTTTCCTGAACATGGTTGCCAGCGCGTGCTGCAAGATGTTCCTTTCATGGAACCTCACGGCTCTCCCAAGCTGGGGCGTTTTAGGTGCGGCATGGGCAACAAATGCAGACTTTGGCGTTGCAGCCATTCTCAATCTGATTTTCCTTTATAAATACAGACATTACACGATGGACATAAAGCATACGGTCAAGCTCTTCATTGCAGCAGCCGTTATGGGCGTGGTTGCTTATGGCTCTTATCACGCTCTTTACAGCCTGATTCACAGCAATACGCTTTCTACCCTGATTGCAATTGCCCTGGGCGGAGTTGTCTACCTTGTCGGTATCGTGCTGATTCGTGCTGTAACTCCTGATGATGTCAGGGAAATCCCAAAGATCGGCACACGTCTGGCCGCTATTGTGGAAAAGATGAGTTTCAAAAAGTAATATATTGCTTAGGAATGAAAGCATAATAAAAGACCGCGGAAAATCCGCAGTCTTTTTACTATGCAGCTGATTTAAATGACGCGGCTGGCATTTGCCAGGCAGCGTTCTGTTTCGGATACGATATCTTCAACGATTTCCTGTACGGGCTGAATCTTTGTCAAATGGGTCAGTGACATGCCGGCGAGGATAAAGCCGTTTTCTGTGTCGCCTTCAATGGCACCTTTTCTGTTTGTCCCTCTGGAAAGTGCAGTCAAGGTGCTCAAAGGAGCACCGCTGTATTCTTCCTGCAGATACTTATCAGAGAACTTATTTCTTAATCCTCTGACACTGTCTCCGGTAGTGAAGCCGCAGACGACAGAATCCGTATCGTTGGCATTGATGATGGCCTGCTTGGCATTGGGGTGGAGCAGGTGGCATTCCTCAGCAAGAAGGAAGCGTGTACCCATCTGGACACCTGAAGCGCCCATGATCAGAGATGCCGCAACACCTCTTCCGTCCACGATGCCTCCGGCTGCAACCAGTGGAATCTCGATGTCGGGAAGAATGTTTTCCAGGAGAGCCATGAGTGTCACTTTACCGTCATGTCCGCCTGCTTCCATGCCTTCGACGATGATGGCATCAGCTCCGGCATCCTGCACACGCTTGGCAAGCTTTGCATTTGGAACAACCGGAATGCATTTGATGCCTGCATGATGAAGAGGTTCAAACCATGGGAGGGGATTGCCTGCACCAATGGTTACGAAGGGGACTTTCTCATCACAGATCACCTGAGCAACATCATCGACGTTTGGCGCCTGCAGCATTAAATTGACGCCGTAGCATTTCCCGTTTCCCAGAATGTCTTTGGCTGTCCTGATACTGTCCCTGACTTCATCTGCAGAGAATCCGCCCGAGCCTATGACGCCTGCGCAGCCTGCATGATTCATTGCAGCCGCCAGCACTCCGTCTGAAATATAGGCCATTGCACCCTGAATGATGGGGTAATCAATACTGAGGAGCTTCGTTAACTTTGTGTTCCATGACATAATATCCATCTCCTTGCGATATGAAAATACGGGATTAAAGTGAAATTTCATAATGGACTTTGCTTGATGCCTTATGAAGACCGGTTTATTATTCTTTTCCCATTATACCTGCTTTATGTGAAATAGGTAAGTTTTAAGCCCTATCATGCGGATTACCGGAAGACAAATGCATAATGAATGCATGAAAGTAACCCTTTGGCTGCTATGCAATGCACAAATTTCATGTAATGAGAAAACATAGGAAAATATCTGCCTGAAATGAACCATGATGAAGAAATGATATAAAAACGGATAAAGGCTTTGATTTTAGAAGAGAGTCAATGTGGAAATATCAGCCTTTCCTGCACGTAAAATATAGGAATAAGTATATATTACATAATTTTAATGCACATTATGGTTAAATAATGTATACTTAATTATAGAATTAACGGCAGTTGTTGTAGTATTATTAACTGCGTGATATACTGTAAGGGTAGAGTTCAGGCTTTTCTCTATCCCTAATTTCATAAATATATGATACGGAAGTGATAAAGGTGGAAGAGGACTCCTTAATGATGCTTCTTGTGCCGGAGATGATGATTGAAGCACAGGAGCGGTATGAAATCCTCAGACAGATCCATGCAGCACAACCGGTCGGAAGACATCTTTTAACCGTACAGACGGAATTGTCAGACAGCATTATTCGGAAACACATTGAAGAAATGGAGCGGACCGGGCTTTTGGTTTACAGGCCCTCCGGGATCAGTTTGACCAGCAAGGGTGAATCACTCCTGGAGCCGCTTTCCCATTATTTCCGGAAAAGTCCTTTTTCCGATAAGATGGCAGCATCTTTGCAGAAAATCTTATCGATGAAAAAGGTCATACTGGTGCGGGGAGATTCTGATGAGAAGGAGTCAGTAAGAGGTGATATAGCCCAGGAGGCCGCCTTGGCCCTGATTCGTCTTATAAGAGATGATGACATAGTGGCAGTGAGCGGCGGAGCATTGATGGCTGAACTGGCGGAAATGCTCCCAAAGCTTCACATGAATGTGGATGTTTTACCGATCAGAAGAGGATTTGGCAGGAGAATAGATTTTTTACCAAATAATGTGGCAGCTCATATGGCTGAAAAATTAGGAGGGAAGTATCACATCCTTCAAATACCGGATGGATTGAGTCCCGAGTTTTTCTACAAGCTGAAAAAAGAATTGCCGCAGATCAATCAGACAGAAGAATTGTTTTCAAAAGCGGGTATATTGGTTACTGGTATAGACAGTGCAGAGGATATTAAGAAGTATCACGAACTTCCATCAGATGTAACGAGGCGGCTGGAAAAGGAAAATGTATTCAGCGAAGCTTTGGGACTATATGTCAATGCGGAAGGGAAAATCTTATATCGCCTGTACAATGTCGGCATTTCCAGGGACGATATACCAGCAATACCACATATATTAATTACTGCAGGCGGAAGTCATAATGGGGAAGCGATCCTTGCTGTGGCAAGAGCAGGAATACGCGGAGTCCTCATTACTGATGAAGGGGCCGGCAGAAAAATACTTCAACTAGTTTCAGGTGAAAAAGCGACAACAGGAGGTTGCAAAGATCATGGTTAAAGTCGGAATTAATGGATTTGGCAGAATTGGAAGACTCGTATTTCGCGGCATGCTGAAGAGGGACGATCTGGAAGTCGTTGCTATTAACAATCCAAGCGGGGTTGAAACAGCTGCTTACCTTCTTAAATACGATACTGTTCACGGAAGACTTGATGAAAAGGTAGAAATTGACGGCGACGATTTGATCATTGAAGGCAAACGTGTTCATGTTTTCCAGGATCGTGATCCGGAGCATCTGGACTGGAGCAAGTATGGTGTTGAAATCGTTGTAGAATCCACAGGCAAGCTGAAAGATAAAGTCAGCGCCGGAAAGCATATCAAGGGAACTGTGAAAAAGGTTATTATCACAGCACCGGGCAAAGATGATGACGCAACGATTGTTATGGGCGTCAATGAAGAAACATATGACCCGAAGGCAGACAATATTATTTCCAACGCTTCCTGCACGACAAACTGCCTCGCTCCGATTGTAAAAGTACTGCATGAACAGTTCCACATTGTACGCGGACTTATGACAACCGTTCATTCCTATACGAATGACCAGGCTATTCTTGAAAAAGCACACAAGAAGGATCCAAGAAGAGGCCGTGCTGCTGCAGAAAACATTATTCCGACTTCCACAGGCGCAGCAAAGGCAATCGGCATTGTCATTCCTGAAATGAAAGGCAAACTGAACGGACTGGCTATCCGCGTTCCGACCCCGGACGTATCCCTGGTCGATCTGGTTGTTGAACTGGAAAAGACAGTTACAAAGGAAGAAGTCAACGAAGCATTGAAGAAAGCCGCTGAAGACGAATTGAAAGGAATCCTTGCTTATACGGATGAACCCCTTGTATCCAGCGATTTCCGCACAACAAATGTAAGCTCTACCGTTGACAGCCTGCTCACCATGGTTATGGACGGCAATCTTGTCAAAGTTATTGCATGGTACGATAACGAATGGGGTTATTCAATGCGTATTATTGATCTTGTAGCTTATGTTGCATCGAAGGGACTGTAATGATGAACAAGCAGACAGTGTATGATCTTAAGCCTGAAGGAAAGGTTGTATACATCCGTGTCGATTATAATGTTCCCCATGATAAAGAGGGGAATATTCTGGATGACCGCAGAATCCGGGCTACAATTCCAACAATTCATTATCTTCTGAATCAGGGCGCAGCCATTGTCCTGGCCAGTCATATGGGAAGGCCGAAGGGCGAATATAAAGCAGAATTATCTCTCCGTCCTGCTGCAGCCCGTCTGGCAGAACTTTTACAAAAAGAAGTCAAATTCATTCCGGACTGCATTGGACCCGAAGCTGATCAGGCCAAAGAAGAACTGAAGCCGGGCGAGATTATTCTTCTTGAAAACTTAAGATTCCATAAGGAAGAAGAAAAGAATGATCCGGATTTTGCCAAAGCACTTGTCAAAGGATGCGATCTGGCTGTTAACGATGCTTTCGGCGTATCCCACCGTACACATGCATCCATCGTAGGCGTTGGCAGACTTTTGCCTATGGTATCCGGCCTTCTTCTTAAAAAGGAAATTGATTTCCTTGACGGCGTCATTGAACATCCGGAAAGGCCATTTGCTGCGATTATAGGCGGAGCAAAAATCAGTGACAAGATCCAGGTTATTGCAAACCTGATGGAAAAGGCAGATGTCATCCTGATTGGCGGCGGCATGGCGAATACATTCGTTGCAGCCCAGGGTTATGACATGGGCGAATCCCTGCAGGACAAAGACCGCTTTGATTTGGCAAGAAACCTTATGAAGAAGGCAAATGATCTTGGATCAAGCATCATGCTGCCGGTTGATTTCATGGCAGGTGATTCATTCTCCGCTGAAGCAAAGACAAAGGTTCTTTCGGCAGAAGAATTCTCCAGCCCGTGGATGGCGCTTGATATCGGTCCTAAGACCATTGATCTTTATGTTGAAACTTTGCAGAAAATGAAGACTGTCGTTTGGAATGGCCCGATGGGCGTTTTCGAAATGGAACCATTCTCAAAGGGAACCTATGCAATAGCTAAGGCTATGGCATCCCTCAATGCGACGACTGTCATCGGCGGAGGAGAATCCGCATCGGTTGTTGATCAGCTTGGAATCGGAGACAAATTCTCTCATGTATCGACAGGCGGCGGCGCTTCGCTGGAAATGCTTGAAGGAATGATTCTTCCGGGCGTTGCAATCCTTGCTGACAAGGAGTGATAATTTGAGGAAAAAGTTAATTGCAGGAAATTGGAAGATGAATCAGACGGTGACGGAGGCAGGTCACTATTTTGAAAAGTTTAAAGTAAAAGCCAGGGAAGATGTAGATTTGGTTTTCATTCCTCCTTTTACCGATATTCCAGTTGCCAAATTTTTTATAAGCAGATCATCAATCGGTCTTGGCGCACAGAATATGTATCCGGCGGAAAGCGGAGCTTTTACCGGAGAGATTTCACCTCTTATGCTCAAGGATCTTGGATGCACGTATGTCATTTGCGGACATTCTGAAAGAAGAGAGATCCTGGGAGAGAGCGATGAATTTATTGCCAGGAAAGTAAAATGTGCACTGGATCACGATATAACTCCGATTCTTTGCGTCGGTGAAACAAAGGATGAACATGATGCAGGGAAAACAGAGGAGAAAATAGAAACACAGGTAAGGGCAGCTCTTGAGAAAATCCCCACTGATAAGTTTTCAAATGTTGTTATCGCTTATGAACCTATCTGGGCGATCGGCTCAGGCGCAGCGGCAACTGCAGATGAAGCAGAAGCGGTTGCAAAGCTGATCCGGCAGATTGTTAAAAATATTGCCGGGAAAAAAGTTTCAGATCAGGTGCGGATTCTCTATGGCGGTTCTGTCAATGCCGGAAATATCAACGATTTTACTGGAGAAAAAGATATTGACGGCGCTTTGGTCGGCGGGGCCAGCTTAAAACCAGAAGAATTCATTTCTATTTATCAGAAAGCTTGAGAAATCATTTTTATTAAAGGGACAGATGAAAGGGTATAGGTGGAGTTAGATTATGGCAGTCATTACGGATCTTCATGCAAGAGAAATTTTAGATTCACGTGGAAATCCTACTTTGGAAGTCGATATGTCACTGGAGGATGGGACATTTGCCCGCGCCGGAGTTCCGTCCGGTGCTTCTACCGGTATCTTTGAAGCCACCGAACTTCGTGATGGAGATGAGACAAGGTATGGCGGAAAGGGTGTTCTTAAAGCCGTAGATAACGTAAATGGTGAAATTGCAGATGCCGTTATCGGCTGGGACGCAAGTGATCAGAGAGGGCTGGATCATATTCTGATCAACCTTGATGGAACCGAAAACAAGAGCAGACTCGGTGCAAATGCCATTCTTGGCGTATCCCTTGCTGCTGCTCATGCTGCAGCCAACTCATTTGGACTTCCGCTCTACCAGTACCTTGGCGGAGTGAATGCACACGTACTGCCTGTTCCGATGATGAACGTACTTAATGGCGGCGCTCATGCAGACAACAATGTTGATATCCAGGAAAGCATGATCATGCCTGTCGGAGCTTCCAGCTTCAGGGACGGCCTTCGCATGTGCGCTGAGGTATACCACACTTTAAAAGCTGTTCTTAAGGATAGAGGACTTCCTACTGCAGTTGGAGACGAAGGCGGATTTGCTCCGGATCTTCCGTCCAATGAAGCAGCTATGGAACTTCTCTGCGAAGCTATAGAAAAAGCAGGCTATACTGCAGGAAGCGATATTGTCCTTGCTACTGACGTTGCTGCATCTGAACTCCTTGGCGACGACGGCTTATACCATTTATCCGGAGATCATGCAGCAAAGACCGCTGAACAGATGATTGAATTCTACGATCACCTGATTTCCGAGTACCCGATTGTTTCCATTGAAGACGGGCTTGGAGAAGAAGACTGGGAAGGATGGAAACTTCTGACAGATTCACTGGGAGACAAAGTACAGCTTGTTGGGGACGACCTTTTCGTTACCAATACAGAACGTCTTTCCAGAGGAATTGCAGAAGGCGTTGCCAACTCCATTCTGATTAAACTGAATCAGATCGGCACGCTGACTGAAACATTTGAAGCCGTACAGATGGCACAGAGAGCCGGTTACACAGCTGTTATTTCCCATCGCTCGGGCGAAACGGCAGATACGACAATTGCTGATCTGGCAGTTGCTTTGAATGCAGGACAGATCAAGACAGGAGCGCCGTGCAGATCTGAACGAGTTGCAAAATACAACCAGCTCCTCCGCATTGAAGAAGGACTTGATGCAGATGCCTGCTATGGAAGCGAAGAGCTTGCCGGCAAGCTGCGTATATTTGAAAAATAAAAAAACGGAGCTGTGACAAAATGCGCAATCATTTTGCCACAGCCCTTTTTTTATGCATCATATACAGCATGTCAATAAATTAGTGCAATCATTATGAAGAAATGATACAATAAGACGGTATAAAACGTTAAAATTATTTGGACCATAAATTACAAAGGAGAGACAACATGAGTAAAGTATTTGTTATCGGTCATAAATCACCGGACACAGACAGTATAGCTGCTGCCGTTTCCTATTCCTATTTGAAAAGACAGCTTGGCGTTGATGCCGTAGCAGCCAGAGCAGGGGAACCAAACAAAGAAACAAAGTTCGCACTTGATTATTTCAAGGTAGAAGCACCTGTTTTACTGGAAAGCACTGCAAGAAAGAATCCGGATGATGAAAAGACAAAACTGATTCTTGTCGATCACAATGAATCCAAGCAGTGCGTAGACGGCGCAAAGGATGCAGAAGTCCTTGAACTGATCGATCATCACAGACTGGGTGATTTTGAAACCGAAAATCCGATTTTCATCCTGATCCGCCCGGTAGGATGCGTAAACACCGTTATTTACGGCCTTTACAAGGCAAATGGAGTAAAACCGTCCAAAGAAGTTGCCGGAATGATGCTTTCTGCGATCATCTCTGATACAGTTCTGTTCAGATCCCCGACTACAACAGATGAAGACAAGGCTGCAGTCAAGGAACTGGCAGAAATTGCAGGCGTCGATTATGAAGCTTACGGCATGGAAATGCTTAAGGCAGGCGCTGACATTTCTGATTACCCGGCAGAAAAGCTTGCTCACAATGATACCAAGGAATTTGAAGCAGGCGGAAAAGTTTTCAGCTGCGGTCAGATTTCTGTTATGTATCTTGAACCGATCGAAGCCAAGCGCGCAGATATCATGAAAGTTCTTGAGGAAACCAAGGCAGAAAAACAGTATGAAGCTTCCTACCTGATGGTTACCAATATTCTGACAGAAGATACATATCTCTGGTTTACCAGCGGCGCTGAAGCTGCAGCTGAAGAAGCTTTCGGCAAGAAAGCGGAAGATAGATGTGTATATCTTCCTAAGGTCATGTCCCGTAAGAAACAGGTAGCTCCGTTCCTGTTAAAAGTATACGGAAAATAATTGATTCGATGAATGTAGGAAGAACTCATTTTTGACAGGTACAGTCATTTATGGGTTCTTCTTTTTACACTAAGGAGATTTGAGGATTTGTCTAATTATTTAAACACATTAAACGACCAGCAGTTGAAAGCGGTAAAGCAGATAGACGGACCAGTCCTGATCCTGGCAGGGGCCGGTTCAGGCAAGACGAAGTCATTGACCTGCAGGATTGCCTACATGATGGAATCGGGAATCAGTCCGTCTGAAATTCTGGCAATCACTTTCACAAACAAGGCTGCCCAGGAAATGAGGGAACGTATTCATGCTCTTGTGGGGCCTTCTGCTGACAAAATCTGGATGTATACATTTCATTCCTTCGGCGCAAGATTCCTCAGACGTGAAATCAGCAATTATCCTCCATATAATGATAAATTTACGATTTATGATTCGGATGATTCCAGAACACTCATAAAAAATATACTTAAGGAACTGAATCTGGATGACAAGCAGTTCCAGCCCAATATCATTCAGGCGCATATATCTTCAGCAAAGGGCCAGCTGCTTGAGCCGAAAGCATTCCGCGCGCAGGTTGGATCGAACTTCTTTGCACAGAAGGTTGCCGATGTATATGAATCTTATGACAAGCATCTGAAGCAGAACAATGCGCTTGACTTCGACGACCTGCTTTTCATGACGACAAAGCTCTTATCGATTGAATCAATCCGGAGACGCTGGCAGGACAGATTCCACTATATTTTGATCGATGAATATCAGGATACGAACCATGCACAGTACCTGATGGCAAAACTTATTGCAGGAAAGAATCAGAATATCTGTGCAGTCGGTGATGCTGACCAGAGTATTTATTCCTGGCGCGGCGCCGATCTCAGGAATATCATTGATTTCCAGCAGGATTATCCGTCTGCCAAGGTGATCAAACTTGAACAGAACTACCGCTCGACGCAGACGATTCTGGATGCGGCAAACGCAGTCATTCAAAATAACTCCGGAAGACCGTCCAAGCGGTTATGGACAGAAAACAACCAGGGCAAGCCTCTTATCCTCTATACAGCTTCCGATGAGCACAGTGAAGCTGATTTCATCGTAAATACGATGAGAAAAGAACACAATGAGGAGCATCAGCTGTATGGAAATATGGCTGTCTTGTACCGTATGAATGCGCAGTCGCGAGTCATTGAAGAAGCGCTCGTAAAAAGCGGAATCGGATATACGATGGTCGGAGGGACGAGATTCTATGACCGCGCAGAAATCCGTGATATGCTTGCATACCTCAAGCTGGTATCCAATCTTAAAGATAATGTCAGCCTTATGCGTATCATCAATGTCCCCAAGCGCGGAATAGGGGCGGCAACCGTACAGAAGCTTTCCGATTACGCCAACGAAAGAAATACATCCATGTTCGAAGCAATGATGGATCTGGACGGGCTTGATGTCTCTTCGTCTACGAAGACAAAGCTCCAGAACTTCATAGCCATGATGTTTGAGTTCCTGAATGCATCTACCGAGACGAATGTCTTTGGCCTGCTTCAGAAAATAATGACGGATACGAAGTATCTGGAACAGCTGCAGGAAAGCAAGGATCCGCAGGTACAGAGCCGTGAGGAAAACCTTGGTGAACTTCTCTCTGTTGCCAAGGATTTCAATAATGATAATCCGGAAGGCGGAGTATCAGATTTCCTTGAAAAGGTTGCTCTTGTCAACGATGTGGATACGTATGAGAATGAAAATGACAGAGTGACACTGATGACGATCCACAGTGCCAAGGGACTGGAATTCCCGATTGTATTCCTGGCCGGACTGGATGAAGGCATATTCCCCGGCGTCCGTTCTCTGATGGATGAGTCCAAACTAGAAGAGGAACGCCGTCTCTGCTACGTGGCTTTGACCAGAGCAAAGGAAAAGCTGTATTTATCCAATGCCCATATGCGCACGATGTATGGTCAGATCAAGCCGTACCTTCCCAGCCGTTTTATTGATGAAATTCCTCAGGACCTCCTGACGCATGTCGAGTCTGATGAACGGCAGGACAGGGCTTTCCAGGCAAGAAGGCGGGAGACGGCCAGCAGAGTCGATTATGCAATGTCGGAAGTATCTGTTGTGAATAAGCCAAAACCGCAGAAAGAGCCGAAACGCTATGACTGGAAGGTAGGAGATACGGCTGTGCATAACCTCTGGGGGAAGGGGAAAGTCGTTGCAGTTATGGGATCGGACAGCAAAATGATGCTGAAGATTGAATTCCCGGGAAATAAGATTCGTCAGGTCATGGTTGCATTTGCTCCAATAACGAAAGGAGAATGATTATGGTTCCTGAAGATGTGCGAGAAGAAGCCGAAAAACTGAAAAAGGAGCTTCGTCATCACAGCTACTTGTACTATGTATTGGACAAGCCTGAAATTTCAGATTATGAATTTGACCATATGTACAGAAAGCTTGTAGACATAGAGGCAAAGTATCCTGAGCTTGTTACTCCGGATTCTCCGACACAGAGAGTCGGGGGAAAGGCAACGGATGATTTCCAGAAGGTAAGATTCAGGAAGCCTATGCTGAGCCTTGCCAATGCGTTCAGCGCCGATGAGCTCCGGGATTTTGACCGCAGGGTCAAGGAAGGGCTTGAAACAGACCACGTCCAGTATATTACGGAGCTCAAAATCGACGGGCTCTCAATGAACCTGATCTATAAAAACGGCGTTTTGACGCAGGGGCTGACAAGAGGCGACGGAAGAGTCGGCGAAGATGTTACAAGCAATGTAAAAACGATTCATACGATTCCGCTTTACATAGAAAACGCTCCGCCATATATGGAAGTCCGCGGTGAAGTTTACATGCCGAGAAAAAGCTTCATCATGCTCAATGAGGAAAGGGATGAAGCCGGACTCATGCCGTTTGCAAACTGCAGGAATGCAGCAGCAGGTTCCCTGCGCCAGCTTGATCCGCATGTCACGGCTGCCCGCAATCTGGCTTTTTTCGCGTATGCATTAGGCGACATTGAAGGCCTTGAAATTTCCTCGCAGGAAGAGCTTCTGATGAAACTTTCCGAATTCCATTTCCAGGTAAACCCGAATTATAAGAAATGGGATTCCATTGAAGGAGTCATCCAGGGCGTCAATGACTGGGAAGTCCGCAGGCATGATCTTGGATACGACACTGACGGAATGGTTATAAAAGTCAATGACTTTGCGCAGCAGGAAAAGCTTGGCGCAACCGTCAAGGATCCGCGCTGGGCCATGGCTTACAAGTACCCGCCGGAAGAGGCCGAGACTAAAGTTGAAAAAATTGTCGTAACTCTTGGAAGGACAGGAGTCCTGACACCATCTGCCGATCTTGAACCGGTCCATCTGGCAGGGACAGTCGTAAAAAGAGCAACCCTCCATAATATGGATTTCATTAAAGAAAAGGATATCCGCGAAGGGGATTACGTAAAGATCTACAAAGCCGGGGAAATCATTCCGGAATTAGACCGCGTGCTGAAGGAAAAACGAAATGGTTCTGAAAAGCCATTTGAAATTCCGGAAGTCTGTCCGGTATGCGGAAGCCCTGTGGAACGTCCTGCCGGCGAAGTCGCTTACAGGTGTACAAATCCGAACTGCGGCGGCATAGTCCGCGAAAAGCTGGTGCATTTTGCCTCCAGAGATGCCATGAACATCGAGGGGATGGGGCCGTCAGTGGTCGATAGCCTTCTGGCATACAGGCTTGTTTCTGATCCCGGTGATTTCTACAGGCTTACTCAGGATGAGCTTGAACAGATTGAACGGATGGGAGAAAAGCGTGCCGGAAACCTGATTGCAGCAATAGAAAAGAGCAAGGAAAGCGGATTGGCAAAACTGCTCTTTGGCCTGGGCATCCGTTTCCTTGGTGCAAAAGGTGCTGAGCTCGTAGCCGGAAAGTACCATACCATGGAGGAGCTGGAAAATGCCGGCACAGATGATATCCAGAGTATTGACGGAATCGGCAAGGCAACGGCTGAAAGTTTGTACAGCTACCTGCATGATATGGAAAATATGAAGGTACTGGATAAGCTTAAAAGCGCAGGCGTCATGATGGAAGCAGCCGTCGAAGAGGAAACAGGAAGCGCCTTTGAAGGTGAAATGGTCGTGCTGACAGGAAAATTATCCAGCATGGGGCGGCGCGAGGCAGGAGATCTCATCAAAAGCCAGGGCGGCTCTGTCCAAAGTTCCATCACGAACCATACGACCCTTGTCGTAGCAGGGGAAGACGCAGGAAGCAAACTGGACAAGGCCAGAGAAAAAGGAATCCCTGTCCTTAGTGAAGAAGAATTTCTGGCAAGACTTGGAAGAGCGTAATGAATGTTTCCGCATTCTTGATGCATAAGAGGGAAAAAGGATGCAGCAATGCTCTTCTATAACAGATCAAAGCCTTATTTATACGGTTTTTCCGTATCTGTGATATAATTGAAAAAGGTTTTTTCTGGTTAAAATACAGGATAAGGAAGTGTACTATGAAAATCACAATTGAGGAAGCCAAGAAGATTGCGCTTCTTTCCAGATTAGAGTTTTCTCCGGAGGATCTGGAAAAAATGCGTGAATCAATGAACAGCATTCTGACTCATATGGAAGAACTCAGCCAGTATGATACGACAGATGTTGCGCCAACGGTACATGCAGTGGAACAGTATAACGTTATGCGTGAAGATAAACCACATCAATCCTTCACAAATGAACAGGCACTTATGAATGCGCCTGAAAGTGAAGATGGATATTTTAAAGTACCAAAAATTATTTAAGCGGGAGGTGCGGCTTTGAATTTCACAATTCATGACTTGCATGCACAGCTGGTCAATAAGGAAATATCAGCTGTTGAATTAACAAAGAAAGTTATTGCGCATCGTGACTCCGTCGAGAAGGATGTTCATGCATATCTCTCGCTTAGCGATGCAAAAGCTCTGGAAAAAGCGGCTGAAGTTGACGCCAAGATTGCAGCAGGAGAAGAAATCTCTGATCTGGCGGGCATTCCGGGAGCCATTAAGGATAATATCTGCATCAGCGGAGAAACCTGCACAGCTGCATCCAGGATGTTGGAACACTGGGTTGCTCCCTATGATGCCACTGTCATTGAAAAACTTAAGCAGCAGGATTTCATCTCTATCGGAAAGACGAACATGGATGAATTCGCAATGGGCTCTTCTACAGAAAATTCCGCTTTCGGACCGACAAGGAACCCATGGAATCTGGATTATGTTCCTGGCGGCTCCTCCGGCGGCTCTGCTGCAGCAGTAGCTGCAACAGAAGCAGTCTGGGCCCTTGGTTCTGATACGGGCGGATCCATCCGCCAGCCAGCTTCCTTCAATGGCATCGTAGGTCTCAAACCTACCTATGGGCTTGTTTCCAGATATGGCCTTCTGGCTTTTGCATCTTCACTCGATCAGATTGGCGGTTTGACGAAAGACGTAACCGATGCTGCCATTCTTTTAAATGCGATTGCCGGGTATGATGCAAAGGATTCCACCTCCATTCCTCAGGATAAAAAAGATTACAAGAAAGCTCTTGTGAATAACGTGAAGGGAATGAAGATCGGTGTCCCGAGAGAATTCTTTGGCGAAGGGATTAAGCCTGAGACCAAAGAGGCTGTTAAAAAGGCACTGGCCTTCTATGAGAAGGAAGGCGCTGAGCTTGTCGATGTCTCCATCCCGCATATTAACAGCGGTGTTTCTGTTTACTATATCATTGCTCCTGCAGAAGCAAGTTCCAACCTTGCCCGTTATGACGGCGTAGGCTTCGGATATCGTGCAGAAGGCAAAGATATCATTGATATGTATATCAAGACAAGAAGCACGGGCTTTGGCGAAGAAGTAAAGCGCAGAATCATGCTTGGCAACTATGTTCTGTCAGCAGGATATTATGATGCATATTATCTGAAAGCGCTGAAGGTACGCACTCTCCTCAGACAGGAATTTAATGAAGTATACAAGTCCTGTGATGTGATTGCAGCTCCTTCTGCATCCGGGACATCATTCAAGTTCGGCGCATTCTCTGATCCACTCTCCCTGTACATGGAAGATATCTGCACGGTTCCGGTCAACCTGATCGGTGCTCCGTCCATCAGCATCCCGGTCGGATTCCATGAAGGAATGCCTCTTGGCATGCAGCTGATCGGCAAGCCGCTTGGCGAAGAAACAATTATTCAGGCTGCATATACTTTTGAACAGTCTCATCCTGAATTTACCCAAATTGCACCGAAAGGAGAGATTAAGGCATGAAATATGAAGCAGTGATTGGCTTGGAGGTTCATACAGAACTCCAGACAACAACGAAAATCTTCTGCGGCTGCAAAACATCATTCGGCGCTGAACCAAATACAAATGTATGCCCGGTTTGCTTAGGGCTTCCAGGCGTACTTCCTGTCCTGAATAAAAGAGTACTGGAATTTGCAGTACGTGCAGGCCTTGCCCTGAATTGCGAGATTTCCCGCTTCAGCAAGTTTGACCGCAAGAATTATTATTATCCGGATCTTCCGAAGAACTTCCAGACATCGCAGTTCGATCTTCCAATCTGCGAAAGAGGCCATCTTGATATCGAAGTAAACGGAGAAAAGAAACAGATCCGCATTACAAGAGCACATATGGAAGAAGATGCCGGCAAGCTTGTTCATCATGGAACATCCATTACCGATTCCGACTATTCCCTTGTCGACTATAACCGTACAGGTACACCGCTTCTTGAAATCGTTACTGAACCCGATATGCGTTCTGCCAAGGAAGCTGTTGCATACCTTGAAAAAATGCGCGCTATCCTGCAGTACATCGGTATTTCCGACTGCCGCATGGAAGAAGGAAGCCTTCGCTGTGATGCGAACGTTTCTGTCAGACCTGTCGGCCAGAAAGAACTTGGCACCAAGGCGGAAATCAAGAATATCAATTCCTTCAAGGGCGTAGAAAAGGCAATTGAATACGAAGCGCTGCGTCAGGCAGAAATTCTTGAAGACGGCGGAAAGATCATTCAGGAAACAAGAACCTGGGATGAAAAGGAAGGCGTCACAAAGAGCATGCGTACCAAGGAAGAAGCGAACGATTACCGCTACTTCCCGGAACCTGACCTTGCACCTTTCACAGTTTCTGAAGAATACATTGAAGACATCCGCAAAACTCTTCCAGAACTTCCGGATGAAAGACGCGAACGTTACATCGCAAACTTCGGCCTGTCCTCTACGGATGCCCAGTATATGACAAACGACAAGGATACCTCCGATTACTTTGAAAAGGTGGTCGCAGCAGGCGCAGATCCCAAGGTTTCCGTAAACTGGATCATGGGCGAATTTGCAAGCCAGCTTTCCAATGCAGGCATAGAAATTGCCAAAGCCCCGGTTACACCGGAAAATCTCGCCAAACTTCTGGCTCTGATTGCTAAGGGAACCATTTCCGGAAAAATTGCCAAGAAAGTTTTTGCTGAAATGTGGAAAGACGGAGCAGATCCGGAAGAAATCGTCAAGGCACAGGGCCTTGTACAGATCAGCGATACAGGCGCACTCAAGGAACTGGTTGTAAAAGTCATTGCCAATAATCCAAAGGCAGTAGAAGACTTCAAAGCCGGAAAGAAGAAAGCTGTCGGTGCTCTGGTCGGACAGATCATGAAAGAAACAAAGGGCAAGGCAAATCCAAAAGTAATCAATGAGTTGCTGAATGACGAACTTAAAAAGTTATGATAGATGATAGAAAAAGCGAGAATGTTGAGCCTAATCAGGAAGAACCGAAAGTGATGTCTGATCAGGAAAGAGACAATTTTCATGGGCTGACATTAAATGAAGATGGGAGACGGGATGATCCCGAGGAGGATACGGAAATCCGTATTCACTTTGTGGATATAAAGAAGATTTCTTTATGGAAGAAAATCCTTTTTGGTGCCGCCTTTGTCATTTTTGTTGCCATTGCTCTCGTGATGGCATGGTTCTTTATGCTCGGCGGCGCAGCTGTCTTTGCTTTAGGTCTTATTATTTATTTGCTGAAAAAGTACATATTCTGCTAAAAAGCTGCCTGCCGGCGGGCAGCTTTTTAGGTTAAAAGGGTACGGTTTTGAGGATTCGTCAAATATATTCAAACATTTAGAAAATAAAATAAACCATCTATATTGAAAAAATCAGATATGCATGTTATAATACTTCCAGAACGTCAAAAGTATTTTATTTAGAATTATTCTAGTAATTATATGATTAAGGAGGAATTGTACTATGTCTTTAAATGGGAAGAAGATTAGCGAATTCAAGCTTCAGGCTTATCAGAATGAAGATTTCATCGAAGTAACCGATAAGGATCTGCTCGGCAAATGGAGCGTCCTGTTTTTCTACCCGGCAGACTTCACATTTGTATGCCCGACCGAACTGGAAGACCTGGAAAACAAATATGCTGATTTCAAGAAGATCGGCTGCGAAATCTATTCTGTTTCCTGCGATACCCATTTCGTCCACAAAGCTTGGCATGAATCTTCTGACAGAATCGGCAAGGTTGAATATCCGATGATCGGCGATCCGACCGGCAAGCTTGCTAAGGATCTTGATGTATACATCGAAGATGCTGGCCAGGCAGAAAGAGGAACCTTCGTCATCAACCCGGACGGAGAAGTTGTACTCTATGAAGTAAGCGCAGGCAACATCGGACGTAATGCTGATGAACTGCTCCGCAAGGTTGAAGCTGCTCAGTTCGTTTACGAACACGGCGATGAAGTTTGCCCGGCAAAATGGCATCCAGGTGAAGAAACCCTGAAACCATCCTTTGACTTAGTCGGCAAATTATAATAAAACGGAGGCATCATGGAAAAATTTTATGATGCCATAGTAGTAGGCGGGGGGCCAGCTGGGCTCTCCGCCGCTATTTATATGGCGAGAGCGCGTTTCAGAGTCCTTGTAATAGAAAAGGAAAAAGTTGGCGGGCAGATTACAATTACCGCGGAAGTTGTCAACTATCCGGGGATATTCTCCACGAATGGCGAAAAACTTACTGCTGAGATGGCTCGTCAGGCAAGAGCATTCGGAGCAGAGTTCCTGAATGCAGAAGTGACCGGAATGGATGTAGATGATGATTACAAAGTCGTTCATACCTCCAACGGTGATTTCAAAACACTGGGAATCATCTTTGCCGGCGGCGCACATCCGCGTCTTGCCGGTTTCAAGGGAGAAAATGATTTCCGCGGCCATGGAGTGGCATACTGTGCAACCTGCGATGGCGAATTCTTTACAGGAAAGACCATTTTCGTTGTAGGCGGCGGTTATGCGGCTGTCGAAGAAGGGCTGTTCCTTACAAAGTATGCCAAGAATCTGATTGTTGTCGTAAGAGGAAATGATTTCAGTATAGAATCTGCAGCTGTGGAAGAGCTGAAAGATAATAAGAATACAAAGATCCTTTACCATACACAGATTGAGGAAGTAAAGGGCGATAGTGCTATCCGCAAGGTTGTCCTTAAAGACAGACAGACCGGAGAAGAAACAGTATATGAAGCGGATCCCAGTGATTTCTATGGTGTATTCGTATTTGTAGGATATGCTCCTGAGAATGCCCTTCTCAAAGGGAAAATCGATCTCGATGAAAAGGGATACGTTATTACCGACCGTGACCAGAAAACAAATGTTGACGGCGTTTACGCAGCTGGTGATATCTGTGTCAAGAACCTCAGACAGGTTGTAACAGCTATATCTGACGGTGCAGTGGCTGCAACTTCTCTGGAGAAATACCTGGGAAGCCAGTTCAGAAAACTGAATCTGAAGCGTACTTATGTAAAGAATCTGGCTCCGAAAGAAAAGAAGCAGGAAGCTGCTGCTGTTGCAAAAGCGAAGCCGGAAGCCTTCCTTGATGATCAGACAAGACAGGCTCTTGCTCCTGTCCTGAACCGTTTTACGAATCCGATACTGCTGAGACTCTATAAAGATGATTCGCATCTGTCCCAGGAAGATGAAAAGATGGTTCGCGAACTTTCTGAAATCTCGGACAAGGTTAAGTTTGAGATTATTCAGGCATCTGAGGGAATGGAGCATACGATTGCCATCTGCAATGCAGAAGGCGAAGATCTTGGCCTGCATTTCCACGGAGTTCCTGGCGGACATGAATTCAATTCCTTCATTCTTGCCATGTATAATGCCGCAGGACCTGGACAGGATATCGGAAAAGATGCAGAGGCAAGAGTTGCAGCCATCAATGAAAAGAAGCATCTGAATATTGCAGTTTCTCTCTCCTGCACGATGTGCCCGGATCTTGTTGCCGCAGCCGAACGTATTGCTGCAGGAAATAAGAACATCACAGTTGATGTCTATGATCTGGCTCATTATCCTGACATGCAGCAGAAATATAACATCATGAGTGTTCCCTGCATGATCGTTAATGACGATGATGTGCATTTCGGCAAGAAGAATGTAACGGAACTTCTTGATATACTCCACGCTTAAGATGGAATCTTGCAATTGAAGGCAGTCTGACGTATATTCGTCAGGCTGCTTTTTAATTTAGTATCTACCCTTTTAGCTTCAATTAATCAGTTTCCTGATATAAATTGAAATATATACTACACTTTTAGCCAAAATATGATACAATAAGTTTAAATATTAATATTATGTATACTGTTTTGGAGGCATGAAATGAACAGACAACTTTCAATGGAATTCGTAAGGATTACCGAACAAGCTGCATTGAAGAGCGGACGGCTGATGGGAACCGGCGACAAGGAAGGGGCTGACCAGGCTGCTGTCGACGGAATGCATGAACAGTTCGCAAAGACACCGGTTTCCGGTACTGTTGTTATCGGGGAAGGCGAAATTGATGAAGCCCCGATGCTTTATATCGGGGAACATGTAGGTGCAGGCGGAGAAGAAGTTGATATTGCTGTCGATCCGGTAGAAGGAACGAATCTGGTTGCCAAAGGACAGGATGGAGCCATTGCAGTACTGGCTATTGCTCCTAAAGGATGTCTGCTTCATGCTCCGGATATGTATATGCAGAAAATCTGCGTCGGACCAAGAGCAAAAGGCCGTATCGACATCAATGCTTCCGTAACAGAAAATCTGAAGAACGTTGCTGATGCAATGAACAGAGAGATTTCTGACCTGACAGTTGTTATTCTTGACAGGGAACGTCATGAAAGCATTATCGGAGAAGCCAGAGAAGCAGGCGCAAGAATCCGTTTGATCACAGATGGTGATGTAGTTCCTTCTGTAGACTGCGGTATTCAGGGAAGCGGCATTCATATGGTACTGGGCTCCGGCGGAGCACCGGAAGGCGTTCTTGCAGCTGTAGGACTTAAATGCCTCGGCGGCGACATGCAGGCAAAACTTCTGCCGCATACAGAAGAAGAACTGACAAGAATGAAGAAAATGGGAATCGATGATCCGAACAAGGTGCTGACCCTGGATGATCTGGTAAAGGGCGATGACTGCATTTTCTCTGAAACTGCCATTACAGACTGCGCACTCCTGAAAGGTGTAAGATATTTCGGAGATGGTGCAAGAACAAGTACCCTCGTTCTCCGTTATAAGACCGGAACTGTTCGTTTCGTTGATACCATCCATCGTTTCGGTGATAAGAAACCGGCAGTCCGCCTGTGGTAATAATCATCCGGATTTATTAATTTAATAGATTAAGCTAAACAGGAAAGCAGCCATGAAAGCCGCTTTCCTGTTTTACGTAGAGCGCCCTTTTCTGCAGATTGAAATCTTCTGATCAGACTGATTTCCTTCTTTATCTTTTATTTAATGGCATAAGATTGCTTTATGTTGTAAAATAAAAGATACGATTTACTAAAAGGGTATTTAAGCAGATCGCTTACTATGGAAATGAAAAGGGGTTTCAACATATATGCATGAAATTTTAGACTGGATCTACTCAATCGTAGTGGCATTGTTCCTGGCAATGCTGATTCATATTTTTCTCTTCGTACCGACAAAGGTATCAGGGTCGTCCATGTATCCGACTCTGACAAATGGAGAGTATCTCATTGTTTCAAAAATCAGCCACGTACTTAGAGAAACTCCGAATTACGGGGATATCGTCATCATAGACAGCCGGACCCACAGGGAAAGATCCTGGATGGATGATCTCACAGAACCGCTTGATAATTACATTGCCATTTTCGAGCATAGTACTCAGGGTCATAATATCTGGGTCAAACGCGTTATCGGAAGACCGGGAGACAAGCTGGAATTCCATGACGGACACGTATATAGAAATGGTGAAAAGCTGGATGAACCATATATCAATGAACCAATGGAATTTTCTATGGACGGATCTTATACTGTTCCTGAAGGCGATGTATTCGTCATGGGGGACAACAGGAACCACAGCTCTGACAGCCGTTTCATCGGGCCGGTTCCGATCGATCATGTCCTTGGCAAGGTATGCCTGCAGCTGTAACCCGGTCAGGCATACTGCCTCCATGCATTTTTGATTCATGAAATTCCCTGTGATAAGATGATTGCAATCATCGGGCGGTTTCAATGATAAGTTGTACAGATGGAAGATTCTAAGGATAATAAGAAGGGAAGTTTGTTATGGCACATTGCAATGAAAAATATTTAAACTTGCAGAGCGCTTGTCTTTTTGATGAAATCAATGAAAAACAGAATGCATACAAGGAATCTCATCCTGATGCAGATATTATTTCGCTGGATATTGAGGATGGAACACAGCCGCTTGCTCCATCTGCTGCTGAAGCCATGAAAAAGGCTGTAGACGAGATGTCCCGCGGCGGGACGTTCCCCGGCTGCGGCCCGGAGCAGGGATATCTTTTCCTGCGCGAAGCTATTGCAAAAAATGATTTCCAGTCCAGAGGCTGCGATATTTCACCAGATGAAATTTTTGTCAGCGATGGTGAAAAATATGACATTGGGAATATGCAGGAAATTTTTGCTGAAAGTGATATCGCTGCAATAACAGACCCTGTATATTCTCCCTATGTTGACAGCAATGTCCTGGCCGGCCGCGGCGGGAAATTCATCAACGGCGCATACTCGAAGCTTGAATATCTTCCCTGCTATGAAGAATGTGATTTTAAGGCAAATCTTCCGCAGCATGATCCGATGATCATTTACTTATGCTCGCCAAATAACCCGACAGGAACCGCTTTGAACAAGAGCAATCTTACGATGTGGGTGAAATACGCAAAGCAGACTGGAGCTGTCATTTTCTTTGATGCTGCTTATGAGGCCTTTATTACTGAGCCAAATATTCCGCACAGCATTTATGAAATCGAAGGAGCTAAGGACGTTGCGATTGAATTCCGCTCTTATTCCGAAACGGCAGGACTCACAGGTCTTCGCTGCGGTTACTGTGTCGTTCCGAAGGAATTGATGCTTGAAACAAAGAAAGATGACAAGGTTTCAGCCAATGAACTGTGGAAATGCCATCAGCGTGCAAAGTTCAAAGGTTGTTCCTATATTGTTCAGCGCGGGGCAGAAGCATCCTATACGGAAGAGGGTAAAAAGCAGATTCAGGCTGCACTTGCTGCTTATCGCGAAAATGCAAAGATCATCATGGATGCCTGTGAAGAATCCGGTCTCAATGCATATGGCGGTATCAACAGCCCGTATATCTGGGCAGCTGTTCCGGAAGGAATGACAAGCTGGGAATTTTTCGATTTTCTGCTTGATAAGGCACAGGTGATCTGTTCTCCGGGATCCGGATTAGGCCTGTGCGGTGAAGGCTTTATCAGACTGACAGCTTTCAATACTCCGGAACTTACAAAAGCAGCAGCTGAAAGAATGAAGAAAGCCCTGAAAGAATTATAAAAATGATTTTGCCCGGGTGGATTGGGAAAGTATTTTAGTTTGTTTGAAAGTGGGTTGAAAATGAGTACAAATCTTCAAATTGGTATTGTCGGCTTGCCTAATGTCGGCAAGAGTACATTATTTAATGCGATCACGAAAGCCGGAGCAGAAGCTGCAAACTTCCCGTTCTGTACGATTGAACCAAACGTAGGTATAGTAGAAGTACCAGATCATCGTATTTACGATCTGGCAAAAATGTTCAATCCTAAAAAGATTACACCTGCTTTTACCCGTTTTGTCGATATTGCAGGGCTCGTCGCAGGGGCATCTAAAGGTGAAGGCCTTGGAAACCAGTTCCTCAGCCACATCAGGGAAACCGATGCGGTCGCTCATGTCGTACGCTGCTTTGAAAGCGGGGATATCACACATGTCGAAGGTACTGTGGATCCTGTGCGTGATATGGGTATTATCAATACAGAACTCTGCCTGGCAGATCTTGAAAGCGTCGAAAAGAAGAAAACGAAAGTAGCAAAACTTGCTCAGGCGGGGATCAAGGAAGCAAAAGCTGAACTTCCTGTCCTGAATAAAGTATTTGATACACTGCAGGAAGGCATTCCTGCAAGAACGCTCGATCTTTCTGAAGATGATCTTGCTGTCATCAGGGAACTGAATTTAATCACATTGAAGCCGGTGCTTTATGTCCTGAACATTTCAGAAGATGACATTGCCGATCCTATGAAGAATGAGTATGTCAAGAAAGCTTCAGAGGAAGCCGAGAAGGAAGGCGCTAAGTGGATTCCTATTTCGGCTGAGATCGAAGAAGAAGTTTCAGAACTCGATCCGGAAGAAGCCAAGATGTTCCTGGCCGATTTGGGCGAAGATGAACCAGGTGTCAACCACTTGATCCGCGCTGCCTATTCCATGCTGGGCCTTATCAACTTCTTTACCGTCGGACCCGATGAATGCCGTGCCTGGACAGTAAGAGCAGGAACGAAAGCTCCTAAGGCTGCAGGAAAGATTCATAGTGACATTGAACGAGGCTTTATCAGAGCAGAAATCGTTTCTTATAATGATTTAATGTGGTACGGCTCGTATGCGAATGTCCGTGAAAAAGGACTGCTCAGGGTAGAAGGAAAAGATTATATCATCCAGGATGGGGATGTCGCTTATTTCAGATTCAATGTCTGACATTCAGGCATAAAAAAACAGCTCTGCGTTGCATGACTGACGCAGAGCTGTTTTTTATATAATCAATCGGCCTTAGGTTCTTCAAAGATACTGTTTTTGAAATAGAAGTAAATGAAAAAGGCTGCTGCAATGACGAATCCGATAAGAGCAGTGATTTGCGCACTCTTGAGATCCAATGCATAGGTTCCGTAATCTCCGCGGAAAAATTCAAGAAAGAATCGCAGGAGGGAATAAAGCATAATATAAAGGCAGAACGTCGTGCCTTTGGGGTGCTTGAAGCAGGAGTACCAGATCAAAAGGCAGAAAATGATCAGGTCTCCCTGACATTCCCATACTTCAGCCGGCCAAAGGGGCTGAGGGCCATACGTCTTGTACGCCAGAGTGGTCGCCGGGTACAGGATTCCGTATCCAAGCCCCGTGGGATGGCCGAATGCGTCCCCGTTCATAAAATTGGCGATCCTGCCAACCGACTGGCCAAGGATGATGGCAGGCGTAACTATATCTGCAAATGGAAGGATCGGTATATTTTTCTTCTTTAAGAAAAAGTACGCAGCAACGCAGGCGAAAATGACACCGCCTTGTATAGCCATGCCGCCCTGCCAGACATAAGGAATTTCCGTCAGATGATCATGATAGTAATCCCAGTCAAAGAAGAATACATCCCAGAGCCTGCCTCCTATAATGCCGAAGAAAGCGATGGTCAGGCCTAAATCAAAAATGCACTCCTCCCATCCGGTTCTGCTCTTTTTCAATAAGAAATAAGCCATGATGCAGCCAAAGATGATGGCGAGTGAAAAGAAAATGCCATAAAACCGTATGGGGAATCCCCCGATGAAAGTTAAATATTGATGCATGAATATGCTCCTTCTTAATCTATTTTGAAATTGCTTTGATGGACTATAGAAATATTATACTATGCTCATTCCATAAATATAAACCGTGATTCTTTAATGAATGACTGATAATGAACAGCGGCTGGATGATTATCCCGCTTTTGAAATATAACACTTAATGAGTCAGGCAGAGATATTAATCAAATGAGGGCATCTGTCCAATTATTCTTTAAGATTTCTTTAAATTTTTAACTGACGATGTGTTTCTTAACGATTAAAACTTGAATTTGATTAAAGCTATGGTATGATGAATATGAGAGAAAAAATAGAATTCATTAATAACATATTCATCTTTTTCGCAGAAAATAAAAATAATAATAACTACTAATAATAACCGGGATGAATCAGTCCCGCTGCGAAGATGTCTCTCGGCTTTTTTGTTATTTGGAGGAACCTAAAATGAGAAACTGTGTATTGATTCTTGAACCAGATGCAGGTGTGAGCCGGTTCATGCAGTTAAAACTGGAAGAAGAAGGGTTCAACTGCCTGACTGATAATACCGGGGATTCTGCTGTAGATCTGGCAGGCCAGCGCCAGGTCGATATTATTCTGCTTGATCCGGATTCAGCGCCAAGAAACGGAATGGAACTTCTTGGCAAAGTTCGCGAAATCAGTTCCATACCGATCATATACTTGTCTTCAGACAGCAGCGTTGATACTAAAGTCGCTGTTTTGAATGCAGGGGCAGATGATTATATTACAAAGCCATATGCAACGAAAGAACTGGTTGCAAGAATTCGTTCTGCCTTAAGACGCCATGAAGAGCCAAAAGTTGTAACGGATCCGTCCTTTACTATCGGCGATCTTTCCATTTACCCGGATCGTCATGAAGTCCGCGTTGCCGGGGAAGCAGTGGATCTGACAAAGAAAGAATTTGATTTGCTTCTGTTTTTGGCAAAGAATAAGAACAGAGTCCTGAAGAGAGAAGAAATACTGGAAAAGGTCTGGGGCTATGGTTATGCAGGGAAGACAAATATTGTTGATGTTTACATCAGGTACCTGCGCAGCAAGATTGATGAAAAGATAGGAAAGAAGTACATACATACCGTTCGCGGAATCGGCTATGTAGCAAGAGATTGATATGATAAAACAAGTAATCGTAGTTGAAGGAAAATCAGATATAGCAAGAGTAAGCATGGCTGTAGATGCGGACATGATTGCAACAGAAGGTTTTACGCTTCGTCCGGAGGTAATTGAGAGGATCCGCCTGGCTCATGAAAAGCGGGGAATTATTATCCTGACGGATCCGGATGGCCCCGGGGAAAGAATAAGGAAACGTTTGATTAAGCTCTTTCCAAAGGCATTGAATGCTTTTGTACCAAAAGATGAAGCATCCACAAAGGATGATGTGGGAATCGAGGATGCTTCTCCTGAATCGATCAGGAAAGCATTGTACAAACTCCGTATCAGCAGTCTGGAAGACTCCCGCTTATTCTCAGAAGAAGACTTATTTAAGGGCGGACTTATCGGAAAGGCCGATTCTTCAGCAAAAAGGGAAGCAGTTGGTGCTGTTCTTGGTATAGGGTATGGCAACGCAAAGCAGTTTTTAAAAAGATTAAATCATTATGGTGTTACACGTGAAGAGTGGGAAAATGCTTTGCAGGTGTGCCAGAAGGAGAGTTCATGCTAGATGCAAACTTAGCTGACCGGAAAGTGGTTCAGTATGTCATAAATCGTTTCGGGATTCACGCAAAGCATAGATTGGGACAGAATTTTCTCGTCCGCCCGGATATTGTAGCTGCTATAGCGGATGCGGCTGAAATAACACCGGACGTTTCTGTTATGGAAATAGGTGCAGGCATTGGTACGCTTACACAGGCTTTGGCAGAAAGAGGATCTGACGTCATTGCCTTTGAAGTGGATCAGAGTTTGAAACGTGTCCTTGATTCGACACTGGAAAAATATAAGAATGTCACAATTATTTATGAGGATGTTCTGAAGGCTGATCTCAAGGGAATTTTAGGGGATAAAGAATGGCACTGTGCGGCAAATCTTCCGTACTATATAACAACGCCTATACTCTTATCTCTGATTCATTCAGATCTTCCCATTTCCCTTTTTGTATTTATGACGCAAAAAGAAGTAGCCGACAGGATTCTGGCAGATCCGGGAACAAAGGACTATGGTGCGCTTACACTGGCTGTACAGTATTACTGCACGGCGGAGAGGGTCCTGGATATCCCTCCGACAGCATTCATCCCGCGTCCTCAGGTTACTTCCACTGTCTTAAGGCTCAGAAGAAGAAGCGAGCCTGCCGTTTCCGTCAAAGACAGCAAGCTTCTCTTCAGCTTGATCAAGATGGGATTTGCGCAGAGAAGAAAGGTCTTTACGAATGCCGTTAAGTTTGGCGGCATACCTAATGAAATCAGCAGGAAGATTTTCGAGGTGACGGGGATCGATGGCTCAAGAAGAGGGGAAACATTCTCGCTTGAAGAATATGCAGCCCTTGCTGATGCCTGGTATGACCTGATTCATGATTAATCGTTTCGCTTATTGAACATTTGGTTCTATTTACAAATAAGTTCTTAAGGAATATAATAAATATCAAATATGACATGATGATGAAGAATGGTTTCTTTTGATGCTGATCAGAGACCTGGCGGCTGGTGTGAGTCAGGGCGGAGAAAGAAGCTTCCACTTCGGAGTGGCCGGTGATGAATCGGACGGCTGGTGACCGATAAAAACCATAAGCTGGCTTTTATGCAAATTGGGTGGTACCGCGATGAACTTCGTCCCATGTTGGGATGAAGTTTTTTTATTTGATCATCATTTGCCGTATATGCCAATTTAAAATTTTATTGCATTGGAGAGTGTTAACTATGTTGGATATGAAGTTCATTAGGGAGCATGCTGAGGAAGTAAAGGAAAACCTGGTTAATAGACATAATCCCTTTGATTTGGATCACGTTCTTGATCTGGATCAGAAGAGAAGAGAACTGCTTCAGCAGACAGAAGTATTGAAGAGCCAGAAAAACGCTGCATCCAAGATGATTGCCCAGGCAAAAAAGGAAGGCAGGGATGCTTCCAAGGATATTGAGGATATGCGCGAAGTAGGAAAAAAGATTTCTGCCATTGACAGCGAACTGGCATCTATTGAAGCTGAACTGAAAGAACTGCTGCTTCATATTCCTAATATGGCCGATAAGTCTGTTCCTGTGGGCAAAGATGATTCTGAAAATCCGGAAGTCAGACGCTGGGGAGAAATCCCGACCTTTGATTTCCCTGTTAAAGCCCATTATGAATTAGGCGATACCCTTGGAATCCTGGATTCTGAAAGAGCAGGAAAGGTTTCCGGAGCTCGCTTCTATTTCTATCTGGATGGTGCTGCACGTCTTGAAAGAGCTGTTTATAATTTCATGCTGGATGTCCACACACAGGAAAATGATTTCATCGAAGTCATTCCTCCATACATCATCAACGGAAACTCCATGCAGGGAACTGGCCAGCTTCCTAAATTTGCTGATGACATGTACAAAGTCGAAGGCGAAAACATGTACATGACACCGACCGCTGAAGTTCCGCTGACCAACTTCTTTGCTGGAGAAATCATCGATGGAGATAAACTTCCGGTGCATTTTACAGCACTGACACCATGCTTCAGAAAGGAAGCAGGATCAGCAGGCAAGGATACACGCGGCCTGATCAGACAGCATCAGTTCCATAAAGTGGAAATGGTTAAATACTGCAAACCGGAAGACAGCTGGGACGAACTGGAATCCCTGACAAAAGAAGCTGAGAAGATCCTGCAGCTCTTAAAATTGCCGTATCATGTCGTCTGCCTGTGCACGGGAGACATTGGATTCTCCTCGGCTAAGACTTACGATATCGAAGTCTGGATGCCAGCGCAGAATAAGTACAGGGAAATCTCCTCCTGCTCCAACTGTCTGGATTTCCAGGCCAGACGCGCTAATATCAGATTCCGCAGAAAGACCGGAGAAAAACCTGAATTTGTTCATACATTGAATGGTTCCGGACTGGCTGTCGGACGTACTGTAGTTGCCATTATGGAAAACTATCAGCAGGCTGATGGAACAATCAGAGTACCGGATGCATTGGTTCCATATATGAACGGGGTCAAAGTTATTGGTCAGAGAAAGAATTCTGGCAAATAAAAAGTAAAAGAGCAGAAAAATCAGCGGGATGCAATCTTCCGCTGATTTTTCTGCTCTCCTGACTGGTTCCGCTGAGGAATTTTTCGTGAATGTGTAAATGAAATCGCGGCAGGCCTAGTTACCATATTGATTTTTATGTATAATTAATCTTAAGAGGAGGTGATTTGAGTTGAAAAATCTTAAAGTTCTTCTTGCTTTTTTTATCTCTGCATTCATGCTTCCCTGCACGGTTCTTGCCAGTGATGGAGGAGTGGCGGCGTCGATTATTAAAGATCCGGTTGTGGATACTTTATTTTCAATCATCATCATTTTATCCATCGTGATCGAGATAAAGACGGCAGGTTTTTCCGGAGGAAGCCTTATAGCCATTCTGGCGGGCCTTATCCTCATAGGAACGAACTGGTACTATGAAGGCGGGCAGTCTCTTGAATTTGCGCTTTATTTCGGCGGCATCGCATTGATTATTCTGGATATTCTCGTGATGTATACGGGCATATTCATAGGCGCCGGTTTCATCGCAGTTATGGCAGGTCTCTTTTTTACTTTTGGCGGAAACATGACGGCTCTTTATATTCTTCTGTTTGCAGTACTGGCTTCCTGTGTCGGGGCTTATTTCCTTTTCAAATACCTTCCCGACAACCACATCTGGCAGAAGATTACACTTCATGCCAGACAGACGAATAAAGAAGGTTACTTATCTTCCTCAAAGGACCTCAGCTCATTTGAAGGAAAGTCCGGGATCAGCGTCTCAACATTGAGGCCCACCGGAAAAATTTCAATTGACGGGGATATTAAAGATGCAATTTCCGAGAACGGGTACATTGAGAAGAATTGCGAAGTCCGTGTAGTGAAAGTTGAAAACAATTACTTGATTGTAAGAAAAGCATAGCAAGGCTGGCCTTGCTTGTATTCCATTAGGAGGTACTTATGGATCCTTTCGTTTTCCCTGTGGGAGTTTTAATTCTGGCTGTGCTGGCCGGTTCCATCTTCTTGCATTTCGTCCCGGTCGGGCTGTGGATTTCTGCCCTGGCTGCCGATGTAAATATATCCCTGTTCAATTTGGTAGGGATGCGGATCCGCCGCGTTGAGCCAAGGATGATAGTTCTTCCCTTGATCAAAGGAATCAAGGCGGGATTGTCCTTAAACAGCAATCAGCTGGAAGCTCATTATCTGGCTGGCGGTAATGTTGATAATGTGGTGGATGCATTGATTGCAGCACACAGAGCACAGATTGCTTTGTCCTTTGAACAGGCAGCAGCTATCGATCTTGCCGGCAGAAATGTACTGGAAGCCGTGCAGATGAGCGTTAATCCGAAGGTCATTGAAACACCGACGATTTCTGCTGTTGCAAAAAATGGCATCGAACTTAAGGTAAGAGCAAGGGTCACTGTTCGTGCCAATATCGATCGTCTCGTCGGCGGTGCAGGTGAAGCAACGATTATTGCCCGTGTCGGTGAAGGCATCGTTACAACGGTAGGCTCTTCTGAAAAGCATACCGACGTTCTTGAGAATCCGGATCATATATCCAGGACAGTGCTTGGAAAAGGCCTCGACTCCGGCACGGCTTTTGAAATTCTCTCCATTGATATAGCTGATGTGGATGTCGGAAGAAATATCGGCGCACAGCTCCAGACTGATCAGGCTGAAGCTGACAAGCAGATTGCACAGGCAAGAGCAGAGGAAAGAAGAGCGATGGCAGTTGCCAAAGAGCAGGAAATGCGTGCGTATACGCAGGAAATGCAGGCAAAGGTCGTAGAAGCGCAGGCAAAGGTGCCGCTTGCACTTGCCGATGCTCTTAGAGCCGGAAATCTTGGAGTCATGGATTATTACAATATGAAGAACATTGTGGCCGATACTGAAATGAGAGAAAATATTGCAGGCAGCAGTGAGAAGAAAAACTGATTCTGCCATTATAAGGAGGTACACTGCAAGTGAATGAATACTTGATTGAGCTAATGTGCATCCTCGCCATAATGGTCTGGCTGATCCGGCGGTACCCTTTTGCGCGACTGTCCGCGGTGTTCTTAGAAAATGGAAATTCATCCGGTCTGGGCTCTTTCAGGAAGAGGGAAGGAGAAAGCCATATAGATCATACCGTCCATGTAAGCTACTTCAAGCACGGATCTTCCGGTGCAGAGGACGGCCTGGGGACACCGGATGAGGATTATGATTACAAGGCGCTCAGGAAAAAGATCCTTGAAACATGGGGACAGAGCACGCCTGAGGGAAATGGAGAGGAAGATAACACTTCTCCTGATACAACGTCTCCGGATAGTTCCATCGGCCGGAAAGCCCAGGATGAGTCCTCTCAAAATGAAGCGCCTGTTCAAGATCCTGAGCCTGTTAAGAGAAGGAACGTATCTGAGCCTGAAACAGCTCCGGCTCCAAAACGTGAATATGAGCCCGCCCGCGTAAAAACAGTTCCAGAGATAAAAACGCCGCTGCCGGAGAGAAAGATGCCTGACAAGGCAAAGGCACATGTGAAGAAAAAGATTGCTGAACCAGCTCAGATGGAGGCCAGCAGCAACCCGGACAGTGAAGGCTTGATACCTAGACGCTGGTCGGAAAAAGATGCACAGCGATGGATGGTATACGATGCAGTTTTCGGGCCTCCCAGGGGAAGGGCAGGATGGAAATACCGCAGATAATTGATCGGCCTTGCTGCCGTGCATTTTGGGGAGGTTTATGGATACTTTCAAAGAAGAGGTATATGGCAAAATCCAGTGGGAATGCTGCCGTGCGAAGATTTATATAGTAGCTATGTCCTTGTTTTATGTTTTAATCTGCGCAACGATTATTACATATGCCATGGAATATGGAAATATTTTATATGTAGTGGCAGCCTGTGTATTTTGCTTTTCTGTATGGAGAATCAACAGGCTGCACACACCGGTAGCACTCGTATGCGAGAAGAAGCTCCTCGTATCGGTTCCATGGTCATTTTTAAATTCGGACTTCGACTTTTCTTTCAAATCTTTATACATGCCTATAGAATATTCAGAGATTACGGGTGTTTCCAATTGCTGGGATCATCTTTATATAGGTGCCAGAGTAGCAGGAGGAATCGTGGGCCTGCCTGTTCAGATGTCATGCGTTTCCAGGAAGGATAAGAAAAAATTTAAATTCTGGATCAGCAAAAAGCAGGAGGAAAACAGGCATGTATCCAGACTGACCTTTTAATCATGGATAGGGCAGAGACTCAGGCGGGTCTGTTGATTTACAAAAGACCTTATGATACCATATAAAGCATATTCATGATTTTAAGAGGTGAAGTTGAATGGCTGCTAAAATTACATACACGATACAAAAGGAATTGGGCGATTTGTCAATTGCGCCTAATGGATGGAAAAAGCAATTGACTTACACAAGCTGGAATAACCGGGAAGAGAAATTTGATCTGCGTTCTTGGAATGAAGATCATACAGCTATGACAAAGGGAATTACGCTGACTAAGGAAGAAGCCCTTAAGCTGCGTGATATACTGAACGAAATTGATTTCGATGAATTATGATGAAACCTAACAATATGCCAAGCAGGTATTCCGTAAGGAGCGGCCTGCTTGGCATATTATGCATTTAAATATAAATTAAGGTATGCTTTCTACATTTCTTCGCAAAGGGTCATATTATGGAACTGGGATTTCTAAAAGATAATCCAAGAAGCAGTAAGGCAATGCTTACTTGCGCTATTGGTCTTGCAGTTAACTTTATATTAGCCTCCGCCAAAATCTTTGCCGGCTGGTCGAGCGGTTTCTTATCTGTTATGGGAGACGGGTTTAACAATTTAACAGATATGGGATCAATCATTTTATTGATGATGACCTTCTATTACGCTGCAAAACCCTCGGATAAAGAGCATCCATTTGGCCACGGGCGCCTGGAATACATCAATGCTACCGTTATGGCTGCCATTATCCTATATGTCGGCATTACGCTTTTCATAGAATCAGCGCATAAGATTTCCAATCCGACAGATACGGAATATTCTCCTTTGATCATTATCAGCTTAACACTGGGCATCATCGGAAAATTATTTCTGGCATGGCAGTATAAGAAGACAGGGAAGGAGATCAATTCTGAATCATTCAATGCTTACAGCGCGGATTCTTTGTCAGACCTCCTGTCCACCTCAAGCGTCTTGGCGGCAACTTTAGTCGAGTCTTTCTTTCATTACCATATTGACGGATACATGGGCGTATTGATGTCGCTGGTCATCCTATGGACAGGATATACGATTATGAAAAAAGCGGTGAATTCAATTATGGGTTCTACGCCGGATCCCGAGATTTATGAAAGCATAAAAAACTGCATCCTTGGATGCAAGGGCGTGTATGGTGTGCATGACCTGATTGTGCATGATTACGGTCCTGAAAATCATTTTGCTACAGCGCATGTAGAGCTGGACAGCTCATTGACCTTTATGCAAAGCCATGAGCTTTCAGAAAATGTCACGACTGTTCTGCGTGAAAAACTGAATATCCAGGCGGTGATCCATGCCGATCCTAAAGCGGTATCCAATCCAAGGGAGGCAGAATATCAAAGAGATCTGGAAGCTGCCATTTACCGATCGGGACTACCGCTTTCCTATCATGACTTTTTTGTTCAGGAAAAAGAAGGAGAAATCGATCTTTCCTTTGAACTGGCGCTGACAGGCTACTGTAAATTGAATGATGGGGAAATTTATCATGCAATATCTGATGAATTAAGGAAAATCAACCCGGCCTATCATATCGAAACGATGATTGACAGAAACTTTATCAGCGGAAAAATCTATGGAAATGATTGATAAATTATCAAAATTGATCGGATGCTGAATAACACTTGCTGATGATTTTATGATAAAATACATAATGGAAATCTAACGAATATATGCATCGCTGAATCGATGATGCATGCAGATTCTTTTAGCAAAAGGAGAGTCTATACACGTATCAATGAAACTATGTTTTATGAAAAGTCATCGTAAATATGTAAATATTTAAGGAAGTGTGTGTATGAAAATAAAAAAGTACACAGTTTTAGCGGCCTGCCTGTTGGTTTTTGGAACTTTCAACGTATCTTATGCTGATTACATGATGGGTTCCCATGGGAATGATGTCAGGATCCTTCAAAGACGTCTTGCTCTCTATGGACTGAATGTAAAAGCAAACGGCACCTATGACAAGGCAACATACAAGGCTGTCGTGAAGTTCCAGAAGAAAAGGCATCTGACAGCGGATGGAATCATCGGTCCTGCCACTTATAAAGCATTGACCGGCTATTCTATGAAAACGGCTTCAAAAACCGGCTCAGATGCTCCCGCTGCCGTAAAGAAAAGCAGCAGTGCCCAAATCCAGAGTACGGGAATCAATGATTTCCTGGTACAGTGGCACAGCTCGGTGATAACAAACAGCACTGTTAAGGCGATTACAGAAGAAGCGCAGAAGTACATTGGAGTTCCGTACCAGTTCGGCGGTACGACGCCGAAGGGATTTGACTGCTCAGGTTTTATTCAGTATGTTTTCAACCGGAAAGGGATTGTCCTTCCCCGGTCAGCTGACGAGCAGTATACTTCCGGGAGAAAGATTTCAGTGAACGCACTCGAACCCGGCGATCTTGTTTTCTTTAAAACGTATGATCAGGGAATCTCGCATTCCGGATTGTACTTAGGGGACGGATATTTCATCAGCGCGACCTCGAGCAAGGGCGTGGCTGTAGCAACGATGAAAAGCGGCTACTGGCATGACAGATATGTCGGCGCAAACAGGGTTCTGTAACGGGATCGCGCATTTTAGCTGGCAATCGTCATGAAATAACTGAATCAAGAAGCGGAAAATAAAGTAATGTTGAAATAAGGCTGTAGATTTTTTGTTTTGCTACAGCCTTTTTACAATGATAGATGAATACTAAATTTATGAATATTAATGGATGGTGCAGCTCTTATGAAAATAGCCATGATCCAAATGGAAGTTGACTCAGGGCAGAAGGACAGAAATATACGGCATGCATTCCAGCTCTTGGAACAAGCAGTTCCAAACAGTGACGTTCTGGTGCTGCCGGAATTGTGGACAATCGGATATGATTTTCACAATTTAGATAAAAATGCAACAAGGCTTGGGGACAGTTTGATCTCTGGATTATCCTCATTTGCCAATTATCATCATGTTACTTTGGAGGCGGGGACGCTTCCTGTAGAAGTCAATGGCAAGATCAGCAACATGGGGATCGTGTTCGGCCCGAATGGGGAAATCCAGGCACAGTACAGCAAGCGTCATCTGTTTTACGGATATGAGGAATCAAAATTGATGGTTCCCGGAAACAGTTTGATGAATACTGAAATCAACGGTGTCAAAACCGGAATGGCTGTCTGTTATGAGTTCTATTTTCCGAGAATGTGGAGAAAAATGGCAAAGAGCGGAGTGACATTAGTGCTGGCTCCGGCTTCATGGCCTGCCGTCCATATTCCTCAATGGGAAGTCCTTACAAGAGCCAGGGCTATAGAAAACGGGATCTGCGTCTGCGCGGTCAATATGGCAGGAGAGTACCACGGGCTCAAGCTTGGCGGGCATTCTCTTTATTGACCCGACAGGGAAGGTAGAAGCGGAAGCAGGAGATGGCGAGGAAATCCTTTATGGAGAGTATGATGAAATCCGGTACAGGGATTTAGGAAAGCAATTGGCGGTCATACGCTTATAAGAATGATCTTATCATTCCGTTTCTCAAAGAGATTGGGCTTAATCACGTGAAGTATGCTAATCCATATTTGCATGGATTAGGCAAGTCATATATAATGAAGGGGCAATTAATTAAGGGGGTCTATCATGAAGGGCAATGATATTCGCGAGTCGTATCTTTCGTTTTTTGAAAATAAAAAAGATCATCTTAGATTAAAGAGTTTTTCCTTGATTCCTAAGGATGACCCGAGTCTTTTGCTGATCGGCGCCGGAATGGCACCATTAAAACCGTTTTTCACAGGCAAGGTTGAACCGCCGAGACATAGAATCACAACAAGCCAGAAGTGCATCCGCACTGGTGATATCGGAAATGTAGGATATACTGCAAGACACCATACATTTTTCGAAATGCTGGGAAACTTCTCCTTTGGCGATTATTTCAAGAAGGAAGCTATTTCCTGGGCATGGGAATTCCTTACTGAAGTAATCAAACTTGACAGCTCCCGCTTGTATGTTACAATCTATCCGGATGATAAGGAAGCTTATGATTACTGGCATACGATGATCGGACTGCCGGAAAATCATATTTATCCTCTTGCCGATAATTTCTGGGAAATCGGTGAAGGCCCGTGCGGCCCTGATTCTGAAATTTTCTTCGATCAGGGAGAAGAATTCGGAACAGACCCGGAAAATCAGATGGGCGGAGACGGTGATCGTTTCCTTGAAATCTGGAACCTGGTATTCAGCCAGTATGACCGTCAGAAGGATGGCTCCTATCTTCCTCTGGCAAAGAAAAACATTGATACCGGTGCAGGTCTGGAACGTCTTGCAGCCGTACTGCAGCACAAGAAAAACAATTTCGAAACAGACCTGTTCTTCCCGATTATTGAAGAAGCATCTACTCTCTCCGGTGTTTCCTATGGAAAGAGTGCACAGGGCGATGTTGCATTGAAAGTTATTTCGGATCATGCCAGAGCCATTACCAATATGATTGCTGACGGCATTCTGCCTTCCAATGAAGGAAGAGGTTATGTACTCCGCAGAATCCTCAGACGTGCTGTACGTTTCGGAAAACTGCTTGGCATTCAGGATCCATTCATGGGTCATATGATCGATGTAGTCATCGATATGATGAAACCTGCCTATCCGGAATTGCTGGATAAACAGGCATACATTAAGAAAGTAGCTGGAATGGAAGAAGAAAGATTCCAGACAACATTGAATGCGGGTATTGATCTTCTTTCCGAAATGATAGAAGATACCCAGAAACATAATGAAAAAAATATTTCCGGGGAACGCGTTTTCAAATTATATGATACCTATGGATTCCCATGGGAACTAACACAGGAAATCGCCGCTGAAAAGGGACTTTCTGTTGATAAGGCCGGTTTTGAAGCTGCAATGGCTGAACAGAAGGAAAGAGCAAGAGCAGCCCGCGCTAAGGTTTCTGCCAAGGTGGCAACGCCTGATACGACAAAACTGGATATTTCTTCTTTATCAACCATTGATGAAGACGGGACAACGAAACTCCTTCTCGTAGGCAAAGATGGCAAAGAACTTGCTTCTGCCGCAGATGGTACAGAAATCACAGCAATCCTTCTCAATACTCCTTTCCACGCTGAAGGCGGCGGACAGATTGGTGATACAGGCATCATTACCGGAGCTGAAGGTTCCATTATTGTTGAAAATACCAAGAAGCTTCCTGATGGAATCACTTACATTATCGGTGAAGTTAAAGAAGGCATCATTCGCGCAGGCGAAGAGGTCAATGTAGTTGTAGACCGCGACAGACGTGAAAAACTGGCCAGAAACCATACGGGCACGCATATGCTGCAGGCTGCACTTAGAAGAGTACTCGGCGATCAGGTCAATCAGGCAGGTTCCCTGGTACTTCCTGACAGACTGAGATTCGACTTCACCTGGCCGGAAGCATTATCTGCAAAGCAGATCAGGGAAGTTGAAGATATCGTCAATGCTGAAATCATCAAGAACACATCAGTGTCCATTAATGAAATGCCGATTGATGAAGCTAAAAATCTGGGAGCGATGGCTCTGTTCGGAGAAAAATACGGCGATATCGTCCGTGTCGTTTCCGTTGGTGAATTCAGCAAGGAATTATGCGGTGGTACGCACGTATCCAATACCGGAGAATTAGGATCCTTCAGAATTATCGGAGAGTCCGGTATCGGATCCGGTGTCAGAAGAATTGAAGCTGTCACAGGCTGGGCTGCTTATGAAATGATGCAGGAAGACAGAAAGCTTATCAATTCTGCTGCAGATGCATTGAAATCAAACAGCACAGGGATTCTGGAACGCATTGAAAAACTGCAGGCAGAACTGAAAGACGCTGAACATGAATTATCCGCCCTTAAGAAAAACAAGGTCCAGGACGAGCTGAAAGAATTGATTCAGAATGCTGAAGTTAAAAATGGTGTTTCCATACTGGGTGCAGTTGTTCATGTTGATAATATAAATGAATTGCGTGAAGCTGCAGATTTTGTAAAGGCCAAGCTTCCTGTTTCTGCAGTCATACTCGGCACAGCTGCAGGTGATAAGGTCAATCTGGTAGGCATGGCTTCACCGGATGCAGTCAAGGCAGGCATCCATATGGGCAAGGTTATTTCCCAGGCTGCCAAGATCTGCGGCGGTGGCGGCGGCGGAAAGCCAGCTAATGCGCAGGCAGGCGGCAAGGATGTATCCAAGCTTGCTGATGCTGTAGCCCAGGGCGTTAAAATTATTTCTGGAATGCTTGATTAAGGAGGGATATATATGTCAGTCTCTGATGAAACAATTTTATTTAATAAAAATGCCGACGAAGGTGAAAACACACAGGCATCTATGATTTTGCAGGAAGTGTATGCTGCTCTTAAGGAAGCCGGGCATAATCCAACCGTTCAGCTTGTCGGATATTTGGTATCTGGAGAACCGACATATATTACCAGCAGGCATGATGCAAGAAAGCTTATCTCAGGCATTGAAAGAGATGAACTTGTAGAAGAATTAGTCAGATTCTATATAAAGCATAAGGGTCTCTGATATGCGTATTATGAGTCTTGATGTTGGTTCTCAAACGATCGGCGTTGCTGTAAGTGACCTTTTTGGCTGGACGGCTCAGGGAGTTGAAACCATCCGGCATACTACGAGAGAAAAGGATTTCGCAAGACTTTGGGAGCTCACGGATCAGTATAAAGTGGAAGAGTTCGTATTGGGCCTGCCTTTAAACATGAACGGTACTAAAGGTATGCGCGCTGAGCGTACTGAAGAATTTGCCCATGAGCTGGAAGAGGCTTTTCCTGACATTCCCTGGAGATTCTGGGATGAAAGGCTTACAACTGTTATGGCGCAAAAAGAGCTGATTGCTGCGAATGTGAGCAGGAAGAAGCGGAAGAAAGTTATTGATAAAATGGCAGCAGTAGTTATTCTCGAGGATTACCTGCATTATCTCGCTCTGAATGGCGGGAAAAAGTAAAGGATGCATTATGGAAAATAAAACCGAAGAATCAATCATCGTGACAATCGACGATACGGAAGGGAATTCCAGAGATTTTGTGCAGGATATGGTAATACCGTTTGACGGCAAGGAGTTTGCCGTTCTGGTATCGATTCCTGAAAGCATGGATTCTGAAGAAGAACCCGATATCATATTAGCCAGAATTGACAAGGATCAGGACGGAGAAGTCGTTTACGTATCTCCAACTGATGAAGAATATGACGCTGTCGCTGAAATCTATAATGCCATGTAATTATCATTAAATGGCATAAATTGAAATGGCTGATCACTGAATGTTAGATTTTGTTCTGACAGGCAGAGGTCAGTTTTTTTCAATACCAGGAACTGTACCTGGCCCCAGTCACTTTTCTTCAGGAAGAATGACAGGCGCTTTTGGGTACGTATCTGAAAATAAGCGTCCTGGTTTCGGAGAAAGTTCAAATTCTAGATAAATCAAAGCAACTTTTAAATGTTGCGGCTTAGATTTGTGTTAGAATAAAGAAAATTTGTGTTTTATCAGGAGGAATCATGGGAAAGCACTTTTCTTTTATACATTGTGCCGACTTGCACTTAGGCGAACCATTTGGAGATGTACGCCTTGGCGGCAGTGGTCCATGGAATGAACAGATCAGCAAATCGACCTTTAAGGCATTTGAGAAGGTTGTGGATGCTGCGATCGATAACCGGGTAGATGCTATTTTGATTTCCGGTGATGTATATAATAGTGATCATCATAGTCTGGCAGCGCAAATGGCCTTTGCCCGTGAATTGTACCGTGCGGCTGAAAATGGCATTGAAACTTTTATAGTACATGGAAATCACGATCCGGAAGAGGCCTGGCGTGCCGATATCCCGCTGCCGGATATGGTGCATATTTTTTCCTCCAGCGAAGTGCAGGCTCTGCCATTGATGAAAGATGGAGAAAAAGCTGCAACTATTTATGGAATCAGCTACAAGACAAGACATGTGGGGACTGATCTCGCTCAAGGATTTCATCATAATCCGGAAGACGGATTTGCAATCGGCATGCTCCATACAGATGTTGGATCGGCATCAGGGAATTATGCGCCCTGCACGATTGAAGAACTTAAGAATTCCGGGATTGATTACTGGGCACTGGGTCATATACACACAAGAAAAACTTTGTCAGTAAAACCGTATGTCGTGTATCCCGGCAATATCCAGGGACTTAACATAAGTGAAATAGGGCCGAGGGGCTGTTACCTGGTCGATGTGGGCGCCTATGGAACTGTAACGCTGAAATTCATTGAATCAGACGTTATACGATGGATGGATATGGTCATAGATATATCCAATTTAAAGCAGATTGGAGAGCTTATTACCGAAATATCCAGAAGGAGAGCCGGCCTTAAGGAACTTACAGGCAGACCCAGCATGGTGCGCATTGTGCTTACAGGAAGCGGTCCTCTCCATGAGATGGTATCAAGCGATGATGGGCAGGAATATATTCTCCAGACATTGAATGAAAAAGAGCAATTCAGATTCCTTTTTGCATATTTCATTAAAATCGATGATAATACACGCCCGGATATCAACCTGAAAGAAAGAAGACAGATACCAGATATTGTTGGCACATACCTTCGTACGTATGATATCTGGAATGATCTCCCCGCCGAGGAAAAGAAAAAAGCATTAAGAAAAATCGTTGAAGAACAGCCCGAAATCATGAGGTACAGCAAGTTGGTCAAATCACTCAATGATGATATTCTTGTCCGTGCTTTTCGAAAGGCAGAGCTCTTAGGCGCTGAGATGCTGACTGAGGAGGAAGCAAATAATGAAGATCATTGATTTGCGGTTGGATCATTATGGCATATACAGGAAAGCATCCTGGAAGCCCTCTCAAAATTCGCTCAATGTCATTATGGGAGAAAATGAGAGCGGCAAGACCACCATGCTCCGTTTTATCCGTGACATGATATTTGGTTACGGCAGAGGAAAGTGGCAGGGCAAGACAGGAAGTATTGAATTTGTCAGATCGGATGGACAGGAATATAAAGTCATCCGCGATGAAAAGGAACGCTGGTTTGAAAATTCAGACCATGTAAAATTTGAGGAAGAACTTCCTGCCCTGTGGTGGCATGGCCTGAACCGTTTCATGTATGAAAAAATTTTTGCCATAGGTCTTGAAGATCTGCAGGGCTTGTCCTTCTTGTCCAATGATTCTGTAAGAAGCCGTTTTTTCATGCTGCAGGGCGGAGATAAAATTTCTACAGTGAAGAAACTGGCTCATGACAATAAGGAAAAACTGCTGGTTTCTTCCCCGCAGGGAAAGAGAAAGATTAATTTGCTGATCGGGGAGCTCGATGATGTCAGCCAGCAGCTCGATGCTTTGGCCAATCAGGAAAAAGACTTTTCCGATCTGCAGAAAAAGCAGGATCTGCTGAAGAAACAGATTGAAGAACTTCAGCAAAAACTGAATGCGGATAAAGAGAAAGATAGAACATTAGAGAAAAGGCTGGGCGCCTGGGAATATTATAAAAGGGCCTGCGAGATTAAAAGACAGCTGGATTTATCCATGCAGGTCAAAATGTTCCCGACGAACGGAAAAGACAAGTGGAACGAGATCATGAACCGTATGAAGAGCATTCATGACCAAAAAGAGTCCCTGCAGGCAAAGCTTGATGAATATACACCGATTGAAAAAGAGAAAGTCATTCCCTGGGCGGGCATGGCAGACGAACTTGAAAAGCTCTATGTAGATATCGGACAGTGGCGTCAGACAATAGAAGATGCAGATCGTCTTGAAAAAGAGCATAAGAACTGGGAAATTGATTTCGTCAACATGGGTTACCAGCTGCCGCTCTGGGATCATCCGCTGGATTTAAAGGAACCCTGTGTCAATGTCAATTGGGAAGAAGGCCGCCGTTTAGCACAAAGTGTAGGCGTCAGGAAAAACGAGCTGTATTTTTGGCAGCAGAGAGAGCCTGAAGTTGAACAGCTGGAAGATAAGCCGGAAAATTCCGATACGGAACAGAGCGAAAACGAGTGGAAGAACTTTGAGGAAATGGCCAAGAGCCTTGAAGGAATCCTGCATCAGAGAACGGATATCAATCATTCGATAGAAGAAGCGCAAAGCAGAAAAGACAGAAAATACACTGTCTGGTTCTGGATCGGCATATGCCTTATTGCAGCCTCTGCGGCTTCCGTTGTTGCTTTCTATATGGCCATGATTGGTTATGCAGCTCTTTACGGAGCGGCAGCAGGAATCGTTCTTGGAGCGGTTGCGCTTATGGTCAACAGCCATATTGTGAATAAAAAAGCACATCTCCTGCAGAAGTATAATGATGAGCTGGCCGATCTTGAAGCGAAGCGGAAAGACATTGCATCCCATTTCCCCGGCCAGGTTCCTGAATCCGTAGAGGATCTCCAGGCTTTCCAGAATCTGGTCCAGCAGAAGCGGACTGATTTCTATAAGGACCAGGCCCGGCGGCAGGCTGTTTCATGGAAAAGGGAGACCGTGCGCAAGCAGCAGGCCCAGCATGAAAAGTGGGTTACAGAGGGCAAAGAGCTCAATGAAAAAGCACAGCAGATCAATACGGAGTGGAGCAAATGGCTGAAAGCCAATAAACTTCCGGAAACGGATGCTGAAAATTTGTCCCTGCTCCAGGAACAGTGGCAGAGAATTTTCTCTGAAGAGGGGAAAGGAAAGATCCTTGCACTTCGTCTGGAACATATTGATGCAAAGCTCGATGCTTTTGCCAAGAGGGCGGTATCTATCATCCGGTCCTCCGGTATTGATTATCCTGTGACACCGGACAGCATTGCCGATATTTATGAAGAGAATCAGAGAAGAATGCTTGAATGGCAGGGGATTCTTGAGAAAAACCGCCAGCATGAAGCATATCAGAAGGAAATGGCAAAGCTGAATGATTCCTGGAATTCCTGCCAGAATGAAGCGAAAGTGCTGATGGACCTGGTCAATGCAAAGAATGCGGAAGAGTTTGCTGAAAAGGTTGAAGCATATGAACACCATGACCAGATTTTGAAGGAGTGGAAAACGGTTCAGCAGGATCTTCGCCTGTATGCCGGAAGCGAAGAGAGCTTCACTCAGTTATGGGATTCCCTGAAGACCGGGCAGTATGATGACTGGATGAGCGAGCATCAGAAGCTTTCCAAATGCATTGCCGAGGAAGACAGCGAACTCGGTGAACTCCGCAAGAATCAGGGCGCAGTTGAGAATGAAATCTTCAGGCTGGCCGATGACAATACCATCACTGAAACTCTTCAGAAGAAAGAAAAAATCGAGGCTGAACTTAAATCAGCACTCGAGGAATGGCTTGTCTATATGTATCTAGAGAAGGTTCTGGAAAAAACGCAGTCAGCGTATGAGTCCGGCAAGCAGCCGAAGATCATTGAAAAGGCGAATGGTTTCCTGCGTGAAATGACTCACGGCAGATATACATTGACGGTTTCCAGTGATGGAAAAGACATTGGGATTATTGACAAGGATAATCAGGTGAGGGATCCTAAAATCTGGTCCTCAGGAACAGGAGACCAGGTTTATCTGGCGATCCGTCTTGCCATGGCGTTGTCATTTGGTGAGCAGATTGAACCGCTTCCCATTGTCCTGGATGATATTTTCGTCAGATTTGACGAGAAGCGTCAGGAAGATACCCTGCGTTTCCTGATGGATCTCGGAAAGACACAGCAGATCTTCCTTTTCACCTGTCATGCACAGACGATGAAGATTGCAAAGCGCATCGGGGAAGAAAAAAATACGGGCAAGTTCATCTATCTCAAATCAGGTGAGATATTTGAACTTGCCCAGGCATAAGATCGTTTAATATCTGTGCTGTTGAATACCGTACTTGGTAGACTAGATAAGTTTATTGAAGTACGGTATTTTTTTTATGAAGTAAGTGATGATGATTCCCAGCGCATAAGCGAGGCATATCCAGATAACAGCATCTATGAACGGGATGCGGGGCAGGTATGCAAGCATTTTTCCGAATATGGGATGTGTCAGATTGCGTGTTATTTCCTCAAACAGCATGACACCAAAAGAAACACTGCCAAGGAAAATCAGCCTGTTTCTCCAGGCATCAGAAATGGTATGGGTAGAGAACCACCATTTTGAAAAGCAGAATACAAAAGCGGTATTCAGGAAAAGGAAGCTGTCATAAAATCTTTCGGAAATCGCTTCTGTAAGGCCGCCTGCGATAATTCCATGATAGTAAGTCATTCCGGCAGCTATTACGCTGCCAAGGAGGGCGGCTAATCCCAATTTGAAAAGATTTCTGGGTGTGATCCAGGAATCCGGGAGTACATGCTCGATCCAGTATCCGATCAGGAAATAAAATGTCGGTTCACTGACCGCAAGAAGGGGGTTCAGGAAATAATTGATTTCTGCTGTTCCCTTGAAAATCAGCATGGAAATAACTGGGATGCACCCGACGAAGACCAAATTCAAAAGGATCAGGTACAAATAAAGTTCCTGCGTCATTGCGCGGACCAGCTTTCGCCAGATTGGGAGCATGAGAAGGAAGGAAACATAAATATACAGGAAATAATAGGCCGTTGCCATGGTAGAGGAGTAAGTCATGGTGAAAAATTTGGCAATATGTCCTGTGATGGAAAGAGGCAGGTTATGATAAAACCAGACATAGTTGATCAATGAAAAAACAAAAATAACCTGAATAAAACGCCAGACTCTTTTTTTGAATATCCGCGAAATGGATTCTTCTTTTTCCAGCAATAAGGCACCGGAAATCATGAAAAATATAGGGACTGCCGTTTTTACCCAAAATGGTACTGCGATATAGAGGGGAAAGAAAAATGATGCAGGTCTTTCTAGATATAAAGAGAAGCCTGAGGTGGAAGTATGTGTAAACATAACGAGCCAGATGCAAAGCGCTCTTAAAAATTCAATATGGATCTTTTTCTTTTTGGCTGCACCTGCCATAGTATCTTTTACGTTATTTACGCTTTGTGAGTTCATGTGATTATTCTCCGCTGTAAAATCAGCAAAACCATTCAATTGACGAATATAAACCTGCTTATGCCAAAGGCATAATGCCGCACCCGTCAAACTGCTTTAAAAATCAGCTTGTGCTGCATATACATTTTAATATACCATAAACTATTATACCTATGTGCGGAAAGTAATAAAATTCCCGGCTGATAAAATTCCAAAAAAAGCTATTATGCCGGGGCGGATTCCGTATCAAATGAATTGTTTTTGAGGCTTGCAATTATAACAGTTATTTGTTAAACTATACAGGCATGAATACGCATGTCTGTGGATTTCACATCTGTGCCTAAGGGTGGCTGTGAAAGAAGAAGCAGGCAGAGGTTAATAACAGGAGGTTATATTATGGCAGTTGTATCCATGAAACAGTTACTTGAAGCAGGCGTTCATTTTGGTCATCAGACCCGTCGTTGGAATCCGAAGATGGCAAGATTCATCTTCACAGAACGCAACGGAATCTACATTATCGACCTGCAGAAGACTGTAAAGAAAGTTGAAGAAGCTTATGCTTTCATTCGCGATGTTGCAGCAAAGGGCGAACCGGTTCTCTTCGTAGGAACAAAGAAACAGGCTCAGAACTCTGTAAAGGAAGAAGCTACACGCTGCAACCAGTTCTATGTCAATGAACGCTGGCTCGGCGGCATGCTGACCAACTTCCGCACAATCCAGACCCGTATTGCACGTCTGAAAGAACTGGAAAAGATGTTTGAAGAAGGCGCCACTGCTCAGTATCCGAAGAAGGAAGTTATCCTGATGCAGCGCGAACTTGAAAAGCTCGAAAAGAACCTTGGCGGCATTAAAGATATGAAACGTCTTCCGGGAACAATTTTCATCATTGACTCCAAGAAAGAAGAAATCGCTGTTGCAGAAGCTCATAAGCTGCACATTCCGGTTGTTGCAACCGTTGATACCAACTGCGATCCGGACGTTATCGATTTCCCGATTCCGGCAAACGATGATGCTATCCGCGCAGTAAGACTGCTCACCAGCAAGATTGCTGATGCTGTTCTTGAAGGACGTCAGGGCCAGCAGGAAGAAGCTGCACCGGCTGAAGAAGCTGCTGTTGAAGAAGCAGAAGCAGAAGACAAGGAATAATTATTTATTAAGGCTCTGCGGATCCTGCTGATCAGGATCCGCCCTGTCCTTTTTTTCATTAAGACAAACACCTTATTTTATGATGGAGGTCATACGATGAACATTACAGCTAGCATGGTCAAAGATTTACGTACCCAGACCGGGGCCGGCATGATGGACTGCAAGAAGGCACTTGTTGAAGCTGAAGGCGATATCGCAAGGGCTGTCGACATTCTTCGCGAAAAGGGATTATCCCAGGCTGCTAAGAAGGCAAGCCGTGTTGCTGCTGAAGGCGCTGTTGGTTCTGCTGTTTCCGAAGACGGAAAAACAGGAACCATTCTGGAAGTCAACTGCGAAACTGACTTCGTGGGAACCAACGAAGACTTCAGAAATCTCGCTGCATCCATTGCAGACCAGATCCTGGCAGTTAACCCAGCTGATGTTGAAGCACTTCTGGATTCTGAAATCGACGGAAAGAAAGTACGCGATCTTGTTACTGAAGCAGTTGCAAAGATTGGTGAAAACATTTCCGTTCGCCGTTTCGTTCGTTATGAAAGTGCTGAAGGCAAGGTATACAGCTATATCCATGGCGGCGGCAAGATCGGCGTTCTCGTTGAGATGATCGGTGCTGATGATGAACTTGGCAAGGATATTGCAATGCAGGTAGCTGCTGCTAATCCGTCCTATCTGGACAGAACCCAGGTTTCCCAGGCTGAAATCGACCATGAAAAGGAAGTTCTTGCTGTAGAAGCTAGAAACGAAGGCAAGCCGGAAAACATCATTGAAAAAATGGTTATCGGCAGAATTAATAAATACTACAAGGAAGTCTGCCTTGTAGATCAGGAATTCATTAAAGATGGCGATCTGACCATTTCCAAACTCCTGAAATCCAAGAATGCTTCCGTAGTACGTTTCGCTAGATACCAGCTCGGTGAAGGCATTGAAAAGAAGCAGGATGATCTGGCTGCAGAAGTAGCAAAACAGCTGAACCAGTAATAAAGTAAACGATGAGAGAACACTGAATTTTTTGGTGTTCTCTTATTTTGTAAATGAACAAAATATTATATAATAGAATAGTATGGTTAACTTGATGGTTGACTCGTTTTGCTTAGGAGGACAATAGGATTGGCTACGGAAAAAAGAAATTATAAAAGAGTAATGCTTAAATTATCTGGTGAATCTCTCGCCAATGACAAAGGTTTTGGTATTGATCCGGAAGTAGTTTATCGTTTAGCTGGTGAAATTAAAGAAGCATGCGAAACAGGAATCGAGGTTGCTGTAGTAGTCGGCGGCGGTAATATCTGGCGCGGACTGAAAGGCAGCCAGGGCGGCATGGACAGAGCATCAGCTGATTACATGGGCATGCTTGCTACCGTTATCAACTCAGTGGCTCTTCAGGATGCTCTTGAAAAGCTTGGCGTCAGCACCCGCGTACAGACCGCCATTGAAATGAGACAGATTGCTGAACCGTATATCCGCAGAAAAGCTATCCGTCATCTGGAAAAGGGAAGAGTTGTTATCTTCGGTGCAGGTACCGGCAACCCGTACTTCACAACAGATACGACAGCAGCACTCCGCAGTGCAGAAATCGAAGCAGATGTTATGCTCATGGCTAAGAAGCAGACCGACGGCGTATATGATGCAGATCCGAAATTCCATCCGGAAGCAAAGATGTTCACGCATCTCACCTATAATGATGTTTTGCAGAAACAGCTGGCTGTTATGGATAACACAGCCATCACTCTGTGCATGAACAATTCTATACCGATCGTTGTATTCAATATTGATGTACCAGGAAATATAGTCAAAGCATGCAAGGGTGAAACCTTGGGCACTTTAATTGAGGGGGAATAATTACTATGTATGAACAGGAAATGAATCAGCTTTCCGAAAAGATGGACAAGTCCATTACTGCATTGAAAAACGAATTTACAACAATCCGTACCGGCCAGGCTAATGCCAGCCTCCTCGACAGGGTTTTCGTGGAATATTATGGCAGCCGCACACCGGTTACACAGGTTGCATCTGTGACTGTTCCGGAAGCAAGACTCCTCGTAGTGCAGCCTTGGGATAAAACTTTGCTGAAAGATATTGAAAAAGCAATCCTTCAGTCCGATCTCGGGCTGGTTCCCATGAATGATGGCAATCTGATCCGCATGGCCATCCCGCAGCTGACAGAAGAACGCCGCAAAGAACTGGTCAAGATCGTTAATAAAAAATCTGAAGAAGCTAAAGTTGCAATCCGCAATATCAGACGTGACGGCAATGATTTCCTGAAGAAGGAAGAAAAGAACAGTGATGTTTCCAAGGATGTCATTAAGGGAATGGAAGAAAAAGTCCAGAAATTGACTGACAATAAGATCAAGGAACTGGAAACCGTTACAGAAAAGAAAATCAAGGAAATCATGTCTGTTTAATCAGCATTCCATTGATTAAAAACCAAATAAAACAGATTCTAAGGAAATCGTATCTTCATGGTACGATTTCTTTAACTGATATGGATTTTTAGCGGGCGCGGCAGGAAAGCTTCATTTACAAATCATGAAGCATCAGTACTGCCGCAGTGCTAAAGTCTGATTACAGCTTTATTGATAAGGAGTTATTGTATGAGTGAAAAAAAGTCATTTCCAGAACACGTTGCGATTATTTTGGATGGAAATGGACGCTGGGCCCAGAAAAGAGGACGGGAGAGAACCTATGGACATCAGATTGGCGCTGCCAATGTGAAGAGGATTGTCCGTTCTGCTGGAAATATGGGAATAAAAATACTCACTCTTTATGCTTTTTCGACAGAAAACTGGAAACGGCCTTCTATCGAGGTCCGGTTTCTCATGAAACTTTTTAAAAACTATCTGATCAGCCAGCTGCGCGAATTGATTGATGATAATGTACAGGTTCACATTGTAGGAGATACCAGCGTGCTTTCGGATTCTTTGAGAAGGGAAATTGAAGAATGCGAGAAAGATACGGCCAAAAATGATGGTTTGATACTGAATGTGGCCATCAATTATGGCGGCAGGATGGAAATTGTCCATGCTGTCAAATCAATAGCCGAAAAGGTAAGAAATGGGGAACTTCTTCCTGAACAAATTACGGAGGAAGATGTTTCCAGTGCGTTATACCCTTCTGATCAAATGGATGTCGATCTTCTCATCAGAACGGGAGGAGAGTACAGAATATCGAACTTCCTTCTTTGGCAGGCTTCCTACAGCGAGCTTTATTTCACACCTGTTTTATGGCCTGATTTCACTGAGGAAGAGCTTAAGAAAGCTGTTGACTGGTTTGAAGGTAGAGATCGCCGCTTTGGCGGGCTGACGGAGGAAACCTGATGAAAGTAAGGGTTATTACTGCAGTTATCGGGATTATTGCTGTATTATTGCTTGTTTGGCTGGGAGGAGTGCTCTTCTCAGGCGCAGTTCTGGCTGTTGCCCTTCTTGCCGTACATGAATACAATAAGATGCTGAAAAATATCAATGTTCATGTGGTGGTACCTCTGATTGCAGCCGCACAGCTGGTTCTGATCGGGGCTGCGTCTTTTGGATCACTGAAGGTCTTTCTCGGAATGATTCCGCTTTGCCTGGTTCTTTTGCTCTGTCCTATCCTGAAGCTCAACCAGGATAAAATGACATCATTGATTTATACAGTATTTGGATCATTTTATTTTGGGATAGGCTTTGGCGCGCTCATTCTGCTGCGCCGCAATGCTGATCTGATTACGCAGTCTTCTTTATGGATGGAACCGGGAATTTTTCTTGTCATGTTTGCTCTTGTTGATACATGGGCAAGCGACTCTTTTGCTTATCTCGTCGGCCGCCGCTTTGGCAGGCATAAAATGGCACCGCATATCAGCCCGAATAAAACAGTGGAAGGACTTTTGGGCGGAGTTGCCGGATGTATCATCCTGGGGACTATTGTTGCATGGGCCTTTGGGTACAATGTTTTCTACGGGTTTATCATGTCATTGATGGCTTCAGTCATGGCACCGATAGGAGATTTGTTTGAATCCTACATGAAAAGAGCTTGTGACGTTAAGGATTCGGGACAGATTCTGCCGGGGCATGGTGGTATGATGGATCGTTTCGACAGTATTCTTTTTGTAGCCCCCGTATTTGTCTCCACATTAATACTCTTTGCTCATTAAAATGAATTTCTAAATAAGGGAGACCGTATGAAGGAAATAGCAATCTTAGGAAGTACAGGTTCTATTGGAACACAGGCACTTGAAGTGATCAGACTCCATCCGGACCTTTTCCATGCACAGGTTTTGGCTGCGCATGGAAATGTTGAGCTGCTTCTAAAGCAGGCACATGAATTCAACCCTTCTGCTATTGTAATAACAGATAAGGACGCAGGAGAAAAATTCAAATCATCATATAATGGCAGCGCTGAAGTCTATATCGGCGATGGGACGCTGGAAAAAGCCGCCGTACGCGATGACGTCGACATAGTCCTTGTTTCAGTCGTCGGTATCAATGGCCTTCTTCCGACTCTGGAAGCAATCCGTGCGGGTAAAGAAATTGCCTTAGCCAATAAGGAAACTTTAGTGGCCGGAGGCGCGCTGGTCATAGAAGAAGCGAAAAAGCACCATACATTGATCAGACCTGTTGACAGTGAACATAGTGCTATATTCCAGTGCCTCCTCGGACAGGACATAAAAAAGATTCATAAGCTCATATTGACATCTTCCGGGGGTCCTTTCCTGGGAAAGACCAGAGAGGATCTGGAAAATGTATCGCTGTCTGATGCATTAAAACATCCTACCTGGCATATGGGCCAGAAGGTTACGCTTGATTCAGCCACCATGTTTAACAAAGGGCTGGAAGTGATAGAGGCTCATTGGCTTTTTGGTGTTGATTATGACGATATCGATGTTGTCATTCAACCGCAAAGCATCATTCATTCGATGGTAGAGTATATCGACGGATCGATTATCGCGCAGATGGGAAATCCGGATATGAGACTTCCTATCCAGTTCGCATTTACGTATCCGAAACGAATGGAAACACCTTCCCATGAATTCATGGATTGGAAGAAATTATCTGCCATCAAAATTTTGCAGCCTGATTATAAGGTGTTCAGATCACTTAAGCTGGCCTATCAGGCTGGCAAGGCAGGCGGTGATATGACCACTGTCTTCAATGCAGCCAATGAAGAAGCAATCAAAGCCTTTATCAGAAGTGAAATAAAATTCCTTTCTATTTTCGACGTTGTAGAAGAAGTTCTGGACAATTGGGATGTTCATGATATTCATTCCATTGAAGATGTAATAAGCGCAGACAAAAATGCACGAATCGCCTCCGCATCTGCCATCCAGAGGTTCAAATGCTGATTCACTATATTCTTGCGCCTATCTTTGCACTGACTGTCGTTATTCTTTGCCATGAATTTGGCCATTTTATCTTGGCCAAGTGGACGGGAATGCAGGTGGACGAATTTTCGGTGGGAATGGGACCGCGTATTGCTAAGATAAAATGGCATGACACGGTATATTCTCTTAGAGCGATTCCTATCGGAGGCTTCAACCGCATAGCCGGAATGAATGATGATAATCAGGGAAATCCCAAATCATTTTCGAGCAAATCAGTTTGGGCCAGGTCAGCGGTTGTTCTGGCAGGCGCTTCATTCAACGTTTTACTGGCATTTTTCATTTTTGCCGGTGTTATTTTTGTCTCCGGATATAGTACCGTATCCAGCAGTCCTGTTATTGGAAATGTGATTTCCGGCATGCCTGCTGAGCAGGCAGGACTGCAGGCAGGGGACAGAATCATATCTGTAAATGGAAATCCTGTAGAAGCGTGGACAGATGTAAGCCGTTCGACTTCGGATTTAGGAGAAGGAGAAGCGGCCCGTGTCATTGTTTCAAGAGCGGGCAAATCTGAAGAATATGATATAATGCTACAGAGAAGTGATGACGGAAGACTTCTGCTTGGAATTGCTCCGTCCATTGAAAAGCATACGGCCTCGTTGTCAGATGCAGTATCCATGGCTTCAAAGTACTGCATCAATGTCTTGAAAATGACCGGTCAGGGGATTTATGCAATGATCGGCGGCAGTACGGAAGGCATTGCAGGGCCGATTGGCATTGCAAAAATGTCCGGCGCGGCTGCCAGTGCAGGTTTCGGTGCACTTCTCCTGTTTACAGCGGTTTTAAGTTTGAATATAGGATTGCTGAATCTTCTGCCTATACCGATCCTGGATGGGGGACTGTTTGTCCAGATCCTTGCAGAATCGGTCATCGGACACAAAGTGTCACAAAAGACCGGCTACTATATCCAGACGCTGGGACTATCCATAATATTGATGATATTTATTTTCGCGTTGGCGAATGATGTTTCAAATTTTTAAACGAATCAGGTGATTAAATGACCCATGAAAATACTCGGCAGGTAAAAGTGGGAAACGTGCTTATCGGCGGCGGCGCTCCTGTTGCCATTCAGTCTATGAGCACATTCAATCCTGTAAATACTGAATATGCCGCAGCGCAGATCAATGCCCTGCATGAAGCAGGCGCTGATATTGTCCGGGTGGCAGTTCCGGATAAAAAAGCGGCTGAAGCTTTAAAAGCTCTTAGAGAGAAAGTTTCTGTACCTCTTGTTGCAGATATCCATTTTGATTACAGGCTTGCCATTACGGCAATGGAATCCGGCATTGATGCGCTGAGAATCAATCCCGGAAATATAGGAAAAATGGAAAATGTCATAAAGGTAGTCGATATGGCAAAGAAGGTCCATATTCCTATCCGTGTCGGCATCAATGCAGGGTCCCTTCCGGAAAAGATACTCGACGAATTCGGCGGGCATCCAACCGCAGAAGGCATGGTAGAAGGCGCATTGACACATGTACGTATCCTTGAGCAGGAAGGTTTCAGGGATATCGTCATTTCTGTGAAATCCAGCGATGTTCCGATGATGGTCAAAGCGAACAGGATACTGGCAGATAAGGTAGAATATCCGCTTCATTTAGGCGTCACAGAAGCAGGGACACTTTATCGCGGCACGGTCAAATCCGCAATCGGTATCGGTTCGCTTCTTCTGGACGGCATTGGAGACACCGTACGCATATCTTTGACAGATGATCCGCTGAAAGAAGTAAGAGCTGCCAAAGAAATATTGAGCTCTGTCGGAATCCAGCAGTACGGGCCGGTTCTCATTTCCTGCCCGACTTGCGGCCGTACACAGGTCAATTTGATCGATATGGCCAAAGAAGTGGAAGAAAAGATCAAAAGATTCAAAAAACCTATTAAAGTCGCAGTCATGGGATGTGCCGTCAACGGCCCGGGAGAAGCAAGAGAAGCTGATTTCGGAATTGCAGGCGGCGTAGGAAGTGGCCTGGTATTTAGAAAAGGCAAGGTCATCAGAAGCGTACCGGAAAATGAATTGATTGATGTGCTTATGGAAGAAATTGAAAAATTTGAAACCGAAGGGGAAAATTAAATGTTAGCATCTAAACTGTACAGTCCTACATTAAGAGAATTACCATCTGACGCCGTAGTTATGAGCCATAAGTACATGCTTAAGGCAGGTATGATGAGAAAAATCGCAAACGGCACTTATGCTTATCTGCCGCTGGCATTCCGCTCAATCCAGAAGATTGAAAACATCATCCGTACCGAAATCAATAAAACCGGTGCGCAGGAAATCTTAATGCCCATTATTCAGCCGGCAGAAATCTGGCAGGCTACAGGACGCTGGAATGTTTATGGCGAAGAGATGTTCAAATTGAAAGACCGTCATGGACGCGATTACTGTCTTGCTCCGACACATGAAGAAATGGTTACCACACTGATCCAGATGGATACCAACTCTTACAAAAAGCTTCCGGTATCCGTTTACCAGATTCAGAATAAGTACAGAGATGAAAAACGTCCCCGTTTCGGTCTTATGAGAAGCCGCGAATTCATTATGAAGGACGGCTATACATTTGATGCCGATGAGGAAGGCATGAATAAGCAGTATGAGCTGATGTATGATGCTTATACCAGAATCTTCACACGCTGCGGACTGAAATTCCGTCCGGTTATTGCAGATTCCGGTGCAATCGGCGGCAATGCATCCCATGAATTTGAAGTTCTGGCAGATTCCGGCGAAGCAGATATTGTTTACTGCAAAGATTGTGATTTTGCAGCCAATATCGAAGCCGTCAAGCCTAATACATTAACATCGGACGTCAAAAATGACAAAGAAAAAGAAATCGTTCAGACTCCAGGCCAGCATACAATTGAAAAGGTATGCAATTACCTCCATCTGCCTGTGAAATCTTCCGTAAAAGCAGTTGTTTATAAACTGGATGACACAGTAGTTCTCGCTATGGTAAGAGGAGATCATGAAGTCAACGAAGTACGCCTGCAGAGCATTTATAATGCAATCAATGTAGACATGGCATCTGATGAAGACCTCAAGGCATGCGGACTGACTGCCGGATACATCAGCCCGATTGGTTTAAAAACCTCTGAGCACTTTGATATTATCTGCGATGCTTCCGTTATGGAAATGCAGGATGCATGCTGCGGCGCAAATGTTAAAGATGAACATTACATTCATGTCAATCCAGCTAGAGACTTTGGCAATGTGAAGGTGGATACGATCCGTCAGATTGATGCAGGTGATGTCTGCCCGCACTGCGGAGGAAAGATCGTACTGACCAAGGGCATTGAAGTAGGCCAGGTTTTCAAGCTTGGAACAAAGTACAGTGAAAAACTGGATGCGACATTCCTTGACAACAACGGCAAGTCCCGCCCCATGTTCATGGGATGCTATGGCATTGGCGTAACACGTACGGTTGCAGCTTCTATTGAGCAGAACCATGATGAAAATGGTATAATCTGGCCAGTAGCCATTGCTCCTTACGAAGTGGTTATCGTACCTGCCAATAACAAGTCAGAAGACGTAATGAAGGCTGCTGAAGGCCTCTATAATGCACTTGAAAGCAGTCAGGATGAAATCGTATTTGATGACAGGGCAGAAAGAGCCGGAATCAAATTCAAGGATGCGGATCTGATCGGATACCCGCTGCGCGTCACTATCGGAAAGAAGTGGCAGGAATCCGGATGCGTAGAAATCAAGCTCCGCCGTACTGGTGAAGTATTTGAAGTTCCGTATGAAAACTGCGCAGAAAAAGTAGAAGAACTGCTTAATTACCTGCGTGAAAATAATCTGTAAGCATTGAACTGCCCGAGCAGAGGAGGGGATTTTATGGATTTAAATGAGTCAGAACTTAATGATCTGAGGAATAATATTCGTGAAATTGATAAGGATCTGGTCAGCTTATTTGAAAAAAGACTTACCCTCTCAAAGGCAGTAGCAGCTTATAAGCTGAAAGCAGAGAAGCCGATTTTCGATGAAGCACGGGAAGAAAAAAATATAAGGGAAGTTTCAGAATTGCTTCAACATGTATCGGAAAAGCAGAATTTTATCAGATGGTACACGTTGTTGATGGATATCAGTAAAGATATACAGAAAAAGTTGATTCTAGGAGAGAAAGATGACTGAAGAGATTCAGGGGATTGTAAAAAAGACAATTTTTTCCAGTAAGGACGGCCGTTTTTGTGTTTTTCTGATTGAAGAAAAAGAAAGCGGCAAGACTGTTACTGTCTCTTTAAATTCTGAATTACCCTATATCGGTCAACATGTATTGCTGCGGGGGTGCTGGTTCAAGCACCCCCGTTTTGGGTTGCAGTTCAAAGCGCAGCAGATGCAGGCATTTGTCCCGGAGAAATCAGAAGAAATCAGAAAGTATCTTTCTTCAGGCGTTATAGCAGGAATTGGTCCGGCTATGGCCGATAAGATCGTTGACTTTTTTGGAGATAAAACACTTAAGATCTTTGAAAATAATATCGATGCATTGCTGGATGTGCCCGGAATCGGACCGAAAAGCTTGAAGAAAATCAAAGAAGCCTATGATGAGGTGGCAGGGCTGCAGGATATCATTCTGTTCCTGCAGTCTGTCAATGTTTCAGAAAAATTCGCAGCAGATCTGCAGACTCTGTATGGAGAAGATCTGGATATCATTTTGAAAGAAGATCCATACCAGCTCCTTCACGACATACCGGATATGCATTTCCAGGACGTGGATAAGATTGCTCTGGCAATGGGCGTATCTGAACTGTCTGCTGACAGGATTTCTCATGGCATCAAAAATGCCCTGTGGTATGAATACAGCCGGGGAAATTCCTGTGCTCCCAAGGATCAGGTCTATCAGGAAGCAGCGGCCATGCTTGGACTTTCATATGATTCCGTAAGTACGATTGCTGCTGATTTTACGGGAAGAGATAAGCCTGATGAGCTGATACATGAAGGCATATCTTACTTTTACCTGCCTTTCCTTTATGAAGCAGAAACAGATTCAGCAAGGCGGATCAGAAAACTTCTGGATATGGAGCCTGAAGGCAGATCCGTTAATTTATCTTTGGAAAGGTTTGAAAAATCGAACTTTATTACTCTGGAAGATGAACAGAAGGATGCTGTAAAAAAATCGCTGGATTTCGGGCTGGTTGTCATTACCGGAGGACCCGGAACAGGAAAGACGACACTTGTGAAAGCAATTGTATATGCGGCTGAACAGTGCGGCCTCAAGGTCAAATTAATGGCGCCGACCGGACGCGCGGCAAAAAGGCTGTCCTCATCCAGCGGACGGGAAGCCGAAACCATTCATAAAGCTCTTGAAGCCGAGCTTCACGAAAACGGAGAGGCATACTTCAACAAGAACCAGTCAGATACCTTATCCGAGGATATTATTATAGTTGATGAAGCATCCATGATGGATGTCGTCTTATTCCATTCCTTGCTGAGCGCTTTGAAAGAGGGCACGCATCTGATTCTTGTGGGAGATGTGGATCAGCTCCCTCCGGTAGGGCCGGGAAATCCTCTTAAGGCAATTATTGAAAGTGAAATGGCGCCGGTCGTGAGATTGAATCATATATTCCGCCAGGAGGAAGGAAGCGGAATCATTGAGAATGCTGTCCTGATCAGAGAGGTGAAATACTGCTGCCCGGATGAAAATGGCGATTTCCAGATCTTATATACAGATTCTGAGGATGATGCTTTCCATAAAATAATGACCCTGTGCTGGCACTTCCACTATGCCGATGAAGATAATAAGCTGAAAATGCAGGTACTTTCTCCCATGTACAAGGGTGCATGCGGAGTCGATCATCTGAATGCATCCATTCAGAAAGTGGTGCAGGGCAGTGATCATCTTCCATTTCCATTTGCTGTAGGTGATAAGGTCATGCAGCGCAGAAATGATTATGAGAAAAAAGTGTACAACGGAGATGTCGGGATTGTCTGGGCGGTCAATGAAAACAAACTTTTTGTAAGATATTATGAGAAGGAAATAGAATACACCCGCGCTGAGTGGGGAGACCTCCAGCTTGCCTATGCATCGACCGTGCATAAGAGCCAGGGAAGCGAATATGATACCATCATTTTTGCATTGCTTCCGGAGCAGAGAATCATGCTTCAGCGCAATTTGCTTTATACCGGAATTACGAGGGCGAGAAAGAAAACTATTCTAGTGACGACGGAAAGCGCACTTTCCCAGGCAATCAGCTCGACACGCACGCAGCATAGATACAGCCTGCTTCTGCCCTTGATCAAAGGGATGAACCATGAATAGGTTTATAGAAATAGCAGCCGAGCTTCTGTATCCCTGGTGCTGTCCCGGCTGCGGAAAGCTTACCAGCTATAAGACAATCTGGTGCGGCAGCTGCATCAATGATACATGGAATCCCCGTCTGATCAATTCATCAGTAACGGACCATTTAGACGGCTGCTATACGCTTTGCGATTATCACAGCGGGATGAGAAAATGCATACTGCAGCTCAAGTACAACGGAAAATCAGAACTTTCAAAAGCCTTTCCGCCCCTGCTTGACAGATTTCCCTGGTGGGACCGGATGGAAGACTTTAAGATTGTCATTCCGGTGCCTCTTGCATCAAGGAAGATGAAGGAAAGAGGATACAACCAGGTCGATAAAATGTTCCAGAAATGGATGGAAAGTGCAGGGAAAGAATATTTCCCGCAGGGGCTCGTACGTCTGCGCAGGGGTGAGACACAGTCACTCCTTACACGCGTGGAAAGGTACAAAAACATAAAAGGAGCTTTTCATATCAATAAAGGGATGGACGTGAAAGGCAGGAAGATCCTTTTAGTTGAAGTTAGCGCAATGAAAATGATACAAAAGGGCGGGATTGCAAAAGCCTATATTTTATGGCACTTCCGAGAATTCAAGTTTCTTGGAGGTGTATTTTTTTTGCTCGTTTTCCGGCGGCCAGGTGAGGGGCATAAATGTGGGTGCATACGGCTGAACGATAGCAAGGGAATAAAAAAGCCAGTAACAGAGATTCTCGAAAAAGTTTTATTCAAGAATCTATGGTTACTGGCCTTTTTTATTAGGAGAATTTTAGGACAGCCTGTTAACTCAACTATTCTCATCCAGGTCTAGTAAAAATCCTGGACGGCCGCTTTCTTTGTCGAAATGAATAATGTTAGCCCCATATTCTGTATAGTTTAGATTGGCAGTATTTTTGGTATTTTCGAAGATAATAATTTGCCCATCATCTTGATGCTTAAGCATAAATTCAAACAATCCGTTACGCATACTGATATCAAAGTTTTCTGTTATCCCTTGGTCTAGGCCACTTAATGGACTATCTATAATCAAAAGTCCTGGATTGAACCTGGCATTATCCTTAAGATATTTTCTGATAGCAAGTGCCATTACCGTATTGACAAAGGAAGAGTAACCATTTCCATTTCCTGTGCTCTTTTTATGGCCATTAATAATAGCATCAAAGGTACTAACATCAAATGAAGCACTGTTGAGGTTAGGGTAATGACACTCATTAAGGAAATTCTTTAATAAAGCACTAACGCCTGATTGAAAGTCTTGTTCCAGAAAGTTGATAGGGCGGTATATTTCTTCAATTGCGTCATCTGAGGGTAAATTTGCTAAATCCTTTTCATAGTCCTCAGTGGTTTCTTTTATTGAAGACAGAATTGTTTGGGTCTTGATATACGTCTCGAATTGAGACATTACTTCATTTATTTTTTCAAACCGTGGGCGTAATCTGTTTTGTACTCGATCATTTGTTGTATCCACTTCCTTTTGTAACTTAGCCAAATCATACTCGATACGATGTATTCTTTCGTTCAAGTCTGCCTTTACGGAATCTAGCTCTCTATTTTGAGATAAAATATTCTGAAGTTCAGCATTGGCCGAATTGGTGTAGGATTTATGCCGTTTAAGAGTTATTTGACTTTGGCAGAAAGGGCAGACTTCCGCTTTACGCCCAAAATCTTTAAGATGAGCCTCGCCATCTACAATATTAGTAAGTCTTTTTATATCAGCAATATATTGAGAGGATAAATCTTCATATTGTTCCTGTAAGAGCATATACTCACTGCGCTTTTTGTTCAGGCCCTCAATTCTCTTCAAGAGAGAAGTATAGTATTTACTGGATTTTTCAATTTCTTCTTTAAGGCTTTGACGAATATTAACTAACTGAGATATTTTGGAATGAATTTCATTGTCATTGCTTGCGTGAAGAGCCTTTTCAATTGATTCTTTCTGTTTTGCTGCCATTTGCAGCTTCTGCTCGATAAAATTCTTTACTGCTTTTCTCTGAGCTCTTCGAATTTCCGGTTTTTCTACTTCTTCTTTCTCTGCATAATCATTTCCAGATAATAGAAAGATAAGAGAAGAAAGAAATGCTGTTTTACCAGTTGCCTGGTTGGGAAGGATAGGTGAATCGTGCTCCGCTATTATGGATTGGTGCGGAATTAATATTAAAGGTAAAATAGTTCGCCAGGTAAGTAATTGTTTACGGAAATATTGATTTTTTATGATTTTATGGCGATCTTTAACGCCTATAGCGGCAAAAAGAAAGTCATTAAGGCCTCTTTCGTCATCTTTACCCTTTAGTGAATATTTTCCTGAAGGATAGTTAGGGATAGTAGAATCAATATCAATTCCTTTGGAATCAAAAGAGCGAGTGATTTTTAAATTTCCAAATCGGCTGGTTATATCTAGTGTGATTTTGTCATAGCCCAATGAAGCATCAAAGGGGGGAACTTTGCTGCCGAAACAAAAGTCGATGGTTCGAAAAATACAACTTTTACCAGTATTTGATTCACCCTCAATAATATTAAGACCGGGGCCAAGTTTTATAGTTGAAGGTGACTTTCCTTCACCCAGTGCTGTAATTCTGGTGATTTTCATGGTTACTCCTCCGTGTGCCGTAAGGACTTTTGATTATAAATACTTAAAAGCTCTGTATCTGCTTTATTTCCAAACTGCTGCTTTGTATTTTTTAATATCGATAAATACTGAATTTTATAAGTAGAAGACAAAGATTTTACGTATTCTTGTCCTGTTGAGTCTATCTCATACAAGAAACCCGATTTGAGGGAGTAGTGGACATTTACAAATCCATCAAGCACCCCACGCTTTAAACCTTTTTTGAACATGGCTCTTCGTGCCGAATATTCACTAAACCGGAATGTGTTGTCTCCATGAAGATTGTAAGTCGATACCCCAAAAGACTTTCCATAGATGGTTATAAAATCAAGGAGCGTAATTTGTACAAGAGACAATGCTAAATCTTTAAATACGGATAATATCAACAGGGAGCGTAGTTCAGATTCAAATGCGGTGTTAAAAATCCTCGTCATCTATATTCACCCACGATTTAATGTAATTATCATTTACTAACTTATGGCATAATCCTTTTTTTGCCTCATTATTAATAAGGCCAGCAATATTGGCAAGTTTAGAGGCACTCAAGGTTGTACTTGTAATCTTATCTTGTACGATACGCAAACGTTCTTTTCCGTTAGGGCACGAACTATGGTATGTAGGCTCTATTCCATCATAAGCTTCTTTTTCTAAGCGTTTAAATTGGGCCTCTCCATCTGAAAATGTTTCTCTAGCGATGCGTGCTATTGATTCACTACTGTAAAATTCAGCCCTTTGTCTTTCCAAATGATTCTTACATTTTTGTGGAAGTTCATTCAAGTTTGCAAGAGAAAAAACTTTATTTTTGTTCTCAGAATAAACTTCCAATAAAGCTTTAATGTATGGGGCCTCTGATTTCTGTTGGATATCTTTTGGCTTTTTCAAACCAGGAGGGAGTTTGATATGCTCATTTCCAATATTAATGACATTATCGTCTGGAGAGTATTCGGATAATTCTAACGGGACAGGGCGTTTATTGTTTCTAAGTGCTGCTTCTTTTGATACGTTGATGTCTTTTAAGTCAAGTTCATCTTTTTTAGCGGAAGCTGCATGAAGGAACTTAATGAAAATATCAGCTAAAGTATCTGAAAGGTCGACGTTTTTGGGGCAATATAGCCCCTTATCTGTTAATACGTTTATTATTTCGGTAGAGGTGTCATAAGAAAGCGTTGATACTAAATCTACAAATTTAGATTTATCGCTATTAGATAAGATAAAATCTGCAATATCTTTTGGAAACTTACGCTGCCCATTGAATATTTTTGTAATAGTACTTTTATTTGTGAAATCAGAAAATTGTTCAAAACGGGGATCATCCTCTGCAGAATCTTCTATAAAAAGATTAAGAAGATTAGACATAAATTCTGGTTGATTATTCTTGGGAATTGGCAGAGTCTTTTTTAATAGGTTTAGAAGTTCACTAAATTTCATGATGACCTCCAAAATATCAAGAGTACAAAATTTGTACTTTTTTGCCACCTTTTGCCACCTAGTGACAAAGGTGGCTTTGTTATTATATGGGCAGATGAAAGCTCTTTATCTACCTCTAATTATAGCAAGTGATGAGGCAGAAAGAGAGAGGGGGGAAAAGTCCTAAAGGGTATCATCTTTACTTTTAAAACAATATAGTGCTCTGAACGCGCGAGAAGAGCAGGAAATATATACCCAATATTCTTCTGAAAGAAGATTGGATAGATATTCCCTATCTTTGGCGTGTGTTTAAGGACCGGGATATCCATCCAAGGGTATCTCGGTTTTTGTTTCCTGCTTTCTTCGTTGAGCAGAAGGGAACCAGGAAACATGGAAACAAGAAAAATTAATGCTATGAACACAATGACTCTTACTTATGAATTTGCCAATGATGAAAGGGTTACTCTCAGGGCAGGGGAGAAGGGCGTCACGGAGATGGATATCAAGACAGTGAAGCTCCTTGTTAACAACGAAGTAAATAATAATCTGAAAAATGCTGGGCCGGCACTGACTGAAAAGGAAAAGAAGGAAATTGATGCTTACAAGAAGAACCACCCGGGCGAAGTGTTAGGTCGTAAGTGGAACGCTTCTATTGATAGTTTCACAGATGAAGAAGGGGTCTCCTTTGCAGATGCTGTGGCCATGAGCAATCCTTTCCAGCCGGCAGATGCTGCTCTTGAGGATAAGAAGCTCGTCATTGAAGAGGCTATGAACCACCTTACGAAGGAGCAGCGGCAGATTATTCTGTGGAAGTTCTTCGAAGAGAAGCCACAGAAGGAAATTGCTGATGAACTCGGTATTTCCAGCAGCGCCGTTTCGCAGCGGATCAGGACCATTTTGAAGGAAATGAAGCATTTTATTGAAAATTTTTCCTTTTAACCTTAATTTTTTAAATTTTCAGTGGACTAGTCATCAGAGGGGAAAACCTCTGGAAGGGAGTGAAAGATATGTCGATTACACACAAGATTCAAGTGAATGTAACTGACGCGACCGGAAGCAAACAGCCTGTGCTTTCCGGCGGACTTCTCAGAATGCCGAAACTGCTGGCCAAGCTCCTCTTTGGGCCAGCAGTGCAGGTTGTTCTGCTGAGTCCCGGTAAAAGTGTCAGCTCCATTGTCATTAAGGAGGTATCCAAGAATGAACCAACAGGAAATGGTTAACACGCTCACAGATGTAAAGGCTGAACTGTATGTACTCGGAACCGCTATTGATTCCGTACTTGAAGCTATGGGCGCAGGGGAAAGCACGGAAGCCAAGGTAAAGCCTGCGCCGCCGGAAGAACCTAAGCTCACTTTGGAAGAGGTGAGAGCGGTCCTGGCCGACAAGTCCATGGCGGGTTTTAGGGATGAAGTCAAAGCCCTGATTACCAGCTTTGGTGTGAACAGGCTGAGCGAAGTGCCGGCGGATAAGTATAAAGAGCTGGTGGAACAGGCGGAGGCACTTGGAAATGGCAGCAACTAGTCACGCACTTTTATCTCCTTCGGCGGCGCACCGTTGGCTGAACTGCCCGCCGTCAGCTAAGCTAGCCGCCCAGGTTCCTGGGAAGACTTCAGCCGCAGCAGAGGAGGGGACGGCAGCTCACGCACTGGCGGAGCATAAGCTGAAACGGCTGCTTCGTCGCCGGAGCAATAGGCCCGTTTCTTCATACGATACGGACACCATGGAGGAATGCACCGATGACTATGTGTCCTTCGTACAGGAGAAACTGGAAGAAGCGAAGGCAGAAAGCAAGGACTCCAGAATCTTTGTTGAACAGCACCTGAACCTTTCACCGGCGGTGCCTGATGGGTTCGGAACAGCAGACTGTCTTATCGTTTCAGATAAGCACCTCTGGGTCATTGATTTCAAGTACGGCACTGGCGTTTTGGTCGAAGCGGATAATAACCCACAGCTCATGATTTACGCCCTGGGTGCTATGTCTGCTTTGGGGCAGCTTTATCCGTTTGATACCGTTTCGCTCTGTATCTTCCAGCCCCGTCGTGAGAATGTATCTTGCTGGGATATCTCCCGCAAAGACCTGGAAGAATGGGGCAACAAGGTATTGAAGCCCAAAGCGGCACTGGCTTTTTCCGGCGGCGGTAGCTTTACCCCAGGTAGCTGGTGTGAGTTCTGCCCCATTGCTCCTAAGTGTAGGGCAAGGGCTATCAAGCAACTGCAGATTGCGAAGTACGACTTCAAGCTTCCGCCTGTGCTGACGGATGAAGAAATAGCAAAGCTTTTAGCTGAGCTTCCTGACTTCGTTTCATGGGCGAATCAAGTCTTGTCTTATGCAACAGAGGCTGCAATTCACCACGGCAAACATTGGCCCGGGTTCAAGGTAGTGGCCGGCAGGGCCATTCGTAAGTATAAAGACCAGGATGCAGTTATCAAGGCAGCAACGGCCGCCGGCTACACCGATATCTTTGATAAAAAGCTGATCCCGCTCACAGCCATGGAAAAGCTTATGGGCAAAGAAAATTTCAAAACCATTTTAGGAACATTGATTGTTAAACCAGCGGGAAAACCTACATTGGTGCCTGAATCAGATAAGCGCCCGCCAATTAACACAGATGATGTCAAAAAAGAATTTACGGAGGAATAAAACTATGAAACTCAGAACTAAAGTTATTACCGGTATTGTCAGACTCTCTTATGTATACGTATGGGAACCGCACAGTGTGAACGGCGGCCCTGAAAAATATAGCGTTTCCATCATCATTCCAAAGGATGACCTGGCCACACTTAAGAAAATCAACGACGCTGTGGATGCGGCCATTGAAGAAGGCCTTTCTAAGTTCGGCGGAAAACGCCCGAACAAGAAGGCAATCAAACTGCCTCTTCGTGATGGTGATACCGAAAGAGATGACCCGGCCTATGCTAACAGCTACTTCCTGAATGCTTCTACTAAGACCCCGCCGCAGATTGTGGATAAGAACGTGGAACCCATCATGAATCAGGGGGAAATCTACTCCGGTGTGTATGCCAGAGTGAGCCTTAACTTCTACGCCTTCAATTCCAGCGGTAATAAAGGCGTAGCCGTAGGCCTTGGTAACATTCAGAAGATTCGTGACGGCGAACCGCTGGGCGGCCGCACTACAGCAGCTGAAGACTTTGGTAGTGCGCCGGTAGATGATTTCCTGGACTAAGGAGGTGGATTTCGATGGAAACACTATTAACACTTCTGATCTTTGCAGCCATTGTTTTTCTCTTTGTTTCCACTTGGTGTGAGTACAAGCTCATGAAGTTGGAGCAGAAGGAGGCGAATGAAGAGGATGAAAAGCTTATCGATTGACTTGGAGACATACAGCGAAACGGATATCGGAAAGAGCGGTGTTTACCGTTACTCCGAAGATCCCGCTTTCCAGATACTTCTCTTTGGTTGCTCAATCGATGGCGGTCCGGTTAGGGTCTATGACCTGGCAAGGGGAGCAACCTTGCCGCCGGAAATCCTCCAGGCTCTTACTGACGATTCAGTGATTAAGTGGGCCTTCAATGCCCAGTTTGAAAGGGTCTGCCTTTCCCGGTATCTCTATCCGGGGGAGGAACGTTTCCTTTCACCTAAAGGCTGGCATTGCACCCGCGTATGGGCTGCAACGCTGGGCCTGCCTTTGTCACTGGAACGGGCTGGGTATGTACTGGGGCTTGAAAAGCAGAAGATGAAGGAAGGAAAAGAACTCATCCGCTACTTCTGTTGCCCCTGCAAACCTACCCAGACTAATCAGGGAAGAACCAGGAACCGTCCAGAAGACGCCCCAGAAAAGTGGGAAGTATTCAAGGCATACAACAAGCGGGATGTGGAAACCGAGATGGCCATCCAGGAGAGGCTTCACAAGTACCCTGTTCCTGAAAGTGAATGGGAAAACTATGTAGTGGACCAGGTGATTAACGATACCGGGATTGCCATTGACCTTGTTCTGGCCGACGAGGCTATCAAGCTGGATACAGAAATTAAGGAGAGTACCCTGGAAAAAATGAAAGAAATGACGCAGTGTGAGAACCCGAACTCCGTCATGCAGCTTAAAGCCTGGCTGGAAGAAAAGGGCATCCAGGTGGAGAGTCTTGGAAAGAACGTCATTGAAGATTTGAAGGCTCATGCGCCGCCGGAAGTGAAGGAAGTCCTCTCTTTGCGGCAGCTGACAGCCAAGTCCTCGGTGAAGAAGTATGACGCTATGAAAAATGTGGTGTGTAAAGACGGCAGAGCCCGCGGTCTTATCCAGTTCTATGGGGCAGTCCGCACAGGCCGTTATGCTGGCCAGTTGATACAGGTGCAAAACCTCCCGCAGAACCACATGAAGGATTTACCTGAGGCAAGGGCACTTGTCAGGAGTGGTGATTGGGATACTCTTCACCTTCTTTACGATAACTTGCCTGGCGTCCTTTCTGAACTTATACGCACAGCCTTTGTCCCTAAAGAGGGAAGCAGGTTTATTGTTGCTGACTTTTCTGCTATTGAAGCTCGCGTGATTGCTTGGCTTTCAGGGGAAAGCTGGCGGATGAAAGTCTTTGCTGAAGGCGGAGATATCTACTGCGCTTCGGCCAGTGCTATGTTTCATGTACCCGTCAAGAAGAACGGCATCAATGGGCATTTAAGGCAGAAGGGGAAGATCGCGGAATTGGCCCTTGGCTATGGGGGCTCTGTGGGAGCACTGAAGGCCATGGGGGCCACTAAGATGGGAATCCCAGAGGACGAGCTCCAGGACATTGTGGACGCCTGGCGGAAAGCCAGTCCGCATATTACGGACTTCTGGTGGTCTGTGGACAGAGCGGCCAAGGCGGCTATCCGGACCAGGAGCTTTGCCAGAACCCACGGCATTACCTTTGGGTATCGAGGTGGCATGCTTTTTATTAAGCTCTTAAGTGGACGGAAGCTGGTGTATGTAAAACCAATGCTCTTGGAAAACCAGTATGGCAGCGAGGCTATTACATATGAAGGCTTGAACGGTGCTAAAAAATGGGACCGCCTTGAAAGCTATGGGCCAAAGCTTGTCGAAAACATTGTGCAGGCAACGGCCCGGGATATTTTGGCCGGCGTGATGAAACGGCTGACAGAAAAAGGATTTCGTATCTGCATGCATATCCACGATGAAGTGGTGGTGGAAGTGCCAGAAGGGGAATCTTCTGTAAAAGAAATTTGTGACCTTATGGGAATCACGCCTTCCTGGGCCGAAGGTTTGAGGTTAAGGGCAGACGGTTATGAATGCCCATTCTATCAGAAAGATTAGGTGCTTTATGTTTATCGACAAGAGGAATGACGAACATTACCTGGACCCGACTTGCTATGAAGCTCTCATGAAAATAGCAAAGGACCGGCGATCCTACATGCCAATTATTTATGTCTGCTCTCCGTATTCTGGAGATATCGAAGGAAACACAAAGAGAGCCAGAAAGTACTGCAAGTATGTATTACAGGAAGGCGGGGTTCCTCTTGCCCCGCACCTGCTTTTCCCACAGTTCACTAAGGATAGAGAGCTTGGAATCCATATGGATCTGATTCTCCTTCGCCACTGCAAGGAACTCTGGGCCTTTGGTAAAAAAGTAACAAGAGGAATGGAAATCGAAATTCGGCAAGCCAGAAAGTATGGCAAGGCTGTGAAGTTCATCAAGGAGGAATTCTATGAAGTTTAATATCTACGATTCCCATTTCAACGGGAACCCTAAGAACTGCTATTACCCGGAAGGAAAAACTGTTACAAATCTTGAGGAATTTAAGGAAGCTACGGCTCATGACCATGTGTGCGCTCTATTCAAAGACCATTACCGCAGTATCTCTAATTTTCTGAAGGCAGACTGCCTTGTTATGGATTGTGATAACGACCACTCCGATAACCCGGAAGATTGGGTGAATCCATCCATTGTGAAGGCTTCCTTCGCGGGTGTTCCCATGGTGATTGCTTCCAGCCGGCACGACAATAAACCGAAAGGGGTGAAAACGGCGCGCCCCAGATTCCATGTGTATTTCCCGATCAAGGAAGTGAAGACAGCGGAAGAATACGCCAGCCTGAAGCGTCAGGTGCTGGAGGTGTTTCCGCTCTTTGATGATAAAGCACTGGATGCGGCCCGCTTCTTCTTCGGTGCTCCGGGAGACAACGCAGAATGGGTGGAAGGGGAGGACACTCTGGAGTCCTACATTGGATTTGCCAGGAAAGAACTCCTTCCCCAGGAAATCACTGAAGGTTCAAGGAACAGTACCTTGTCCCACTTTGCTGGGAAAGTCATCAAACGTTTTGGTGACACCGTAGAAGCAAGGCAGATGTTTTTGAAGGAAGCGGACAAGTGTAACCCGCCGCTTTCCCATGAGGAGCTTCGGTCTATTTGGCATAGTGCTAAGAAGTTCGGTAAGCGGGTGGCTTCTCAGCCGGGGTACTTGCCGCCGGAAAAGTACAATGCTCCCTGTAAGTACAAACCTGGCGATTACTCTGATACCGGCCAGGCCGTTGTCCTTTCCAAACTGTACGGTGACGTGCTTTGCTATACAACGGCCACGGACTTCCTTCGTTACCATGACGGTTTCTGGGATGAATCCAAAGAACGGGCAATGGAAACGGTGCAGGAGCTCACGGATAAGCAGATGGAGGAAGCAGAGAAGATGGAAGAAGCGGCCTTGGAACTTTTAAAGACCTCAGGCGCTCAGGCTATCCTTCTGGGGAAAGGGACGACCAAGGCTAAGAGGGAATTCTCCGCAGTCCAGATGAATGCTTTCTATGGGCTGGGTGAAGTGAAGAGTTATAAGCAGTTTGCTATCCAGCGGAGGGACACCCGGTATTTGAAGTCGGCCCTGGAAGCAGTCAAGCCTATGGTGGATATTCCCGTGTCAAAGCTGGATTCGGATTGCATGCTGCTGAATACCCCGTCTGGCACCTATGACCTTCGAAAAGGAATCATGGGGAAGAATACCCATGACCCGAAGGACTATATCACAAAAATTACGAGCGTTTCTCCTGCAGATGCTGACATGCACCTTTGGAAGGAAGCCTTGGAGGTATTCTTCTGTGGAAACGAAGAGCTGATTGACTACGTACAGCGTGTCGCCGGATTGGTCGCCATTGGCCGGGTGTATGTGGAAGCCATGATTATTGCTTATGGAGAAGGTAGAAATGGGAAGTCCACCTTCTGGAATACCCTGGCCCGCGTCCTTGGAACCTATAGCGGGAAGATTTCTGCAGATACTTTAACCGTAGGCTGCAAACGCAACGTGAAGCCTGAAATGGCAGAGGTGCAGGGGAAACGGCTCCTCATTGCTGCCGAACTGGAAGAAGGCATGCACCTCAACACGGCCATCATTAAGCAGCTTTGCTCGACAGACGAGATCTATGCGGAAAAGAAGTATAAATCCCCGTTTTCCTTCGTGCCCAGCCATACCTTGGTGCTTTATACCAACCACCTGCCTAAAGTAGGAGCAAACGACCCGGGAACCTGGAGGCGTCTCTTCCTTATCCCTTTTAATGCAGTCATTGAAGGGAAGAACGACATCAAGAATTATTCGGACTACCTCTATCGGAACGCCGGCGGAGCCATCCTTACTTGGATGATTGAAGGCGCAAGGAAAATCATCAAAGAGGGCTTTGAACTCACGCCTCCTCTTTGCGTCAGAAATGCCATTAATGATTACCGTGAGGCTAACGACTGGCTTGGTAATTTCATTGAAGCTAACTGTGAGGTGGATTCATCCTTTGAAGAAAAGTCTGGTGTTCTTTATCAGGTGTACCGGAGTTACTGCCTTCAGACGGGAGAAAAAATACGCAGTACAACAGATTTTTATGCGGCGCTGGATTTGGCCGGATTTATCAGAAGAAAAACAGAGAAAGGCAGTTTCATCCATGGACTCAAGTTAACTGTGAACGATTTCTAAGTTTATAATTCAGTATTTATCGGTACTCTGATAGTCATGACACTCTCTATACTAAACTTCCTTATAGGGAAAAAACACATAAAAAAAGCCTATAAGAGAAGTTATAGAGAAGAGCGTCAGGACCGTCAGCCATTGATGAGGAGAAAGAAAAAATGCAAGAACGAAGCGTTGAGAAGGCTCTGGTCCAAAAGGTAAAAAAACGGAAAGGCCTGGCCTTGAAATTTATATCCCCTGGCATGTCTGGTGTACCGGATAGAATCGTCCTGATGCCAGAAGGCAGGATGGCCTTTGTGGAACTTAAGGCTCCGGGGAAAAAGCCAAGGCCCCTGCAGGTCTGCCGGATGCAAAAGCTCCAGCAGCTGGGCTTTCGCTGCTACGTTGTTGATTCTACGTCCATGATTGATGAGGTCCTGGATGAGATTGGAGGAAATCATGAAGTTTATCCCTCATGAATATCAAGCCTATGCCATATCTCACATTGAGAGCCATAAGGAAGCGGCGCTCTTTCTCGATATGGGCCTTGGCAAAACGGTGATTACCTTAACGGCTATCAATGAACTGGCCTTTGACTTCTTTGAGGTCAGCAAGGTGCTGGTAATTGCTCCTCTCCGCGTGGCCAGAGACACGTGGCCGGCAGAAATCCAGAAGTGGGACCACTTGAAGCTCCTCTCCTATTCCGTAGCTGTTGGAAGCGTGGAAGAAAGAAGGAAAGCTCTGTGGAAGAAGGCCCTGGTTTATATTATCAACCGGGAGAACGTGGACTGGCTGGTCAATCAAAGCGGACTTCCTTTCGACTACGACATGGTTGTGATTGATGAGCTTTCCTCCTTCAAGTCCGGAAAGGCTAGAAGGTTTAGAAGCCTCCTCAAGGTTAGACCGAAGGCCAAAAGAATCGTGGGGCTCACGGGTACTCCTTCTGGAAATGGACTGATGGACCTTTGGGCGGAGTTCAAGCTCCTGGACATGGGAAAGCGGCTGGGCCGATTTATTACCCGTTACCGGGAAGCATTCTTTCTCCCTGACAAGAGAAACCAGCAGATCATCTTCAGCTACAAGCCAAAGCCTGAAGCAGCCAAGAGGATTTATGGGCTTATCAACGACATGACCATATCCATGAAGTCCGTGGATTTTCTGGATATGCCGCCTCTTGTAACCAACGTAATCCCTGTGGAACTTTCAGAGAAGGAACGCAGGCAATACGAGCTATTGAAGGCAGACATGGTCCTTTCTCTGGGAGACCAGGAAATTGATGCCAAGAACGCAGCGGCTCTCTCGGGCAAACTTCTCCAAATGGCAAACGGTGCGGTGTATGACGAGGAAGGTGAAGTGATTTCCATTCACGACAGGAAACTGGATGCCCTGGAAGATGTCATTGAAGGTGCAAACGGTAAACCAGTTCTTGTGGCTTACTGGTTTAGACATGACCTGGAGCGGATGAAAAAAAAATTTACCGATCTTCGTGAGATTCGTTCAAGCCAGGATATTACGGATTGGAATGAAGGAAAGATAGCAATAGCTGCCATTCACCCAGCTTCAGCCGGTCATGGCCTTAACCTTCAGCAGGGCGGCTCTATGCTGGCCTGGTTTGGCCTTACCTGGTCACTGGAGCTCTACCAGCAGACCAACGCCCGACTCTGGAGGCAAGGGCAAAAAGACATGGTTATCATTCACCACATTGTGACGAGAGGTACCATTGACGAACAAGTCATGCGGGCCCTTAAGAGAAAAGACAGAACGCAGGTAGCGTTGATTGATGCAGTGAAGGCAAACTTGAAAGGAGAATAACATGAACGTACTGGTAAAATACTTTAACAAAAGAAATGGAACCATCGAGGCCATGAACGATTATGGCCCCATGCAGACCATTCTGAATAATACCGACAGGCTGATCAAAGAAGCCTATGAAAACCTGGAAGGCGTGGGTTCTCCTAAGGTGACTGGCCTTCCTAGAGCTCACAACCCCAAAGCAGGGGAAGCGCGGCTGGTTTCAGGCCTGGATGATATTACTATTCTCCGTGACAGGTACGCACAGGCCAAAGCCTACATGGAATGGTTCCAGCCGGCCTGGAACTCACTGAACGAGGACGAACAGTATGTTCTGAGAACCTTTTACTTAGATTCGGTGAGTAAGTGTGACGCAGTGAAAGAAATTTGTGACCACTTCCATGTGGAAAGGACGACGGCGTACAACAAGAAGAACAAAGCATTGACTCGACTGTCGATACTTCTTTTTGGAAAATAGCTTGACGTGACATTTTTATGCCAGTATAATGAGATTAATTTCAACACAGCAAAAGCGCTATCCAAGATGGATGGCGCTTTTTGTTTTAGGAAGGAGATGCATTCTATGAGAAAGAGTTTAAAAACAATCTGTGGGTTAGCGGTTCTTTCCATGTGTTTCAGCTTTGGCGCAGCTACAACCAGTGAAGCCATGGTTGGGGGTAAACCGGTTATTGGAATTACTTGGAAGAGTAATCAGCAGGACTACACGGCGTTCAAGAAAATCATTGAACTGGCAGGTGGTATCCCGGTTGAATTAGGTCAGGCTAAGAATCATAAAATCACTTACAACACAGACGGGACGATTTCTAAAGATATGCTATATCCGTCTGGTATGCTGAAGGAAAAGTATGCAAATGCAGTTAAAGATAATCATTACAAGGACACCAACGTAGAAGATGTTATGAAAGATATTGATGGTGTATTCTTCACGGGCGGTGAAGATGTAAGTCCAACACTTTTCAAGAAACCCGACATTGAAAGAAACAAGGGAGAAGAAATTAACGCAACCCGTGACGTGTCAGATTATACTTTGATGTCCTATTGCATTTCTAAAAATGTTCCTACCTTTGCCGTTTGCCGTGGTGAACAGGTCATGGGAATTGTTTCTGGGGTAACTTTTATTCAGGACATTCCTACCTACTACTCGGAGCAGGGGAAAACCTACAATGACCTCCACAGGATGCCGCCAGGAACACCGAACAGAACTTATGCGCGCCATGATGTCCACATTCTTCCGGTGAAATCCCATTTGAGAGAAATTGTAGGAGCTGACGAGCTGCACAATGTTTCTTCCTGGCACCACCAAGCCATTGGAAGTTTGAAGGGAACGCCACTGATTCAGACAGCGGAGACCACGTACAATGGCGTCTCCATTGTTGAAGGCATCGAAGACCCACGTAAGACCTTTGTGGTTGGTCTGCAGTTCCATCCGGAGAATGATTTGAAGCAAGTGATTATCAACAAGAAAGACCCGAAAGACTTCTGCGACCAGGAAATTAGTATGAAGTTCTTTAAGGAACTAGTCAAAGCAGCCAGCCAGAAAAAGTGAGGTAAAATCGCGGACGAAATTCACGGTTCAATGTGTTATGATAGTACTGTAAGCTCTTGGGAGAAATCTCAGGAGCTTTTGTATTGGAGGTGAAAAGAGATGCCAAGGAAACCAAAGAAGCCCTGCGCCTACCCCGGCTGCCCGAAGCTCACGGACAAACGTTACTGTGAAGAGCATGAGAAACTTATGAACCGTCAGTACGAAAAGTATGGAAGGTCTAAGGAAGAGAAGAAGCGGTACGGCTACCGCTGGCAGAAGATTCGTAATGCCTACATTCACTCGCACCCGCTTTGTGAGCAGTGCCTAAAGGAAGGACGCATGACGCCGGCGGAAGAAGTACACCACATACTTCCATTAAGCTACGGCGGAACACATGACTTCAGTAACTTGATGTCTCTTTGTAAGTCTTGTCACTCAAGAATCACTGCTGAGATGGGTGACAGGTGGCATCGAAAGCGACCACCTTCGCGAGAGCAATGAAGTAAAAAGTTTTATGCTTTAACTGTCACGACCCACAAAGGGTAGGGGGGCCTAAAATCTCAAAACGCCGACGGTGTCGGAACGGGCGTGGGCTCTCACGCATAAAAACGCGATTTCAAACGGGGGAATAGCCCCATGAGGTGAGAAGGAGAGACATGGCGAAGGATGGAACCAATAGAGGCGGCGCAAGACCGGGGGCTGGAAGACCTCAGAAGCCCCTTGCTGACAAGATAAATGAAGGAAATCCGGGTAAGCGTCCGCTGCAAGTGATTGAGTTTAAAAACATGGAAGATTTGAGAGGGGAAGAAATGCCAAAGCCGTCCAGAATGCTTTCCGCAAAGCAGAAAAATGGCAAAAAACTGCTGGCGGCAAGCATTTATAAAAAGACTTGGGCGTGGCTCGACAAAAGGAGCTGCGCCGTTTTTGTCTCTCCGGATCTTCTGGAACGCTATGCTATGTCGGCAGCTCGCTGGATTCAGTGCGAGGAAGCGGTCACAGAGTGGGGCTTTCTGGCTAAACATCCAACCACAGGAAATGCGATTCAGAGTCCTTATGTTGCCATGTCCCAAAGCTATATGGCCCAGACGAATCACCTGTGGGATGAAATTTATCAGATTGTGAAGGACAACTGCTCCAGCGAGTATAAAGGAGATAGTCCCCAGGATGACATTATGGAGCGGCTCCTTCGTTCGCATGATGGGAAAAACTAAATAAGGCATTACAAAGTTTATGGCACTTCACAGGAATTTCCTGGAGGTGCTTTTTTATTTTCTAAAAGGAGAACGGTATGCAGATAGAAAAGAAGAAAGTCATAGACCTCGTTCCTGCTGACTATAATCCCCGTAAGGATTTGAAGCCGGGGGATAAGGAATATGAAAAACTGAAAAGGAGCATTGATGAGTTTGGGTATGTGGACCCGCTCATCTGGAATAAAAGAACTTCCCGTCTGGTCGGTGGCCACCAGCGGCTCAAAGTGCTCAAAGATATGGGCATTGATGAAGTTGACGTTGTTGTTGTGGATATGGATGAGGAGAAAGAAAAAGCCCTCAATGTGGCTCTGAATAAAATCAGCGGCGATTGGGATAAAGATAAATTGATGCTTCTTATCACGGACCTCCAGGGCGAGGATTTTGACGTTTCTCTGACCGGCTTTGACCCTGAAGAGCTGGATGACCTTTTTAAAGACGACATGAAGGATGGCGTAAAAGACGACAACTTCGATGTAGATAAAGAACTCAAGAAGCCAACCATGACCAAACCCGGAGACCTTTGGCAGCTGGGTGAGCACCGGCTGCTTTGCGGGGATAGCACCAAAGAAGAATCCTATAACCTTCTGATGGCAGGCAAGCAGGCCAATCTCGTAATCACGGACCCGCCGTACAATGTGAACTACCAGGGCTCCGCAGGAAAAATAAAGAATGATAACATGAAGGACGATGCTTTCTACCAGTTCCTGCTCGCTGCCTTCACCAACATGGAAAAGAGCATGGCGGACGACGCTTCTATCTATGTGTTCCATGCCGATACGGAAGGATTGAATTTTAGGAAGGCTTTTTCTGATGCTGGCTTCTACCTTTCCGGTACATGCATCTGGGTGAAGCAGTCCCTGGTGCTTGGCCGCTCGCCATATCAGTGGCGCCATGAGCCGATTCTTTTCGGATGGAAGAAAAAGGGGAAGCACTGCTGGTATGCTGGCCGGAAGGAATCCACCATCTGGGAGTTTGATAAACCCAAGAAGAATAAGGACCACCCGACCATGAAGCCCATCCCGCTTTTGGCCTACCCGATTATGAATTCTTCTATGACCAACTCCATTGTGCTTGATCCCTTCGGAGGGAGTGGTAGTACACTCATTGCCTGCGAGCAGACCAAGCGAATCTGCAGGACCATTGAACTGGACGAAAAATTCTGTGATGTGATTGTGAAAAGATACATAGAACAGGTCGGCAGCACCAAGGACGTCAAGGTGGTGCGAGACGGCCTGACGTATGATTATGATGAGGTGAAAATTGATGAGCCGGATAGCGATCATTGATGCGGACCTGGTGGGAAGAAAGAGACACCGGTTTTCTAATCTGGTGTGCATGAAACTTTCTGCCCATGAAAAAGAGCAGGGAAACGATGTGGAACTGAAGATGAACTATGAAGACCTTAACCAGTACGATAAAGTGTACTTGGCTAAGGTCTTTTTAGATACACCAGTTCCGCCGGAAATACTGGAAATGAAAAATGTAACCTATGGAGGAACCGGTTTTTTCTACGACAAGGCTCCAAAGTTACCGCCTGCTGTTGAACATCATATGCCTGACTACCATTTGTATGACGGATTTGTGAACCAGCAGATAGCCGCCGGAAAACGACCGAAGGAATTTGACGAATACCTCAATAGCTCCATTGGTTACCTTACCCGTGGTTGCTTTAGGCATTGCCCCTTTTGCGTCAATAAGAACTATAACCGTGTGGAGGCCCATAGTCCGCTTTCTGAGTTCTTAGACGGCCGCCGGAAAGTGATTAGTCTTTTGGACGATAACTTCTTCGGCTATGCGGGGTGGAAAGATTTACTGCTTGAACTCCGCGCTACTGGAAAGCCATTCAAGTTTAAGCAGGGATTGGATGAGAAACTTCTGACGCCGGAAATGTGTGAGCTCCTTTTTACCAGCAAATATGCCGGTGACTTTACCTTTGCCTTCGATAACCTTAAAGACGCTCGGCTCATCGAGCGGAAAATCGTCATGGCCAGGCAGTACACAGAAAAAGCGCTGAAGTTTTATTGTTTCTGTGGATATGACCGGGAAGGGAAATGGGATGAGGCCTTCTGGACCAGGGATATCTTTGAACTGCTTTACCGCATTGAAATTTTGGTAAAATACCACTGTATTCCTTACGTGATGCGGTTTTATCGCTACACGGAAAGTCCCTGGAGAGGTGTGTACATCTCCATTGCTCTTTGGTGCAACCAGCCAGGATTCTTTAAGAAAATGAGCCTTAGGCAGTTTGCAGAGCTCAATGGGGAAAAGAGTGCTTGCTATCGTTACCTTGCCGAATTTGAAAAGGCAAACCCGGCAGCAGGCTATTTCTTTGACCTGAAATTCTAAAAAATTCCTCTGGGATATTGTACATTTCTCCTTGCTATTTACACCCGGTAGAGTGATATATAGGGTAACAAAAAACAAGGAGGTAAAACACCATGACAACCAACGAATTCAAAGTCAACTACAACGTAACCGGTGAGAAGAGAAAGGACCTGGTCAAGGCCATTAGCGAAATTACCGGGGCCAAAGCAGAGTACCTGAAGGCTCCAACCTTCGCCTACTTGATTGACTACATGAAGGTTAGCAAGGACGGGGTCCTTTCCTTTGACGACCGGGCTGATACAGAGGAAGTGGAGCACCTCCTGGAGGAGCTGGAAAGGAGAGGCTTCCACGCAGCGCCGCCGGAAAAACCGGATGACCCTGAGCCCAAGGCTGAGGAAGCTGAGAAAGAGAAACCGCTGGTGGGGGTTGCCGTAAGCTATCCCAGAAGCAAGATTGACGACAAGACGCTGGATAACTTTATCAAGCTGGCCGCTGCAAAGGAGAAATTAATTAAGAAGGCCTTCGGGGTGGACGAACTCCCCATCCAGGTGACGGAGGATAAGGTAATCCTTCCCTGGTTCCAGTTTGACCCGGATAATCCTGACTGCTTGGCCTACGCAGCTTTCATCGAAAAGATGGTTGACTTGGCCCGCACCTTGAAACGGGTCAATGCCCGTGAGAAGCCGGTAGAAAATGAAAAATACGCCTTCCGGTGCTTCCTCCTGCGCCTTGGCATGGTAGGAAACGAGTGGAAGGAAACCCGGAAGGTTCTCCTTCAGAACCTCAGTGGGTCTTCCGCTTTTAAAGGAGGTGCTTCCAAATGAGACAACCAACTGAAAAGGAGCTGGCAATGCTCCGGAATAGGTATCAGCCAGGGGTCCTGGTGGTTTTGGATTCCATGGAGGATAGGCAAGCCCCTCCTCCAGGCACCCAGGGCATGGTGATGGGCGTCGATGACATGGGAAGCATTATGGTCCGTTGGGAAACGGGCTCTACGCTTTCCCTGATACCCGGTGTGGACTCCTTCCATACAGAAGCTGATGGCATGGAGGAGGTACGAAAGGAAATCCTTCTGATCCGGAATACCGGGCGCACGAATATGTTTGACCTTCCGGTAGTAAAAGCCATTGCCAGGGAGCTCGATTTTACGGATCTCCTGGACTTTCTGAAAAGGAATCGGGAGAAGTACATTCATTTTATCTTCACGGGTAAGCTCTGATTCTGCGCAGCAGGTTAAGCATGCCAAAACACCGATAAAATCTACATTTTCCCTTGCTTTTGCCTCCTTTTAGAGTGATATATATACACAAGAAAAGGGAGCGCAAAGCCCCAGAGTTACCAAAGGAGGAAACAAGAATGTGGATAAAAGGTGAAAGCAACGGAATGAAGTACGAGGTCAAGTATTATGACAAAGGCTCCGATTGGGGAATTGACGGGGGCCGGATTTCCAAGCTTTACATCGGGAAGGGGGGAATAACCTTATGCGCCTACGAACGCGGCTGGGACATTCACCCCAAAACCGCAGGAGCTCAGAAGCTTTATGAAGCCCTTGTAAAAGAATACAACTAAGAAATGAGCCTGCCTTCGGCGGGCTTTTTTAGTGCTATTTTCTTCGATAAAATCTACATATTTCCCTTGCTTTTATTCCCCTTTAGAGTGATATATATACACAGCAAAGGGGAGAACAAGGCCCCAGGATTTTAAAGGAGGAAAACAACATGGAAATCAGAAACGAAATCAGACCGGTGGATAAAAACAACATGGATGGACAGCGCGGAGTAACAGCGGTTCCGGTAGATTGGCCGGTAGGCCTTTCAAGAAAAGCCACTCAGGCGCTGCTTTATTTGGACGGTGCGGTATTCTTATTCCTTTACAGAGGAGAATACATTATCACCGACGAAAGTGGCTGGCTTACGGAATCGGACAAGGACAACATCTGCGGAGGCCCCAGGGCAGAATTTACGAGCCTGGACAAGGTTGGCCCCTGGTTGGAAAGGGTAGCCGAGGGCTTGGATGACGAAGATACGGACCAGCCTGATGAATGACAAGCCCCAAAGAGGGAGCCCTGAAGAAGGGCTTTTCCTCGTAGTGAAAACTTCTGATTTCTCTTCCGATCAAATCAATATGTGAAAATTGTTAAGTGTGACTTTTTTGCGATATTTTTCTTGCTATCATTCCCCGTTAGAGTGATATATATACACAGCAAAGGGGAGAACAAAGCCCCAGGATTTTAAAGGGGGGAAGCAACAATGAAAAACGCAACTTACGAAAAACTGGTTCAGGATTGGAACGCAAAGAGGATTCCCAAAAGCGAATGGAACCCGGAAGTTTTATGGGCCTACAAGAACACCTACGAAAAGAACGAACGCCTGGATTTCAAGGACCTGGTGGAGGAAGATAAGATTCCAGACCTGGTCAAGGAACTCCGGAGGGTGGGAATTACCGAGTTCACCATTTCAAGCAGCTGGGGCGACCTGGTAAGCCGCCTGGCGGTTTGGCAGGCGGAAGGGGCCAGAATTTGCGGGGTCACAACGGTCCTTTATGAAGGCTCGGGAATTGAACCCACGGAAGAGAAGCACGCAGCTCTCCTGATGAAGCTTTAAAAGCCAAGGCAAGGGGCCCCTTCGGGGGCTTTTTACTTGGTGCATGCTGAACGTATGTTCAAATCGCTGCAACTACAGGTTAAGGAGGCATTATGATTCGAAAGTTAAAGGATTACACGCCTACGCGATTTATGGCGGAAGGTTCTACCTATAACAAAGCAAAAGCGGATTATGCGGTGTCCTTCATTGAATGCCTCTGCCATACGAAGGGCATCTGGGCCGGGAAGCCCTTCGAGCTCATCGACTGGCAGGAAAGAATCATACGCGATCTTTTTGGGACTATCAAGCCCAACGGCTACCGGCAGTTCAATACCGCCTACATTGAAATCCCAAAGAAACAGGGAAAGAGTGAGCTCGCGGCTGCTGTGGCACTTCTCCTCTGTTGCGGGGATGGAGAAGAAAGGGCGGAAGTGTATGGGTGCGCAGCAGATAGGCAGCAGGCGTCCATTGTTTTCGAGGTGGCGGCCGACATGGTACGGATGTGCCCGGCTTTGAATAAAAGGGTCAAGATTCTGGCCTCCCAGAAACGGCTCATTTTTTATCCGACCAATAGCTTCTATCAGGTCCTTTCCGCTGATGCCTACAGCAAGCACGGCTTCAACGTGAGCGGCGTTATTTTTGACGAGCTCCATACCCAGCCTGACAGAAAGCTATTCGACGTCATGACGAAAGGTTCCGGAGATGCCAGGATGCAGCCGCTTTTCTTCCTGATCACTACTGCAGGCACCGATACCCATAGCATTTGCTATGAGACCCACCAAAAAGCCAAAGATCTGCTGGAAGGGCGGAAGGTGGACTCCACCTTCTATCCAGTAATTTATGGGGCAGATGAGCAAGATGACTGGAAGGACCCCAATGTCTGGATGAAAGCCAATCCTTCCCTGGGAATTACGGTTGGGATAGACAAGGTCAAAGCAGCTTGCGAATCTGCCCAGCAAGACCCTGGGGAGGAAAATGTTTTCAGGCAGCTTCGATTGGACCAATGGGTCAAGCAGTCTGTTCGGTGGATGCCAATGGATAAATGGGATGCCTGTGCTTTCCCGATAGATGCTAAGAGCCTTGAAGGCCGGGTGTGCTATGGTGGGCTAGACCTTTCCTCTACGACGGATATAACCGCCTTTGTGTTGGTATTCCCCCCGGAGTATGAGGATGATAAATACCAGATATTGCCGTTCTTCTGGGTACCGGAGGAAACACTCGACCTGCGTGTCCGGCGGGACCATGTGCCCTATGATATCTGGCATCGGCAGGGGTATTTGGAGACCACAGAAGGAAATGTCATTCATTATGGATACATTGAGAAGTTCATAGAGGACCTGGGGAAGAAATACAACATCCGGGAAATTGCCTTTGACCGCTGGGGCGCTGTGGAAATGGTACAGAACCTAGAAGGTATGGGATTCACGGTGGTTCCTTTCGGTCAGGGTTTTAAAGACATGAGCCCTCCGACCAAGGAGCTCATGAAGATTGTCCTTGAAAAGAGAATTGCTCATGGAGGCCACCCGGTGCTTCGCTGGATGATGGATAACATTTTTATCCGGACAGACCCAGCAGGGAATATAAAGGCAGACAAAGAAAAATCCACCGAGAAGATTGACGGTGCCATTGCCATGATTATGGGTCTGGACCGTGCCCTTCGCGGTGGAATGGGTGGTGAAAGTATCTATGACGAGCGAGGAATTCTCATGATTTAGTTATGCTGGAAATCAAAAGCAAATTTTTCGTTATAACATTTTTCGAACAAGTAGTTAGCGACAGCGTAGGGGGCTGAATTAGGCTCACAATTTCCAGTTTTATTTGAATTCGCGTCGCCCAAGTAATCTCCGGCAAGATTATAGTACTTATAAGTTGTCAGCCCGTATTGCATTCCTGAATTAATCATTGCTTCATTTACCAAGTTTTTATCGATTTGATCGCTGGTGCTACTTTTAATGACAGTAGAGAATATATGATTTTTATTACGGTTGTAATTGTAATTAAAGGTGGAAGGAATTTCAAATATGTAGTTCGATGAATAACCTGCAATGTAGTAAGTACATTTAATGGTGTAATAAGGTGGGGCATAACGTAAAGACTGAATGGTGTTATCTTCGACATAAACGGTATAATCATATTCCTCGAAAACTTTGGTGTATCGGTTTGTGTTAGTTTGCAATTCCGATAGTGAAACTGCAAATGTTGATAGGGGGACCATCGTGGTAAGCAGTAAAGCAAAAAGAAGTTTTTTCATATTGCATCCTCCAAGCAAAGAATTATAGGGTTTGCATGCTTATATTAATATTTTATCACAGTAAAGGAGTGTGATGGTTATGAAATTTTTTAAGAGGCTTTTCCATTCCAGGGACAAGCCGAAGGACCTCTTCACCGGTGGCAGCATCTTCCATTTCGGAAGGAGCAGCACCGGGCAGAATGTGAATGAGACAACGGCCATGCAGATGTCTGCGGTATATGCCTGTGTCAGAATCATTGCGGAGGCCATCGCCCAGATACCGCTTAATGTCTATCGCTTTACGGAAGATGGCGGCAAGGAGAAAGACCCAAGGCACCCGCTGTATTTTCTGCTCCATGATGAGCCGAATCCTGAAATGACGAGCTTTATCTTCCGGGAGACACTCATGAGCCATCTCCTCCTTTGGGGAAACGCCTATGCCCAGATTATTCGAAACGGCATGGGTGAGGTGGTAGGACTGTACCCTCTGATGCCGGACCGCATGGAAGTGGACCGGGATGAAGAAGGGAACCTTGTGTATACCTACACAAAATACTTTGATGAAGCTGGTGCCCGTCATCGGTATGAGCAGGTAAAACTTCCTGCCTGGCAGGTTCTTCATATACCGGGCCTTGGCTATGATGGTCTTATCGGTTATTCACCCATCGCCATGGCCAGAAATGCGATAGGCATGAGCATGGCAGCCGAGGACTTTGGTGCGACCTTCTTTGCCAACGGTGCAACGCCTGGGGGAGTGCTTGAACACCCTGGTATTGTGAAAGACCCAGAAAGGCTCCGTGAAAGCTGGCATGCCCAGTTCTCTGGAAAGAACAGCCATAACATAGCAGTCCTGGAAGAAGGCATGACCTTCAAGCCCATGTCCATTCCGCCAGAAGAAGCACAGTTCCTCGAAACACGGAAATTCCAGATTGACGAGATTGCACGAATCTTCAGGGTACCGCCTCACATGGTGGGAGACCTTGAGAAATCAAGCTTCTCCAATATCGAGCAGCAGTCCTTGGAATTTGTGAAGTATACCGTTGGTCCCTGGGTAGCCAGATGGGAGCAGTCCCTTTCGCAGGCGCTTCTACTTCCAAGCGAAAAGACCAGGTATACCATCAAGTACAACCTGGACGGGCTTCTTCGAGGGGACTATGAAAGCCGCATGAATGGCTATGCCGTAGGAAGACAGAACGGCTGGCTTTCCGCCAATGATATCCGCGAACTGGAAAATATGAACCGGATTCCCGCGGAAGAAGGCGGAGATGAATACCTGATCAATGGGAATATGACAAAACTCAAAGATGCAGGCCTTTTTGCTAATAAAGGGGGGAACGAGAGTGAAGCATAAATTTTGGAAATTTTGTAAAAACGAAGCTTCTGGAGGCCGCGAGCTGCAGCTTAAAGGAGTTATTTCTGATGAGACCTGGTATGGCGATGAAGTCACACCGGGTCTTTTTCGTGATGAGCTGAATGCAGGAGACGGGGACATTACCGTCTGGATTGACTCTCCGGGAGGCGATTGCTTTGCGGCTGCTCAGATATACAACATGCTTAAAGAATACAAAGGAAAGGTTACGGTCCGCATTGATTCTCTGGCGGCGTCTGCAGCCTCCGTGATTGCCATGGCAGGAGATACGGTGGAGATTTCTCCCGTGGCCATGATGATGATTCATAACCCGGCCACCCTTTCCTTTGGAGATGCGGGTGATATGCAGAAGGCCATCGACATGCTGAACGAAGTGAAAGCTTCCATCATGAATGCCTATGAACTCAAGACTGGTCTTTCTCGCAATAAAATCTCCAAGCTCATGGACGATGAAACCTGGTTCAATGCCAAGAAAGCCGTAGAGCTTGGATTTGCGGATTCCATTCTTTATTCCGGCGGCGAGGAGGAAGAAAAAGAGGATACCGCAGAGGCCCTGATGTTTTCCCGCCTTTCTATCACCAATTCCCTGGTGGATAAACTGAAATCACAGTTTGGAAAGCCCAAAGCCACTCAGCTCAAATCTGAGCCCAGCACTGAGCCTAAATCTGGGCCGAGTGAAGAGCCGAAGAAGGAACCGGAACCCAAAAAAGAAGATAACCGTGTTGATGCAGAGCCCCTGAAACAGAGGCTCTTTATTATTTCTCATTAAGGAGGACATACCTATGAACATTTTAGAACTGTACGAAAAGAGAGCTAAAGCGTGGGAAGCAGCAAAAGCCTTCCTGGATTCCCATACAGATAAGGATGGAAAGCTTTCTGAAGAAGATGCTGCGGCTTATGACAAGATGGAAAAAGAAGTGATGGACTATACCAAATCCATTGAACGCCTGCAGCGTCAGGAAGCCCTGGATAATAAGCTGAACCAGCCCACCACAAGTCCGGTGAAGAATAATCCATCTAAGCCCAAAGGCAAAGGCGGCTTTAGAGCAACGGATGAATACAAATCTTCCATGCTCACCGCTCTTCGTACCAACTTCCGTCAGATTTCTGATGTGCTGGAAGAAGGCAACGATGCCAACGGTGGCTACCTCGTTCCTGAAGAATACGACCGCCGCCTGATTGATGTGCTGGATGAAGAAAATATCATGAGAACCCTTGGTACCACCATTACCACCAGCGGTGAACATAAAATCAACATCGCGGCCACCAAGCCGGCTGCTGCCTGGATTGAAGAAGGCGCGGCTATCCAGTTCAGCGATGCCACCTTCGGACAGAAACTGCTGGATGCCCATAAGCTCCACGTGGCCATTAAAATCACTGACGAACTGCTCTATGATAACGCTTTCAATCTGGAAAACTACATTATTACCCAGTTCGGTAAAGCGCTGGCCAATGCGGAGGAAGATGCCTTCCTGAACGGGGATGGAGCTGGAAAGCCGAAGGGCCTCTTCCCCGATGCTGAAGTAGGAGTCACCACTTCTACGGGCTCCATTACCTCCGACAATATGATCGAGCTGGTGTATTCCCTGAAGCGCCCCTACAGAAAGAACGCTTCCTTCATTATGAACGACCAGACTATTGCTGCCCTCCGCAAGCTCAAGGACAACAATAACAACTACATCTGGCAGCCTTCCTACCAGGCCGGCGAACCGGATCGCCTCCTGGGTTATACCCTTCACACTTCTGCCTTTGCACCGAAGCAGGCTGCCGGGGCTAAAGCCATCGCCTTTGGTGACTTCAGCTACTACAACATTGGCGACCGTGGCGTTCGCTCCCTGCAGGAACTGAAAGAACTCTTCGCTGGAAACGGCATGGTGGGCTACCTTATGAAGGAACGTGTGGATGGCCTCCTGGTTCTGCCGGAAGCCGTGAAGTGCCTGCAGATTAAGGCCAGCACCTGATTCCAAGTAGCAAAGGAGGAAAATTATGCTCGTCACATTGGAAGAAGCGAAAAACTACCTGCGGATTGATGGGGAGGAAGAAGATAGCCTTGTGGCGGGCTTGATTTCCACCTCAGAAAATCTCTGCAAGGATGTCATAAGGGCAGATAAAGTGGAGGAGATGGAAGCCATGGGGGATTCGGTGAAACAGGCGGTGCTTTATGGGACGGCTTATCTCTATGAACATAGGGAGAATGCAGACTACCATGAGCTCACGATGATGCTTCGCTACCTCCTCTTTGGTGTTCGAAAGGAAGGATTCTGATGACCACAGAAGAACGGCTGCTTGAAGAGCTCACTATCGACGATTTCAGAAACCGCCTTACGATTCTCTACCCAAAGGCTGCGATTGATAGCCGTGGCAACGAAATCATCACCTATACAGAAGGACCTATCGTTTGGGCATACGTGGAAGTCCATGCTACTGGCATGAGCACGTCAAACAGCGAAAGCCACATCACGCGAAAAATCCTTCTTGTTTTTAGGTACAGAACCGATCTTTCACCGGAGACCCATTTCAGGGTGAATGGAGAAATCTATGTACCCATCTCGCCGCCTACGGATGCCTGCGGAAGGCATAAATACACCTACGTGGAATGCGTAGAAGAAGTCAAGAATCTGTGAGGGCCTATGAGAAGAAAATACATGGATATGGAAAGCATCCTGGAATCCTATGGGGAAGAAGCTGTGAATGCTATCCGGGGAGAGATGGAAGTCATGGCGGAGAAAATTGTACAGGATATGAAGGCGAGGGTTCCGGTAGATACTGGAGCCCTTCGTGATTCTATCCATTGGACCTGGAACAAGAAAAAGACCGCTATTCGCATTGTGGCCGATGCCAAGAACAAGAAGAACGGCGTTCCCTATGCCCGGTATGTAGAATTCAGTCCGAAAATCAACAAGCCTTTCTTCTACCCGGCCCTGGATGCTCACAGAGATGAATACCACGAAGGGCTCGTTCGCGCATTGAAAAAGGCGGTAGAGAAAGGAGGCGGCCATGGATCTGGTTGAGCAAGTATATGAGGCTTTATCCAAAGACACGAAGCTCACAGAACTTCTGGCAGATGGCAAAGAAGGTATCCGGGCAGATCTTACGTCCTACTCTGGTCGTTACCCGGTACTGTGTTATCAGGTTATATCCGATGTTCCTCACTTGTTTGGTGACGACTTAGAACTCGCAAGGCGGGTAACAGTACAGATTTCAGTACTTACCCGTGATGGCTCAGATGCTGAAATCGTAGTAAGAGTTCAAAAAATCATGAATTCCCTGGGTTGGACCAGGGAGAGTACAAACAGAATTATGGATGGCAAGATTCGAATAACAGTCATCCGGTTTATTGTAGCGGAGGTTGAATATGAGTAAAGGTGTACTGATTGGCGTCCGGAATCTGCATTATGCGCTGCTCAAAACAGACGATGCCACTGGCGTTACCTATGACACGCCAGTTTCCATTCCAGGCGTTCGAACGATTGATGTCAAACCAAGTTCTGGGGTAGATACCCTCTACGGCGATGATGCTCCCTTCGATATTGCTTCCTACCTGGGAGATATTGAAGTGACTATTGACACCGCAGAACTTTCTGTAGAAGATATGGCGGCTCTCTTGGGGCATACCGTCAATAAAGGCGTCATGGATTTCAAGTCCACGGACGAGGCGCCCTATGTGGCCATCCTCTTTGAATCGGTGAAATCCAACGGGAATCGGCGCTTTGTGAAACTTCTCAAGGGAAAATTTGGAGAGCCCGAGGAAAACTACCAGACCAAGGATTCCAGTGTGCATTGGAATACAGCAAAAATCACCGGCCACTTTGTAGTTCGTACCTACGATTCCGCCTGGAAGAGAGTGGCCGATGAAGATGGCAAAGATTTTGAGGTAGCAACGGCGACCTCCTGGTATGAAAGCGTAGAGGCGGCTGCATCTTCGTCTGGCAGCACAACCGGAAGTGGTACGACTACAGATACCGGCTCTTCCGGTAATGGTTCCTGAGAAGGAGGATGGAAATGGATAAAGTAAAAACACCATTCATTGTTCTGGACGGAATCACCTACAAAGCCATCCCGCCCAAAGTGAAAGCCTGGCATGACTTTGTGGCTTTTGAAGCGGGGACGGATACTATCCCAGCCGAAGATTACATGGAGCGCATGGCCGAGCTTGTGGCGTCTGTCTTTGGGAAAGACGTAACGGCAGAGCGAATTGAAAGGGAAATGGCAATTACTGACTTAAAGCCCCTTTACCGAAGAATCCTCACCTGGATTGTATCCTTGGTGAATGTTAAACTCTCTGAAATCCCAAACGGGGAGGCGGGGCCGGAGAACTCCATTTGACCCCGTATGAAGCCATGATGGGCTGGCTTTCTATGATTCACAGCAAATATTACTGGACGGAGCAGGAGCTCATGGAAACGGGCCTTTCCTACGTGCTGGATCTCTTTGTAGTCCAAAGCAAGCTGGAAAGTGCCCCGGTTCTTACGCCCATTGACCAGGTTGGAATTTTCTGAAAGGAGGGATGAAAGATGGCCAAAGAAACGGTGACGGAACTCTATACCAAGCTGGGGCTGGATATTTCTTCCCTGGAAAGTGACTTTGCCTTGGCCGGCAAAACGGTAGACAAGGCCATGTCCAGGCTTAATCATGAAAACAAGAAGATAAAAATAGAGACGGATATCAGCCTCGCCGGACTGGATGAAGGAAAAGACCGCCTTAAAACGCTGGACATTCAGGCGGCTTCCCTGAACCGGCAGCTCGAAATTCAGAGGCAGAAACTGCAGCTGACTGCTGCTGCCTACCGGGAAGTGGTCCAGGAAAAAGGACGGGATAGCGCTGCCAGTGCAAGGCTCGAAACCAGGCTCCTGAATGAAAGAAAGGCTTATGCCAATTTGGAAGCCCAGATACGAAGAACCCAGCGGGCAAGAACAGAAGGCACAGCGGGAAACCGTATGGTGAATAGCATCATCAATGGTGCTTCTGCCATGTCCGTCATTACACAAGGAGCGAGTGACATCGGGGCTTTGAGTATGCTGACAAGTCCTGCTGGTAAGGCATTAGGCGTGGTCACCGCTGTTGGTGCCGGCGCCCTTGCTGCTGCCAAAAGTGCCATGACTGCCGGAAATGCCATTTATGAACTGGCACAGAAAATGCACACCACCAATGCGGAAGCGGCCAAGATGTCTCTCACTTTCAAAATGGCCGGAGCGGATGCCAACAGCGCTGTGCCGGCACTGATCCGTCTGGATAAAACTATCCAAAGCGGGGGAGAAAGCGGTGCCAGAATGACGGCCATCCTTTCTGCCTATGGGGTTTCCCTTCGTGATGCCAATGGAAACATGCTGCCCTTAAACCAGCAGCTTTTGGCCTTGGCGCAGGGCTATCGAAATGCAGCAGCAGCCGGGCTTGAGAATGAATATGTGACGCAGACTCTTGGCTCCCGCGGGGCCGAGCTGGTTCCGGTTCTGTCCCAGATGTATGAAATCCAAAGCCGCATGGCAAACCTTCCTACTACCGGACTTCTCGACCCCAATAAAGCCCACGAAATGATGCTTGATTGGCGGGAAATGCAGATAGAGATGAATCAGGTAACCGGCTCGCTCGGAGCTGCTCTTCTTCCGGTGGTGCAAGAGATTCTTCCCAAAGTGAATGATGGCATTAAGGAACTCACGGAAGATATCCGGGATAACAAGGAAACTATCAAAACGGTCATGGATATCGTGGGAGATACCGGAGAGATTGTGATGGATGTGGCGGGCATCTGGAAAGAAGCCTTCCCTCCCGTGACTGATGGCCTCAAAGATGTGGCTGGCCTTCTGAAGGACGTGGATCATGGTCTGAAGGATATTAAGAAATCTATCGAAGACGTGAAAGAAGCGAGTCCCGGCCTTTCTGCCATTTCTGAATATATGCCAACGCCTGTCAATATGGCCCGCTTTGCTCGTTGGGCTTATAGGAAGGCGAGGGGACTTCCAGAAAATGAGGAAGAACAGCCGGAGGCGGCAAAAGAATCTCCCAAGGAAACACAGGGAACGACCCAGGATGCGGAAACAACCCGAAGACAAGTGGAGGAAGCCACCCGTCAGAAGGAAAAAGCGGCTGCCACTCCCAGCGTTCCGGATATCTCCAGTGAAATTTACAAAGCGACCCACAATGATTTACAGAACCAGCTTCATGACATTGATCTTCGTGCGGAGAAACTTCGTAAGGAAGGTGTGGAGGAAGCCCAGATTGTGGCTCTTACCGAAGCACAGAAGGCAAAAGTCTACAAAGATTTCAACAACAATGTGATCTCCCAGATTGATTCTTCGTGGAAATCCGAGCTGCAGAATCGCTTGGATGACATTGAGAGGGAGAAGCAGGCCTGGATTGAGAAGGGCGTTTCTGAAGTGAAAGCGACTGAATGGGCAGAAAACGAGAAGGGGAAGGCAAGGCAGAATGCTGCTCTTTCTGCCCTTCGTGAGCAGCGGCAGTACCTGGACATTGTGAAGAATGCTATGAACGGCCCTGGCACCATGGAAGAGAGAATGAACCAGGCCCGCGTGGGTGTTTTGACAGCCATGAGGGAGAAACTTGGCATCTCTAATGATTCCATGACTCCTGGCCTCCTTTCTGCCTTCAGCACCGTCATGAATGATGTGCAGAACAATCTGGTGAGAGGGCTTGAAACGCAGGATTGGGCGAGAAAGCTGGACCAGTCCTCTATTTCCGTCATTCGCGGCAGCAGGGAATACCACGATGTACCGGGGGTCAATAATACCGTGATTATTAACGGCGGGGTCTTTGAAAACAATGAAACCCTGAAAAAATTCAGTGATGCTACAGCGGATAAATTCATAGAGGCCTATCGGTCCTCTACGCAGAATTCGCTCTTAAGCTACTAAGGCGGTGACGAGAAATGAAACTAACCATAGGAGATGCTGTGGCCTTCAGAAGGCCGGAGGATTGGACCGTGACTCCAGACGATAGACAGGAGCAGCACCAGACCATTGGTGGCGTCATCGTCGAGGACTACGGCCATGTGGAAGCCGGGGACGTGATAAGCTGCACCTGCGTCATGTCCTATGAGAATTATTCCAAAGTGTACAACTATTGGCAGGCAAGGACCAAAGTGAAGATTACAGATGTTACCGGAAGGGAGTGGGATTCCATGCGAGTCGTGATCAAAGAAGACAGCTACGTGGAACGCCATGAATCTTTCCATAAAGTCAAAATGGAATTTTGGAGGGTGTAGACAAATGGCAACCTATCATCATCTTTATACAAATGACCCAACGGCGGGAGGAACGGATGGGACGATGGTCTCGGAAGGCCGTCTGTTTACCTCCCCGATTATTGCAACATTAAATGCCAGCGAAAGCGAGACGAAATATATCAAATGCGCCATTCGCTGTGATTCGAACTATTACTCTGTAGGCGAAGCCTCTCTGACCCTGGGAAGCTGGAACGGCGGCTCATGTTCTCCTGGTGGCGGGAATACAGGAAAGTTTGCTCTCTGTAAGGATAAGTCCACGGCAGGAAGCATAACCTATACCCTTTCTGCCGTGCCGTCTGTTGGGGACCAGGGGAAATTTGGGGATGTGACATTGAAGGCTGGCACGGATTTTGCCATTGGCTCGTCCGTTGACGAAAATGCCAGCAACATAACCACTGCCATCAATGCAAAGTCTCAGTACTATAATGCTACGGTTTCCGGGGCAATCATCACGGTATCTGAAAAATTTCCAGGCTCCGGTCATACCCCTGCAGGCTTTTCCTATTCCGAGAATTATATCAAGTGCACCTTCAGCACCCCGGTTACCAGCGTAGCGGCTGATGAAAATACCATGAAAGCAGCCACGGATTGGGCAGACACGCTGACATATACGGAGCCCATCACAGACAAGAACGTGGTGTTCTGGATTCGTGTACAGGCAACAACCGACGAAGCTCCGCAGCGGGATGAATCGGTGGGTGTCCTTTCCTATATGACCATTGCGGCCTCCGCTTAAAGGCGGTGATTGTATGTTCAAATATATCAACCCGGGTTATGGAGAGCTTCTAAATCTGGCAATAAGGGCCACGACAAAAAGTACGGTCTACAACCCGTTGAATGGTGTGTCCTTTACCAATACAGAACGCGTCGGCCTCATTTACATTCCGGACGGTATCAAGGAAGTCTGGATTCAAGCCGATGTGTTTATCGATACTTCCAAAGGTTCAGATAAATACAATCGTATCTATGTAGGGAACGGGGCGCATATCAACACGGGGTTCTACCAGAATAATGAAACGACCATGGGCGCCTGGAATATGGGAAAGACCGATACGGATACCATTACCATGCCCAATACGGTGGATGGGAAAGTGCATACCTTTGGCGTCCATGTTTCCGCCTATAAGGATTATGACAAATCCTTCATGGAGCTCTATGTGGATGGTGCCCTTGTCTACAAAGATTCAAGCCATGCAAATGGATATATTAATGACTATGAGGATATCAAGTATATTACCTTCTATGGCGGAGCAAATACCTTCTATTCCAACATCATCATTGCAGACCATGACATTATCGGGGAAAAGGTCATCGAATTCCCGATTTCCAGGGAATCAGGAGACTTTGTGGTGCAGTCAGATGGAAAGAAGAAAGCAACTGCCATAGGACAGAAGCTGGAAGCCTACGTCAATTACAAGGACATAGACAGCGCCATTTTGAAATCCATGTCGGTGGGTACCATTACAGCTGTGGGTGCGAGCGCTGTTGGATTTTCCCATGATGCCAGCGTAGTAAATTCCATGAAAGTGGATGTCTGTAATGGGGAAGGAGAAAGCCTGGGCTCGGCAGAAAACGAGATCACTGCAGGAGAAGGGGCTCTGGGGCCGGTTGTAGAGAAAACCTTTGAATTGACGGAGATTGCCGCCATGAAGGTGGTTCTTGAAGCCAAGCACGATTAAAGAGGTGGGCCTATGAGCATCAATAAATTATTTGTGACCTACTATCCGCCCCAAAAAGCCACCGCCCTTTATATCACGCTGAAGCCTTCTGATACCGTGCAAGATGTCGGTCGGGCAGATACCATACGCTCTATTGCTGCAAGAACGGTCGAGATGGCATCCGACGTAGTACGGACCATTACAGACAAACCTTTCAAAGTAGATAATGGCAATTTCGACTTTCATCGGAATGTGGAAATCAATGAGAAGATTAACAGCGACACTCGCCGCTACACCGGTGCCGACTATGGGAGAGGGGACTTTGTCCGTTCTGTCTCCGTAGGGAGTATGGTTTACTCAGACTTTATCCGGAATATTACGGAAAACGACTCCGGCGCTTTTGACACCATCCGGGATATAAAGTACGCAAGTAAAGCGGATAGCGACATGTCCAGAATTGTATCTGCTCGCATGGAGAATATGTACCCGGTACAGATTGGCCTTAGCCTTCAGAAGGGAACCATTTCTGATGTGTTCAATATCGAGCTTGCCCATTCCATTAAGCCGGGAGATGCCATCCAGGGAAAGATTCTGGATTTCCCCTACACCATGTATGCCTATGAAGTAGACCATACCGGGCTCATTCATAAAGTGACGGGCATGTATGACGTGGACAAGCTGCTCTATACGCCCTTTACCTATTACTCCAATACCAGTATGACCGCTAAAGACCATGCAAAGAAAATCGCAAAGGTGCTGGGAAAACACCTGGACGCCCATTTTGATGACTTCTATCCTTCGGATTCCTATGCAGGGACGGGAGCAACCATCCAAAACCTGGCGGGGAGTCTTTTTGGGTGGGCGGGGAATCTCCCTCAGCGCTGGATCAATGTGCTTATTCGTGGAAACACACTGCACATTATTCAGCGAGGGAAGGAGCCAAACAGCATCGACATTACAGGGGCCAAGCACAGCCGGCCGGAAGTCAATCAAAAGATTCTGCGCTCGGTATGGAGCGGCAAAGGCTCCAGCTCCTCGGCTCATAGCAGCTTTTCCATAGAGCCCCTGGGATTTTCAGGGACCATTCTCTTTGGGGAGGCGGAGTGTACCTATAGCGGTGGCTACCTCGTCCGCTCGGTTATTACTATCGGCGGGAAGACGGAAACCACAAGCTATTCCTATAGGGACGGCTATGTCACTTCAAAGAATGCGGAAACCGCAGATTCCATCTCTTATACGAGGTACTCCTATGCCGATACCGGAGGAGACAAATATCTGGCATCGGAAGAAACGACTATCGTGGACAAACGCACCGGGAAGAATACAACGGAACTCGTGCAGCACGTCTACCTTGGCAGCGGCTTTTATGGCACCGCCCATTACACGGAAGGGGTGCAGGATGCCTCTTCTGTAAGCTCAGGCAAGCCGGGCGGGAAGGCCAGCAAGTTTACCATCGACCAGTCAAACCTGGGCCTTGGCGGAAGCAAAGCCAGATACCCAGAAGACAAGGATAATCGTTTCACCTCGGCTCTCTTTGATACCGAGTTCCCGATTTCCAACACGGATATGCTCAAGAAACTCACGAAGGATATTGAGTGGCTGGATAGAAAAGTGGAAGAAACGGTGAGCATGGACATTTGGCAGTATGGCCACGTGATTGATTTTACCGACAAAATTACCTTTGATGGGAATGTGTATTCCCTGGAATCCAATCATGTGACACAAACTCCTACGGAGCTCAAGCAGTCTGTAGTTTTAAAGAGGTGGTACTGATGACCGGCATGGCAGGACTGGAAGAACTGTTTAGAGAAATGAGCAGAAAGAAAAACACAGCAAGCTCGACCAAAAGGGAAAGTACCATCAAGCAGGGCGTGGTCCATGGGCAGCATGTGACGATTGGTTCCAAAAATTATTCATACACCGCCGCCATGGACATAAACATTGTGGAAGGCATGTATGTCTGGTGTGAAATTACCTCTGGTGGTATAGCAGTCATTGTGGGGGCATAGCATGATTTATCGAGATAAAGTAACGGTGGAAGGCTCTATCGTTCGAGGCAGCCATGGAAATATCCTGCGGGCCATGGGGGATATTAATATCGTGGACGGGCAGGAAGTCTGGACGGATGGCAAGGTGATTTATGGCCACCAGACCGCTGGTTACCAGGACGTTCCGGTTCCGCATTCTGGAGTTATGCCGGTGGGCCTTTGTTATGATTATTCTGATGGACTGCCTACCGTCGCTTCCGTGACCGATTATAATGACACCACAAAGGAAATCTCCAATGCAGAGCTCATGGCCTTTGTTTCTGATGGCCTCCACTCCTATGGGGCAAAACGGTCCCCAAATGGCAGAAGCGATGAACTTCAGTGGTACAATCTTGTGACCGGTGAATCGCTGGGGATATTCCCCGTGATGGATGCCTGCGTGGATAAGGAAGGAAATCTTCTCACCATTGACGCAACCGGCTCTTCCTATAGCGGAGAGCCGCCTGGGAGAGATATTAAATATGACTGCTATGCCTTCTTTGCCTGGGCTTACAGATATGTCACCGATCCACCGAATAAGGTTTATTCCAATGTTGGTGGCAGCGCAAGCCCGTCAAGTCTCTCCAATCCTGAGTACGGCTGGATTTATCCGGTGAAGCGGTTCCCTAACAAAGATGCTAAATACGGAAACGAGCATGGAGCTGTCATTATCAGAAGAAACGGCAGAATTGTCAAAGAATATAGCATAGACAAATACCGCGACCATGCCAAAGCCGAAGTAGCTGCTAAGCTCCAGCAGGTCCATGATGGCGGGGATAGCAGCGGAGAAGTGATGAAGTTTGGCCGCCTGCAGCAGTTCTATAAAAGGCCTGGAGCCTATGTAGAGAGCGCAGGGGCTTATCTCAGCGGCCTTCATATCAACAGCGATGGAAGCTGGTATGGCTTTCTGAGTTCCAGCGCCCGTGGCATGGCTTATCCATGGTTTTCCTGGAATATGGATATCGTAAAAGCCGGAGACTATGAATGGAAGGAAAGCTGGCCCATCAAGGAATATCCCCAAGGCGGCATCGTGCAGAGCATTGTAAATATCTTCGGGCATATTCTGGGAAATGATACCATCTATCGCATTGTGTACAATGACACCATTTCCACAAAAAGGGTGAAGATTTTCCTCCATGCTCCGATTTCCTATTCCGATTCCCATGTCATATCAAGTGACGGAAAAGATGACACCACAATGGATCTCCTGGAGGTGCGCCTGGATGCGGGAACCGTGGTTGGCTCCACTGGGCTTGCCCCTAAATCCACCTCCAAGTTCAATATCATCCGGGGAACGGAAATCACCGGGGTGGAATACAGTATCGAAAATGACAAACAGACACCGCCTGAAGTTTTGACAACAATCTCTCTGCTTTCCGATTATTATTACTGGTATCCTTTCTACTATTACTCCAGCTATATCACCCTGGGGACCGGCAGCTATTCTGCGTTTGGCAATAAATATATTCCAAATAGCAATCTGGAGTATTTTGAGGAGTTCCCGGAATACTACAACAAGAATCCTACTCATGGTTCTCCCTCATCGGTATCAAGTGCTTATATCAAGAATTATTACACAAAGAAAAGTGTCAACGTCCAGCTGGATGCCTATACGAAAGCCAAGTGCCAGGGCTCGCATGTTTACTATACGCATGGAAAACCCTTCTCCGGCACGTTCCCGCTGAATGATGGATATAAAATCCGGGTGAATGGGTACAGTCCATATCCCTATAATGTCCAATCTTTTACAATCCTCACTGATACGGGGGACGTGGTATACCAGGTTTCCCAATTCGACTGGAACCGGCCGTATTTCCTCTTCTCGGCATGGTGGCTGATTAAGGTTGGAAAACTCAAAAACGGGAAGTACATTATAGGCGTGGGAAGTGATTATTCCTATTTCCTCACGGTGGATAAACAGACCGGCGCTCAATACGATTACAGCAAAGAAATCCATGCTGTCTACAGCTTGGAATATGTGAAGAACTGGCCTATCGTCAAAGAAAATATAAAGAAGCTCATCCCGGGATATTCGTATTAGTTTTAAGGAGGCGTATTTCTATGGAGCATGCTTTTGACAGTTTAATGTCCTACTTTCCCATCAAGGTGGTAGTGGGAGTGTTCATGGCCTTCGTGCTCAATGCCGAGGCCATTATTTTTATGTCCTTTGCCTGGCTGGTATTCCTGGACTGCTTCACCCGGTGGATTGCGATAAGCTACGGGTTCTTACTGGAGCAGGGAGAGGAGAAGCCCTCTCTCTGGACTTCCATTAAAGGAGTACCGGCTGCGAGGAGGGCAGGAAGGATAAAGAGTTCTATCATGAGGGAGCAGGGGATTGCAAAACTCATTGTATATATGATCTGTTTATTTGGGGCCGCACTGTGCGACCTCATTTCTTTTGAGATGCATGGACCTACGGATCTGACAAACCTGGTGGTGTCCTATATGACCATTACCGAGCTTTTGTCCATTGTAGAAAATTTGAGTGACGCAGGCGTGGAATCCCTCACCCGTCTTGTCAATCGGTTGAAGGGGAGGCTGTAATATGGAGCGAGGCATTGATGTTTCTGAGAACAACGGCACCATCGATTGGGACTCGGTAGCAGCAGCAGGTATTTCCTTTGCTATTATCCGCCTGGGCTATGGCAGAGGGCATCTGGACTCCAGGTTTTATGAAAACTACAACGGAGCCCTGGCAGCCGGCCTCAAGGTTGGCGTCTACTATTACAGCTATGCCTTGGACGAGGTAGCTGCTGAGGGAGAAGCCAAGTTCATGCTGGGTATTCTGGCAGATGCCGGCATTGAACCTGAGGACCTTCCTATGGGCTGCTGGTTCGATATGGAGGATGCTGACGGGTACAAAGCAAGACACGGCATGCCGGGGAATGAAGAAATCACGGATATGTGCTTTGATTTCGTCCTGGAGTGCAACCGCCAGGGGTATTCCTGCGGCGTGTATGCAAGCCTTGACTGGCTCTTGAATAAAATCGACGTAGATTCCTTTGCCGACTATGTTCCCTTCTGGTGCGCAGAGTGGGGTGATAGCTGCTCCTTTGACAGGGCTACGCTTTGGCAGGATACAAATGAGCTGGTGATTGGTGGTGAAACTTTTGATGGAGATTATGTGCTATGACGTGGAGGACCTATGAAGACATTAAAAGGTATCTGCTTTGCTTCGTGCTTGGCGTTGCTGTTGGCTTTGCCGGGGGCTTCCTATGCTTCCGAGAAAACGTACCGAGTAACGGAGACGGAATTGGGGCAGCTCGAGAGCAACTTAACCGAGCTGCAGAAAGTGAACGCAGAACAGAAGAAGAACTCGGAAACGCTAAAGACAGAGCTGACGGAATCACAGACCAAATTGAAGAAGGCAGAAACGGAATCAGTGAGGCTCAGCGAACAGCTGACCGGCTTGAGGAAAACAGCGACAGAGCAGGAAGCCTTATTAGAGAAAGCCAATCAATCCTTAGCGGAATACGCGAAAGAGGAGAAGAAGGAAAAGGAGAGACTTAGACTGCAGCGGGATCTGGGGTGGGGTGTGGCCATCCTGGCCGTAGCGGCCTATATAAAGAAATAGAAATAGCCCCATGGAGGTAATAGCCTCTATGGGGCTTTTTGCTATTTCTTTCGATAATTGACTTGCTATTATCTGACTTTAGAGTGATATATATACACAAGAAAAGGGGAAACACCCCAAAGAAAGGGAGGAAAACAAAATGAGAACCATCATTGAACTGGACGGAAGAAAAATCAGCAAGAAGGCAGCAAGCGAAAAATTCGGGAAAGATGAAATGGACAGAATGATTCGCGAAGCAAAGGAAGCCTTCGCGGAGGACCCATTGGAAGAAACCAGCTGGTGGATGGGCGAGGGGATGCTTAGCATAACCTTCAGGTAAACAACACCAAAGGCCGAAAAACGGCCTTTTTTTTATTACAATAAATCATAGCGGGTAATGCATTCTATATCAAATAGGAACAGGGGTATACTACGGATTTAAGCGGCGATACAATAAAAATAATATGAGAAAGCTCTTATGAAAGGAGAAAATCATGGAATCCAGTGAAGGCAGCGTAGAAGCGGTTATAGCTAGAGCTCTGGTGATGTCCTATATAAGGTCCCTGTACATGAAGGATGACCAGGAAATTCGTTTGTTCATGGATGAGAATGGGCGCATGTTCAACGAATTGGCAGATGTTGATGAACCAATGGTAAATACCTATGAGGATAAGCATATTGTATACCTTCACAGCTTTCCAGCTCCTACGAAAGAGGAAATCGATTCCTGGGTTAGAGAACACCATTTTGCACCAAAGGACAATGAAAGCAAAGAAGATTACAGGGAAAGACTTAATCACAGCATTGTAGAAGATTTTGCGGGGAATTTCCTGGAAGGTGTTGTTAATGAAGTCATTCAAAAGATAGCCAAATATGTAAATGCTCAAAACTGAAAAAGATCAGGGAAATAAATAATTTGTATACAAATGTAGTTGATATGGTTATAGAAACTTATATTTATTATTGAGAGGGGAAGAACAAAATGAAAAAAGTACAAAGTCTACTGGCAGCAGCTTTACTTACATTATCGTTAGCAGGTAGCTGTCAGGCTAGAACATCGGAATCAATAGCTCCTAACGAAGGGTATGGTCCGTATCATGGATTCGTTGTGGCGGACATGTCAATGGAGAATGGTGTCGTTTCCAGTACTGCTTCTTACTCTATGCGGATGTTTCGTGACTTTGGATTGGTTCCTGTGGCGTATTGTTCTTCTGGTGGTAGCAGAATAGGATCTTACTATACATTCTATGTTAACCCATACCATGATTGCTTAATCATCGGCAGAGGTGGTCATGCTGGACATGGAGATGTATTTGGCGCGGACCTTCGGTCGTTTGACCGGACGGGTGAAGTTGTCCATTACACTGATTTAGGTCAGTATCAGGACCTTTACCGTAAAGTGATAAAAGTAGCTAAAGCCGAATTTGAGAAATATCAAGAATTGGTGAATAAGCAGTAAAATGTTGTTTCAGAGGGAAGACACATGAGCTTGGCATGTTTGTGAATATACAGGATGCCATAAAGGCTAGAAAGGCCGCTGAAGAGAAGTATGTGCGCCCAATAGTTGATGAGTGGAAAAACAAAAAGCCTGTAGAGAAATAGACTCTATGGGCTATTTTGCTATCTAAGTTTGGCACAGCGTTCTATGCTTTTGATATCCGGCATTTTAAGGAAATAGGGGCAGTATCGGCAAAACTTAGTGTTGTTTATGTTCACCAGGGGATTAAATATCAAGTGCTGAGAAAAACTGTTCGATTCTAATAAGAGGGGGGAAAAGTATGCCGCGCTGGTATGATAGAAAAATTAAAAATGTCTATTTTTCTGAAACACCAAAATACTACTCTCGAATTAAAGATGTACGATTAGCGCTTGCCATTAGGAGTGCCACATTGGCCAGATTGCTGCATATTGATGAGGTTACATTCTTAGGATATGAAGAGAATAGGACTACGGAACTCCCTCTTGAACTTTTTATGGATATGTCTATTTTGACGGGGTTGTCTGCAGATTATCTTATGGGGTTGACCGATGAGCCGGCAGCGTATTCTCCAAGCCTTCAGATGCCGCAGCAGCTTACAACGGAAAGAATCAGAGAATATCGAACAAATCATGGTATCACGATAAAAGCTATGGCGGAGCGCTTGGATATCAGTAAAGGAGGCTATTGCAGTAAAGAGCTCCATCCAGAAATATTGAGTTTTACGATTTTAGACATCGTGCTTATTGCGTATTTGCTTGAAACCTCTGTAGATTACCTTCTTCATCTAACAGACGAGTTTATTCCTCATAAAAGGGGCATACATAAGAGAATTCCCTTACCTACAGCAGAAGTTATTCGCATAAGGAAGAAGCTTCATTTGGAGAGTATGTGTGCAACTACAGAAAATGAAATACACAAATATTGCCTTCAGCATTTTAGGTTAAAAGAAATACGACTTGCAAATAACTTAAGGCAGAAGGATGTAGCAGAGTTTTTAGGCATTAATATTATGACTTATGGGGGATATGAGAAGAAGCCGCACAACATTCCTGTTTACTTCCTAATAAAGCTTGCTAAGTTTTATGGATGCACCATTGATTATCTGGTTGGCAGCAGCGATATATTTTGAATCGTTTACTTCCGATAATCCTAACTTATCGGAGCCCAATTTTAGGAGGTGAATTTATATGCAAAAAAAGGACTTTGAAAAAATCAATGAATTAGCCAAGGCTGATGTGAAAAACGATAGCATTAGAATACGGATATCTATTAACATGAAAAATGAGTTTTTAAAAGCATGCGAACGTAACGGGACTGACAGTGCTTCTGTCATAAGGGCACTTATACAGGAATATATTGATATGACCAATGAAGAGCGGGGGAAAACAGTATGAAGAAGATTTTAATTACACTGGGGCTGGTGACGGTACTTTCAATGCCGGCAGTGTTTGCAAAAGATATTTATATGCCAAATCAGTGGGGGCCACATGGCGGTTATGTTCATCTTGTTACTACCAATACCCCAGAATTTTATTCTTATCACAATGCGCAATTCAAAATACATACTCTAGTGCCTTCATGCGTTACGAAGGTTTATTTACCCGCTAATGGAGATGGAGCAACATTTGAAAATGATAATGGCTCGGTAAAATTTAGAGTTTCAGGTTCGTATAATACGCCAGGGACTACGGTTAAAGACCTTTTAGATAGGGCAGTCAAATCCTTGGGGTCTGCTACTATTTTTTTAGCGGCTCCTGGCAATGATCTTTATTGGAGTTGGTATATTGTTTCTGCTGTTAAAGATGGCACGGCCATTTACATAGAAGGTGTCGTTATGGGAAATACCTATGGCAGTATGGAATTTAGATACCCAGTTAACGATAGAAACAGTTATGATTGGATGCTTCAAAAGTTTCGTGATAGTTTCAGCATCGGCTTGTGAATTCTTAATAATAGGGGGGAGTTAATCATGAAGAGGTTTTTAGTCGCATTAGGGTTGGCAACGGTACTTTCTATGCCGTCGGTATTTGCTTATACATTTTATGTTGAGCCAGAAAGTGATACGGCAGTTTCCTTTAATGTTTATGATGTTCTTGATGGTAAATGGGAAACGACATTTGTTAATTATGCAAACTCGAACGGCAATGATGAATATTGGGTTAGAGTGGCAAGTCGTTATAACCAGACAAAGCTTTTACATTACCTTAATATTACGGTGGATGGTGAAAGTTATCGCCTGACGGCAATTCCCGTGGATAGTAAGCATTACTATGCGGCTTCTTCTGCCAATACAAAATATGGAGATGTGGGTAAAAATGCACACTATTCCTCGCTGAATCGTTATTATCCCATTCCTACAGATCTCGCGTTTAAGTTGTTGCATGCAAAAGAAATTATCATCACATATAATACAGATAAAGAAATCAACTGTGATATCCGGGTAAACCAGGGAGTTATCGAAAACCTGAAGAAAGCTTATTCTTTAAGATATGGTGATTTCAATAATTACTGGAAGCCAACTGATAAGCGGTTAAAGCTGCAGCAGTAAGGGAAAACGATCTAAGTCGTTGAATAAGTGAGAGAATGTGTAGGTTTCTATTGACGGAGGTTTATTATGAAAAAAGTAATTTCGTTCTTGGCGATGATTCTTTTTACTTTAATGTCTGTAGTATATGCAAGTGATTTTACGCCAACAAAAAGGGTCGTTATCTTTTATCGTGTGCCTGACACTGTAATAAGTTGTCAGAACGGTGAAGAGGATATGGTGAAAGGGCGCGAAGAATTTGAAAAGACCCTTCGGAAAAATTATGAGAAAAGGTTTATTGTAGATGATATTCGACCAGCGCCGGCGGAAAAAGAAACAGCTAAGCAATATTTGGCTAGGGTAAAACTGGGGGAGGTTCCCATTTATGTAGCTATAAATCTTGTGGGGCAACATACTATTTCTCAGAATTGGCAAAATGCTTTTGGTGCAACAGAGACTACTTATGCACCGGCTGTTGATTTGGATATATCTGAATACCGGGCATATTCAGATAATAAATTCCACGGATATGGACCAGTCGCTTTGTATTGGTCTCCAGGAGCTATGCCACTTGGATTTGGTTATGGCTATATTACTGAAAATAACGCGCGTAAAAACACGAAAAATGCTATCAAGTATGTTATTGAATCCACTTGTACTTTTCATGATAATATAAATAAGTACACAAATCCTGAAGCGTACAATAGAGAGGTTGGACGGTATAATGGTGATTTTGAGGTCTTTGCAAATCCGAATCCAACTGAAGAACAGGCGAAACTTAACTATCAGCCACTGTAAGCTCTCGTTGCTACATCACGCTGAGAGAAAAGTATATAAGTCGTTGAGTAAGTGAGGGGAAGGTTATGGAATCTTTTTGTACTTATACGGTAGATGACTTCAAAAGGTTAAACAAAGAATACTGGATTAACCTCATGGAAAAGAAGCATGGCGAGTATGAGACCCATTATCCGATGCGTAGCTTTGACCAGTCACAAGTCCGGTCTTGGGCTGACTGCTTTGATGTACTGCAGCGGGTACTGAAAGATTTCAACCTTCCCGGCTTTTATCTTATTTTCGAGTATATTCTTTATGCGGAGAATGGAGCCAGGCCTGATGTCCTTCTTGTGAGCGATAAGCAGGTTTTTGTCTTAGAATTTAAGAGGAAGAATGTCATACTGGAAGCTGACATCGCACAGGCAGATATGTATGGCCGTTTCCTTAAAACCTGTCATGTTGAGAGCCGGGACAAGGAGATAATCACATGTCTGGTAGTAACAGAGCTTCCAAAGGATGAACCCGAGAAGATGAATGGCAGTGTTCATATCGTTTCCCCCGAGGCCCTGAAGCATCTTTTGGAAGATCGTATAGTCCCTTCAGCGGAGGCACTGGATATCCAGAAATGGCAGCAGTCTAAATATGAACCGGACAAGAACTCTGTGCAGCGTATGGTGGATATGTTCAAGTATGGACGGCTGCCGCATTTGAAATCAGCCAAGAGTTCAAAGATTCCCGTGGCCACAGATCTTCTTGTGCATTTAACAGAACGGGCTAAAGCAAATCATGAACACTGGCTTTGCTTTGTTAGTGGCGTGCCGGGGGCAGGAAAAACACTCCTGGGGATTCAGTATATTTACCAGATGCGTAAACCGGGGAATCCCTTCTTCTATTCCAATGCTACCTACGTCTCTGGCAATGGCCCTTTGTTGAAGGTTCTTAAAGGGCGGCTGCAGTATCCTGATTTCATGATGGGGGCGCAGTCCTTTGCCCACTCCTTTGAACAGCGTAGGCTGAATCCAACAAATCTGATTGTTTTTGATGAAGCTCAGCGGATGTGGTCAGAGGAACGTATGCAGGCAAAGTATCGGGGCAACTTTTCTGAGAACCAACAAATCATTCACATTGCGGGCCAAACGCCCTGGGGGGTCTTGGTGGCTTTAGTAGGTGAAGGCCAGGAGATTTATGCTGGGGAAGATGGGCAGCAACGCCTCACGGCTCTTTTATCTGCTTTGTATGGTATTAAGGTAAAAGATGCTAATTATCAACAACGAGCTATACGGATTTCCTTTAATCCACTTGCAGAAGAGTTTGCAGTTTGGACCCCGGCTTATGAAAGAAATCCTGAATGGATTAGTTCTATTAGTGAATTGTTTGAGGCAGATTATTCGCATGAAATTCCCAGATATCGCAAGAACTATTTCAAAAGGTGCAATGAAGCTCGTGAGAAGAATGAAAAACCGAAGTTAACCGACGATGAGGAAGAAAAGATAGAAACCAACATAAATTCTGTGCTTGACCTTCTAAAATACCAATTGACAGAATTGGCAATTAATTCTACGGCCGATGAAGAAGATGTGACAGAAATATTCGTAAGAACTAACTCTGGTGGGCAGAAGTTGACGGAAAACAACTTTATAGAAACGCTTCTGGCTGTTTATGATAGAGATGTGCATAGTAAAATAAACAGCTTCTGTGAGGAAGCTCGTTTGCCTCAGGATGGAACTTCTTATAATGTAATTCTTGAACCAACTCCTTCACATTTGATTCGCATGGCTGTTGGTTTAGGATTCCGAAGAGCAAGATTACGGTATGCCTATATGCTTTTACGCGGAAAGGATTTAGAAACCGGGGTAATCACAAGCGCTGAGAGAGAAGAAAATTTAGCTAAATTTAAACAGGCTTTAGATAGAGTAATAAATTTAAACAATTGGCATGCTATTATGCATTTGTTTGAGAAAGCAGGATATGTCACTGGTACCTTTGTGAGTTCTACAAATGCTGTAGTGTTTTCTTATGTGCTATATCTGCACAGTGACATCTGGGCACCTGACGCTGCTAGAGCATATGGCAGCCAGGTGGCTTGATAAGTACCACCTGGAAGATGTTGACTGGCTTCCGGCGGATAGGATTGTAGTTGGGTGGATTAAACAAAGGAGGGCGAAATGAAAATCTATAAATTGATTAAGCGCCACGCAAAAATTAGTCTTCTGTTTTTGCTCATATTTTCCTGTATTAATACTTATGACTGCCTGGCTAGTGAGCCATATTTAAAAACGTCTGGGGTAATGCATTTACGTTCAGTGTATCCGTTAAATTCCCAAATGATGAACAAGTTAGATGGTTATAAGCAATTTTCCGTGAAGGTAGAAACTAAGGACAATATTTATACCCATTTCACTGAACCATACTTTTATTACCATGATGAACGATTGGGCTTTAATGTTAAGGTACCTATTTTTTGCTCGGTCCCGTGGTATTTGTCTAATGGTATATTTTTTAGTTCTCCTGGATATGAATATCAGGTTTCAGTAACTTTAAGTAATGATGATAGAAATTCGTCTGAGCAACTCTTGCAAGAGGCTCTTAGTTCTCAGAAAAATATTCATATTAACACCATGGGAGCCTACAAAGATGGCTATATGGCAGCTTTTAGGACGGACAATCAAATCACTAAGCGAAGAGAAACTTGTTTGATTTATGGAGAAATAGGTAATGGTAAGGTTTTGGTATTACGAATCAGATACCCAGAGTTTGATTATATAAAAAGCAATGAAGTTTACGACTATTTTCGATATGCAAATCGAGAATTATTAGGACGGAAATGATTCATATCATTAGGGGTGCTGTATGACCTATCAAGATGTAAAAAATATAGCTGGTGAACTTGGTTGGGGCGTCAGCTTAGACAAGGAGCGCCTTCATTTTTGTTTTTGCGGGGAGAAGGAGTAATCCTTTGCTATTTTGGCAAACTCAGCGGTGGAGCTTATCGGCAAGATTAGACTTTTGGCTTATAATTATGAAGAGGACCAGACATTCAAAGAAAAGTTGGATGAACTGACCAAGCTATTAATGAGTGCAAAAGAAACTTAATCATCCTATTGGATATATAGACAACAGGGGTAAAAAAGATAATCTGGTTAAAAATAAGTAAGGAGTTATAAATGGTACAGGATAATGTCAAATTCAATCCGCTTGAAGGTTCCGGCGAGATCGTTGATGATGCCAATTTTATCTGGGGTATCGCAGATAATATAAGGAGCGCTTATATGCCTGACAAATACGGTGATGTCATTATTCCAATGACCATCATCCGCAGGTTTGAGTGCAGTCTTGAGCCGACGAAGGGCAAGGTGCTTGACTTAATCGCCAAGTATGGTGATGTTTCCGACCAGGAACTGTATGCAGTCACCGGTTTCCCTTTCTACAATAAATCCAGGTTCAGCCTGGCAGAACTTTTGAATGATCCCGACCATCTGGCAGAGAACTTCAAATCGTATATCCAGGGCTTTTCTCCAAACGTCCAGCAGATTCTTTCCGGCACGGAAGAGGAAAACGGAACCGGCGGCCTTCACATCTACACTGAAATTGACAAGATGAATCATGAAGGGTGCCTTTTCAGCGTGGTTGATGATTTCTCCACCCTTGACCTTTCTCCGGCACGGTTTGATTCTGTCCGGATGGGGTATATCTTTGAAAACCTCATAGGCCGGTTCTTCCAGAACGTGGATGCCGGGCAGTTCTACACGGGCCGTGACATTATCCGCATGCTGGTCTCCGTCCTGACCGCCGAAGGATGTGAGGATATCTTTGAGGAAAACAAGGTTATCACTGTCATTGATCAGGCAGCCGGAACGGGCGGCATGCTGACCACTGCCTATGAACATCTCCACGCCCTGAATCCTTCCGCTACTATCCACCTTTTCGGCCAGGAAATCATGGGCGTATCCTACGCCGTGGGCCTTGCTGAAATGCTCATCAAGGGCCAGAATGCTGAAAATTACGTCCGCTGCGATACCTTCAAGCAGGACAGCTTCCCCAACAGGAAGATGCGTTTCTGCCTTGAAAATCCGCCTTTCGGCCAGCCCTGGGGCGGCAAGAAAGCAAAGACAGGCCAGGAAAAGGCCGTCACCGATGAATACAAAAAGGGCTTTGAGGGACGCTGGGGAGCCGGTCTGCCCGGTACGGGCGATGCACAGCTTCTTTTCGTGCAATCGGCTATTAACAAGCTCGATGACAAGGTGGGCCGGGCCGCTATCATTGAAAACGGCTCTCCACTCTTCACCGGTGGCGTTTCTTCAGGGGAGTCCCAGATTCGCCGCTGGATGCTTGAAAACGACCTTATAGAGGCCATTATCGCCATGCCTACCGGAATGTTCTACAATACTCCAATCGCCACATACGCCTGGATTATCTCCAAAAACAAGCGTCCTGAGAGGAAAGGCAAGATCCAGTTCATCGACGCTTCCAACATCTTCCACCCGCTCCGCAAGGCCGTGGGTAATAAACGCCGTGAGTTCACTGAAGAGGACAGGGATAAAATCGTTCATCTCTATGCCAATTTCAAGGAAAATGAGCTGTCCCAGATTCACAGGAACACGGAGTTTATCTACCGTGAGTACACAGTGATGCAGCCCCTGCAGAGGAGCTATGCCATCACTCAGGAACGCATTGATGCCATGCTTTCCAAGGGCTCCCTTTCTTCCCTGTATGACGAATCCAGGGTGAATGAACTGGAAAACACCAAAGACCGTACCAAGAAGGATGAAAAGAAACTGGATGAATACAGGAAGAATAAGCCCCTCTATGATTCCATAGTGGAAACCCTTGAAGGAGCTGCCAACGACGCCGTATACCCCTCTCCTGAAGCGTTTATGCCCGTTCTGCGGTTCGTTCTGAAGGGAGTACTGGAAGATAAGAAGCTCCTTGACCAGATTGCAGACGGCCTTTCCGTCATGGACAAAACCGCCGAAATCCAGAGGGATAAGAAGGGGAATATCCTGTACGACAAGGAAACCAAAGATACCGAAGACGTGTGCATTGAAGAGAATATTGACGATTACATGAAACGGGAAGTTCTTCCCCATGTGCCGGATGCGAAGGCTTTCTTTGAAGAGGACGTTTCCAAGAAGAAGCCGGTTATCAAGACCGGGGCAGAGATTCCCTTCACCCGGTATTTCTACAAGTACCAGCAGCCGGAGCCCAGTGAAAAGGTGGCTGAATTAATCGAAAAGCTGGAAGAGGAAACGAATCGGCAGATGCAGGAACTCTTTCAGGAATGAGGTGATGGCCATGAGGGAAATGAAGGACAGCGGGATTCAGTGGGTTGGAAAAGTTCCTCCTAATTGGGAAATTATGCCTAATAAATACTTAATGCATAAAGTCAAAAAGATTTGCCCCGTTTATAATGGTGAAAACATACTTTCCCTTACAATGCAAGGTGTAATTATTCGAGATTTTGATCTAGGTGGTAAGATGCCAGCGACATTTGATGGATACCAGATTATTTATCCTGGCAATCTCCTTATGTGTTTATTTGATTATGATGTTACTCCTCGTTGTATAGGATTGATTAAGGATAAGGGATTAACAAGTCCTGCATATAGTCAGTTTGTAATGAATCAAGGTGCGGATGCCCGCTATTACTATTACTATTATTTACTGCTTGATTTCACGAAGGAATTACTGCATCTTGCAAAAAATTTAAGACACTCCTTTACTGAAGAGCAGTTGGGTAAAATTAAGGTTCCTGTTCCACCCATTGGAGAACAACACCGTATTGCCGATTTTCTTGATGCCAAGTGTGCCAGGATAGATTTCATCAGGAAGAATGTGGAAGCGGAAATCGAAGAGCTGAAGCAGTACAAGCAGTCTGTCATTACCGAAGCCGTCACCAAAGGCCTGGATAAGAATGTGGAAATGAAGGACAGCGGGATTCCTTGGATTGGAAAAATACCGAAGAACTGGAAAGTTTGCCCTTTGAAATATAATTTCAAAATCATTTCGGGGTCTACGCCAGATAGTAATAATTCAAGTTTTTGGGATGGTAATATTAACTGGATTACTCCAGCTGATTTCAAAACAGAAGATGTCTATATTACCAAAGGTTCAAGGACAATTTCTGAGGATGGATATAAATCTTGCGGAACAACCATGATACCTGCTGGCAATATAATATTTTCTAAAAGAGCACCTATTGGCTCAGTTGTTATCAATAAAATAGCTCTTTGTACTAATCAGGGATGCTTCGGATTAATAAAGGAAACACCAGAAATAAACACTAAATACTACTATTATATCCTTGGTGTTTATCCAGAAGTTTTTAATTTTTTAGGTACAGGAACGACTTTTAAAGAAATTTCTGCTCATACTTTTAGTAATGTGACGTTGCCATTTCCACCCGTCCAAGAACAGCATCGCATTGCCGATTATCTTGATGCCAAGTGTGCCAGGATAGATTCCATCATTCAGAAAAAGCAGAAGCTGCTTACCAATCTGGATACCTACAAGAAGTCCCTGATTTATGAATATGTGACCGGAAAGAAGGAAGTGCCAGCCGTATGAACGAAGTCTTATCAGAGAAAGAATACCAGCACTACGTCCGTGATTATCTGGTGCAGCATAACGGATTTGAAGACCGCACCGACCCACGAACTTCTGAAGGCTTTATTGACAGCCCCAATTTCGACATGACCCGTGCCGTGGACCCCGGCCTGGTGATTCGTTTCATTGAAACCACCCAGCCGGAAGTCATGGAATTCCTGCGGAAGATGTATAAGGAAAAGGCAGAAACCACGCTCCTGAGCCTCATTAACAATGAAATCACCAAGAAGGGCGGGAGCCTTATCAGCGTTCTGAAGAACGGTGTATATATCAATGGGCAGCGTGTAGACTTGATGTACACCAAACCGGCCACGGACTTCAATCCGGAGCTGGTGAAGAAATGCAATGCCAATATCTTTTCCGTGCAGGAAGAAGTCTGGGCTTCTTCCAAGGAAAGGATTGACCTGGTACTTTTCCTCAATGGCTTTGCCATTTTCTCCGTAGAATTGAAGTGCAATCCTGCCGGGCAGGACTACCATGATGCTATCAAGCAGTTCAGGGAAACCAGAGACCCCAAAGACCGCCTCTTCCTCTGGAAAAGCGGGTGCATTGCCAACTTTGCCATGGACCTGGAAGAGGTATATATGACCACCAAATTGACAGGTGAATCCACCTTCTTCATGCCCTTCAACCGTGGCAGGGGGGAAGGAGTCAATACGGGCAAAGGAAATCCCATCGTAGAAGGGGATTATGCCGTTTCCTACATGTGGAAGGACATCTGGACAAAGGACACCATCCTTGACCTCCTGTCCAAGTTCATCTATGTGGAAAAGAAGAAAATCAAAGACCATGACACCGGTGAGGAAAAGACCAAGGAAACCCTGATTTTCCCACGGTACCACCAGCTTGACCTTATCCGTAAGGTGCTGGCCGATGTAAAGGTAAATCATTCGTCCCAGAACTACCTCATTGAACACAGCGCCGGTTCCGGCAAGACTAACAGCATTGCCTGGCTGACCTACCGCCTGACCTCTCTCCATGACGATGATAACAAGGTTATCTTCAATACCATCATCGTGGTTACCGACCGTGTGGTAGTAGACCGGCAGCTGCAGGGAGCCCTTCTGGGCATGGACCACAAGAACGGGCAGATCAAGGTCATGGATGAAAAATGCACATCCAAAGACCTTGCCAGGGAGCTTCAGCGTCATACCAAAATCATTGCTACCACCATTCAGAAATTCCCGTACATCGTGGATACCGTTCGCAACCTGGGGGACATGAACTTCGCCGTCATTATCGATGAAGCCCACTCCTCTACGGCAGGAAAGGAAATGCTGACCCTCATGAACTCCCTTTCCGGCGCCGGTGGCAATGGAGACGCAGAAGATGCGGACGATTTCATTACCAGGCAGCTGGGAAAGACAGGAAAGCCCAAGAACCTCAGCGTTTTCGCCTTTACCGCCACCCCGAAGCCTACCACGCTCCGCATGTTCGGACGGCTGGATGAACATGGCCATTATGCCCCCTTCCACCTGTATTCTATGAAGCAGGCTATTGAAGAAGGGTTCATTCTGAATGTCCTGCAGAACTACGTCACCTATGAAACCATGTATAAGGTGGATAAGGAAATTCAGGACGACCCACAGCTGAAATCCTCAGCTGCTAAAAAGCAGATTGCCCGCTTTGCCGAACTTCATGAAACCAACGTGGAACAGCGTATTGAAATCATCATTGAGCATTTCCGTCAGAAGGTAATGAACATGCTTGACGGAAAGGCCAAGGCCATGGTTATTACCAATTCCCGCCAGGCGGCAGTCAAATACCGCCAGAAACTGGAAGAATACGTCAACAGGCAGGGGTATACGGATATCCACGCCCTGGTGGCCTTCTCCGGTAAGGTGAAGCTGCCTGATGATGATACCGAATACTCCGAACCTGCCATGAACAGCATACCGGAAAACAAGCTGGCAGATACCTTTGACACCGACAACTACAACGTCCTGCTGGTGGCCGACAAGTACCAGACAGGCTTTGACCAGCCCAAACTCTGCGCCATGTACATCATGAAGAAGCTGAACGGCGTGAATGCGGTACAGACCCTTTCCAGGCTGAATCGCATCTGCCCGCCATACGATAAACAGGTATTTGTCCTTGATTTCGTCAATTCCTATGATGATATGAGACAGGCTTTCGCTCCCTTCTACACCACCACATTCCTTGCATCCGACATGACCCCTCATTACGTCTACACCCTGAAGGAAGAAATAGCGGCCATGAACCTCATCGACCCAGAAGACGTGGATAATGCCTTCGACTTTATCTTCAAGAAGCGTTCCAGGGGCATTACTTCCAAAGAACAGGCCAAACTCATCAACTGCTTTTCACGGGTGAAAAAGCGGTTTGAACAGCTGGACAAGAAAGACCAGAAGCGCTTCCTTGTACGGCTTCGCCATTTCAAACGATTCTATGAATTCCTGATGCAGCTGGTGGTTATGGATGACCACGACCTGTATAAGGCCTACGTCTTTGCCGATTATCTCCTGAATTACCTCAAGATAGGGGACAACGGTGAAGGATTCGACCTCAAGGGAAAAGTCCGTATTTCCAACTTCCTGCAGAAGCAGACCGGCGTCCATGTCGGTGGAAAGACAGTTTCCAATCCGGCTGTCAAACTCCCTGTGGCCGACAGCTTCGATCTGCCGGAAGTCAAGAAAAAAAGACTCTCCCAGATTATTTCCGAAATCAATCTCCGCATGGGGAAAGACTATGATGAAGACGTGGCGGTGAAGTCCGTTTTCCAAATTAAGGATATCATGATGAAATCCGATACCATCAAGAAAACCGCCATGAACAACACGGAAAAGGACTTTGAACTTTCCTTCTTCGACAATCTGGATGCCGCCCTGGTCAAGGGCATGGAACAGAACAGGGACTTCTTCACCATGCTCCTGAAGAACAAGGACGTGAAGCAGCGTATCCTGGGAATTTTCGTCGATGAAATCTACAAATCAATTCGGGAGGATGGTAAAGGCGCATGAATAAGTGCATGAAGGAGTCCTACTAATCCAAATTTGATAATGTTTTCATACCCTAAAATCATTTCAATGCAATATTGTTTTATCATATCCTTAGCTCACCAGAAATGGTGGGCTTTTTTCTTGTGCCCTTAAATAACTGAACATTTTGTGGACTAATAAGTAGGAGGTGCTACTTATGAACGAAGCACAAAAGAAAATGCTCAGTGGATTGAGGGAACAGGGCCTGGGATATATAAAGATTGCCAAGGCCATAGGCGTGTCGGTGAATACGGTAAAGTCTTACTGTAAACGCCATGCGATCCAGGCGAAGAACGGTTACTGCCTATATTGCGGAAAGCCTCTAAAGCAGGTGAAAGGTGGCCGGGAGAGAAAATTCTGCAATGATAAGTGCCGGATGAACTGGTGGAACTCTCACAGGGACCTGGTGCATCACCGGAATGCCAGAGAGATGGTTTGTCCAAATTGTCATAAGTTATTCACAGTGACTGGTTCAAAGCCGAGAAAATACTGCTGCCATAAGTGCTATGTGGAAGCGAGGTTTGGTCATCATGAGCCTTAAAGACGAAGGAACCTATCTTGCGACTATGAACCTGACAAAGCGGCTCCTGGCCCAGGAGCTTATCACTCGAAAGGAATATCACCGGTTTAAAGAGCGGATGGAAGAAAAATACAAACCGAAGATAAGTACGATATTTATCGATAATTGACTTGCTATTATGTGCCTTTAGAGTGATATATATACACAAGCAAAGGGGAAACATCCCAAAGAAAGAGAGGTACATAAAATGAAAAAGATTGAAATGCTTGCAAAGTTTTACGAAAGAAATCTGGACCTGGAAAAGAGATTCCACGAAGCCGAAAAGGCAAATGATGAAAAAGGCATGGACGTTTGCCGGGAAGGTTACCAGGAACTGCTTCAGGAGATTCGAACAGAAGGGGAAAACTTCAGCAACATGATGAGGCTTTACAGCGAAATGAAGCAGCGCGGCAACAAGTTCCTGGACGTAAGCGGCTCCTACACGGAACCAGAAAGAATCATCCAGATGTTCAAAGAGTTCGGGGTGACAGAATTCACCTTTTCCTCCAACTGGACTAACGCCATGGACACTGCATGGGCCTTCACGAAAATGGGATGCAGCCTGAAAGGTATGGTTGAAATCTACAGCGATAACAAAAAGCTCATGAGCAACGAATACGAAAAAGGACCAGCCTTCCTTTTCACACTTTAATAAAAAGAGAGCCTTTGGTAGGCTCTTTTTTTGTGCCTTAAAAAGCTGAATATTTCGTGGACTAGTAAGTGAGAAGTACTTGCTATTATCGGCGGTTAGAGTGATTGATACGTAAGGAGGTTATAACGATGAAAATAATACGAAAACTCCAGAACTTCACACCAAACCTTCACTTGAAACGGGTGGCCGCCTATGCCCGCGTATCGGTTGATACCGATCAGACGGAACGGTCTTTTTCCACCCAGGTAAGCTACTTTAGTAACCTTATCCAGTCCAATCCAGAATGGATTTATGCCGGCGTGTATTCGGACTTAGGAATCTCAGGCACCAGCATGGAGAAACGTCAAGGTTTCCGGCGGATGATTGCGGATGCGGAGGCCGGGAAGATAGATATAATTTTGACGAAATCTATCCAGCGCTTCGCCCGAAACACAGTTGACCTACTCCATACGGTTCGCCACCTAAAAGAAATAGGAGTAGAGGTCCGGTTTGAAAAGGAGCACATCAATTCCATGAGCGGTGATGGGGAATTGATGCTTACCATTTTGGCTTCCTTTGCGCAGGCGGAAAGCCAGAATATGAGTACCAACATCCGCTGGGCCTTCAAGAAAAAGAATGAGCAGGGCATACCAAACCAGCACTTTATTGTTTACGGATACCGCTGGGAGGGTGACACACTGGTTCCTTTTCCGCCGGAAGCCAAGGTGGTGAAAAGCATCTATGCTTCCTTCCTTCAAGGTAAATCTCTGCAAGAGATAGTAGACTGCTTGAAAGTTGCTGGGGTAAAGAGCTCTTATGGCAATCCGGCCTTCCAGCGGAAAACCATATCCAATATACTGCAGAACAGTATCTATTCCGGCGAGATGCTTCTGCAGAAAGGATTCGTTGAGAGTCCTTTGTCGAAACGTCGGAAGAAGAACGAAGGTGAATTACCAAAGTACCTGGTGGCTGATGACCATGAAGCCCTTATTGATAGAGAAACCTTCGCCCGGGTGCAGGCATTGATAGCAGAGAAAAGAAGGCAAGGTGTCTGGGCCAATAAAGCCCTTCACCTGACCTGCTTTACTGGAAAGCTCAAAGACCCCTTCTCAAAGAAAAGCTACCTCCGGCACCCTAGAAAAAATGGGGCGGTTTATTGGGAGAGCCATGGAGAAGTCAAAGGCTCCATCCGGGAGGAAATTCTTAAGAAACTCTCTGCAGAGGCTCTAGGCCTTGCGAACTTTGATGAAAATATTTTCCTGGAGAGGGTTGACCACATTGAGATTCCGCGGCCGCATACGCTACTGTTCTTTTTCAAGGATGGGACGACAGCTTCAAGGACATGGGAGGATTTACCTTTCACAGCGCCCTGGACAGAGGAACGAAAACAGAAGCTTCAGGAAAGAAACCGAAACCGGGCTAAATATCCGTTCAGTGGGAAACTGCAGTGCACTCATTGCGGCAGCTTTCTGATTCACGGGCTTACACGAAGGGCAAGAAAGCCGTATTGGTTTTGCCGGCACTGTCGCGGTTACTCTATACCAGAAGAAAAGCTGGAGACAGCTGCAGCAGAGTTTATGAAGATTCCGGCTTTTGATGGAGATGTTTTCCGGCGGCAAATAGAGTTCATCAAAGTGTCACCAGATGGAAGCTTTATTTTTATACCATATATAGGAGGATAATATGCCACAAAGGGTAGTAACCATTCCGGCATCAATCAGATGTTTTACCGAGCGGCCGATTGAAAGCCTGAAGAAAAGAAGAGTGGCCGGGTATGCCAGAGTATCAACAGACAACCCGGAGCAGCTTACAAGCTATGAGTCCCAGGTGAAGTATTACACCAATTACATTGAAAGCCGCAGCGATTGGGAATTTGCTGGTATGTATACTGATGAAGGTATATCGGCCACAAACACCAAACACCGCAGCGGATTTAATCGGATGGTGACGGATGCACTGGCCGGGAAGATTGACCTTATCATCACGAAGTCAGTGAGCCGCTTTGCTAGAAATACCGTAGACTCACTAACGACGGTGCGAAAGCTGAAGGAAAAAGGAATCGAGATATACTTTGAAAAGGAAAATATCTGGACCTTGGACTCCAAAGGGGAACTTCTTATAACCATCATGTCCTCTCTGGCCCAGGAGGAGAGTCGCAGCATTTCAGAAAACGTGAAGTGGGGGAAACGTAAGCGTTTTGCTGAAGGGAAGGGGAGCCTGCCTTACAGCCACTTCCTTGGCTATGACCGGGGCGCTGATGGAACGATGGTAGTCAATAAGAAGGAAGCCGAAGTGGTTAAGATGATTTACCGACTTTACCTTGGTGGACTTTCCTTCTATTCTATTGCGAGAAAACTTATGGCTAAGGAAATTCCAACACCGGCGGGAGGGGCGAAATGGCATGCTTCAACCATCCAGAGCATCCTTAAGAATGAAAAGTATAAAGGCGACGCTCTTCTGCAGAAGAAATTTGTGGTCGACTTCCTTTCCAAGAAGCTAAAAAAGAATGAAGGGGAGATTCCACAGTATTATGTAGAAAAGGACCATGAAGCTATTATCAACCCGGAGGTTTATGACCTGGTCCAGGCGGAAATGAAGAGGCGGCATGCAAGCCGTAGGGGCAGATATAGTGGGGTGAACCTTTTCTCCTCTAAGATTTGCTGCGGCGATTGTGGGTCTTGGTTTGGCCCCAAGGTATGGCATTCGAATGACAAGTATAGAAAGGTAATCTACCAATGCAACAATAAATTCAAAAATAGCTGCCATACGCCGACCATTTCAGAGGATGAGATCAAGAACCTCTTCGTACTGGCCGCCGGAAAGCTGCTGAACAATAAGAAGGAAATCATCTCCAACATAAAGGAACTGCTTGAGTGCAAGGATGGTCTTTCAGAAGAATTGCACCGGGCAGAGGAAGAGGTGACTCGGAAACTGGAGGAGATTCAGCGTTACGTTGAATACAACAGCCGGGTGGCGTTGGACCAGGTGGAGTATCAAAAGAACTATGAAGCAATGGTAGGAAAGTATGAAGAAGCCAAATCTCACTACGAAAAGCTCCAGGTTGAGGCGGCTAAGAAGTATGATAGGAAGCGAAAGCTCATCAAATTCATAGCAGCCTTGGAACAGGCAGACCAGGTGATTACCTTTGAACCTGGACTCTGGACGCTCCTGGTGGACCACGTAACCGTTTATAGAAAAGACGACATCCGGTTTACCTTTAAAGACGGAACGGAAATAAAAGTAGGTGAATAGAAAAGCTCCTCTTAATTGTGGGGGCTTTTTTATAGTCTGGATATGATACACTATACAAAGAAATAATTTTGGGGTCTTTCATCTGAGCCTAGCTGGAGTTGATAGATTCATTGAAATCGTATAAGTCGGGCAAAAGGAAGGGTATATGCGCTTAGAAGATTATTCAATTCGACAAATTGTTCAACACTGCTTGAAACAAGGCAAAGAAGGGGACTACTGGGATTTCAAACAAGAGTGGCATGAGAAGATAGAAGATTTATTAAAAGATATCATTTGCTTTGCTAATACGGTACATGACAAGAAATGTTATATTATTTTTGGCGTTTCAGACGATTTAAAAATTGTTGGAATGACGCAACATAGAAAAAAGCAAGCTGACATTATTGATGCATTGTCAAAATTATCGTTTGCAGGGGATATTTCACCTAAAATATCTGTAGAAACGGTTATGGTTTCTGGCGTAATTCTTGATGTGCTGATAATTGATGATGTTGAACGTACGCCAATTTACTTAAATCGAGATTATGGAAATATGAAACGTGGATGTATCTATGCACGCGTTCAGGACAGAAATACCCCTAACAACGGAAATGCATCTATGGATATCATAGAAAACCTATGGAGAAAACGATTAGGACTCACTAAACCACCTTATGAATATATAATGAATCGACTGCACAATAGAGCGGAGTGGACAGAATATAATGGTGATTTCTACAATAGTTACAAGCCAGAATATCGAATCCACAATTATCAGGATGATGAAAATGATGACCTAAAGCCTGAATTTTATGCGTATACTCAGGTTAACACCAATACTTACTATTCGTTGCTTGATATAACAGCTAACAACACGGTGCTGGACACTTATCAGATTGTGCATTTAGATGGAGGAAGATTGCATATTCCCGTTCCTAACTGGGGGTACATATATAAAAATCAATGGCATACAGAATCTTATTCTTATAAATTTTATACTTTTGATAGCCCAACATTTAGATTATTGAGATTTATGTATGACTCAGAAAACCCAGAACAAAAGATGGCTTACGGTTATTTTAAACAGGTTGTATTGTATTTTGACACAGTAACAGAGAAAGAAGAATTTGAAAACTATGTATCTTTGCATATGAATCAACTTGACAACCTCATTTCTGCGGATTTAAATGTTTATGATATATCTGCGCTGCATTGTAAGGAAAAGAGTGCTGTTAAAGAAAGATTGAAAATAGGCAGAGCACTCAATAAAATGCTTTTACAGTGGAGAAATTTGTAAAAGGGCGGGTGCATTTTTACGAGAAATCGTTGAATTGTATCAATTTCAGCGTTCTCATGGATGATGTCTATACAACCGGCGCTACCATGGAAGCGGCTGCTCACGAGCTCAAACTGGGCGGTGCAGAGAAGGTAGTCGGAATGACAATTGCCAGCGGAGCCATATAGAATCAATGCAAATAGTTTATCTAAAAGGAGTAAAGCCATATGAAGTTGGTTAAAGGACCAGAAGCTGAAAGAGTGACTGGCGGGCTGTGGAGGCAGTTTCTGATTTCTGAAATTGCAGGAGAAATCATGCTTGGCGAAGTGCAGGATCATCTGTATGTGGAAGATCTGGACTTTAAAGGCAGGTCCAAGGATAAAGTCGTAAGGGATGCGGTGGAAAGCGGTTTCCTTGATTTGATCGATGATGCGACAGAACGTCTCAGCTTCTATAAAAAAGAGCTGGAACCGTATTCTGATATCACTGAACTCTTAAGCGAAAAAGAACTCAAGCGAGCGCTGTTTCATATGATATCAGGGCATACGCATTGCTTTTCCTCGTCAGTCATCACGGATAATCCCTATTACCAGTGCATCAAGATTCCTACCGTTGAAAAAGATCATATCCTTTTGACGATGAATGATTACCTGCCGGGAGAGTTTATCCAGACGTATCATGATAAACAGCATTCGGATAATGTGTTCATGCATGCTGAGGCCGGATTCTTTGACGATAAAGTCAATTTCCCGGTTCTTCTGGAAAACGGAGAAGTCTGGATGAGCCTCGTAATGAGTGAAATAGAGTCTATGGAAGAGCCTCTCCGTCTGGCGAGGGGAAAGGTAATCACATATGGATTGGGTCTTGGGTACTATGCATTCATGGCAGCGCAAAAGGAAACAGTCGATTCAGTCACCATCGTTGAAATGAATCCTTCCATCATCAAAATATTCAATGATGTTTTGCTTCCGCAATTCCCGCATAAAGAAAAAATCCACATAGTACAGGCAGATGCATTCGACTACGCAGACCATCAGGCAGACGGTGAATATGATATTGCTTTTGGCGATTTCTGGTCCGGTGTTGAAGAAGGGCTTGAATTCTATCTGAAATTCCTTAAGAAAACAGAAAGAATCAGAAAGACCAGATTTGATTATTGGATTGAGTCCTGCTTTGCGGAATATTATTTCCGGCCGGTTCTTATGCATTTCTTCATGCGTGAAATTTTTGGCAGAGATGAGGCTCTTTGGGAAAATCAGCACCGTATAAAGCAAATTCAGAAACAATTTGAGAAATTCTTATATGACAAGGAAATCGAATTAAATTCGGCAAAGCAGTTTGAAGACATTTTCAAGACGCCAAATGTGGTTCAATTAGTTCGTGAATTTGTCATGCATTATTATCGATAAAGGGGACCAAGGTGAATTTAAGTCTAAAGGTATTAGCGGCAGGCATGCTTCTTCTGATGCTGCCGGTTCATTCATGGGCTGATGACCCGAATACGAAAATAAAAGTAAGCGGAGCCAAAAATGTAACAGTACTGCTTAATGAAGGCGTATTATATGCTTCTCCGAATACGTTTGAACTAGGGAAGAAGTGGGATGTTTCAGAAGAAAAAAATAAAATATACGTCAAGCTGAAATCAGGTGCAGGCAGGCAGGAATCCGTCCAGATTCCATCCAAGATAATTTCAGGCAAACCATATGTCGATTTTGGATACTTTGCCGGGCAGTCTGGAATCACTTATAAATATGATGAAAAACACAAGAAAATCACGTTGAAAAAGGAAAGCCGTGATTCCGGGAAGAAAGAAGAAAAGAAGTCCCGGCAGGTCATCATATGGGATCCGGAACATGAATTCAGCACCAGCAGTATAAAAGACGTAGGTAAAGACAATGCAATCATAGTTTCGCCGACCTGGGGATCTTATAAAGATGTTTCTCAAAATGATTTTGTTCCCGATCTGGTGTATTTGAAGGGGATAAAGGATAACGGATTTAATGTACTGCCTTTGATCCATAATGATTTTGATATTCCCGGAACATCTGCCTTTATGCATGATTCCAAAATGCAGGAAAAACTGATTTCCCGCATAGATGCGATTTCCGAGGTATATGATCTGGGCGGATATAATATTGATTTTGAAAATATGAAGCAGGAGGACAAGAACCTCTATACTGACTTTATCAAGAAGCTTTCCGGCGCTATGCATGAGCAGGGGAAAATGGTAACAGTAGATGTTACTGTGTACAATGAATGGTCTCCTACATGGAGCTTGTGCTATGACAGAGAAAATCTTGCAAAGGCAGCAGATTATTTAGTCGTTATGGGTTATGACGAGACGCCTGGGAACAGCACAGTTCCCGGATCTGTTGCATCTTATTCATGGCTTGATGACAGCATCAAGGTTTTAAAAAAGAGCGTACCGGGCGAAAAAATGATTCTGGGGCTTCCGCTTTATACAAGAGTCTGGGTTAATGAATCCGGCAGGTGGAAATCAAGGGTGCTGACCCTGAAATACACAGACCAGTTCATAAGCCGGCATAAATTAAGGCCTGTATGGAATGACGAAGAGAAGCAGTATACTTCCTCCTGGAAAGAAAAAGGAACTGCCTATAAAACATGGTTAGAAGATGCAAAATCACTCGAAGACAAAATGAGCCTGGTTGGCAAATACGGGCTTGGCGGTACAGCATTCTGGCGGTATGGCTTTGAAGCTGAAAATACATTCTCTGAGCTTCTGAATGTAAAAGAGAATCAGGAGAAAAACGGTAAAATCGATATTGATAATTTCTCCCTGCATGACTATTTGGCGGAGAAAAAACAGAAACTGCAGAAAATGCAGGAACAGTAAAAAACACCGGGCAAAACCAGCCCGGTGTTTTTTACTGTGTTATCTCAAGCAATATATTTAAGAAGAATGTGGGAGCTCCCATTAGCGTTCAATGAATTTATAAAACATATTATTCCTTTCAATGACATAGTTCTAAAAAGGAAACCGAAGATGAATCCCTGAATCTCAGATTTCAATCTTTTTGCGCTTGAGCCATGCATCCATGTAGGTGCATTCTGATTTCATTGAATAGTTGTTGCTTCTGATCCAGTCATAAAAAGCCTGAGCCAGCTGCGCAGCCAGTCCCCGGCCGGAAAGTTCATCGGGAACTATAGTATGAAGAACGGTAAACTGGTTATTTCCGTCCTCAGAGTATTCCAAATAGCATAAACCTTTTGGATCCTCTATTTTAAAACGATGTTCCTGCATATCATGAATGACTACCATATTATGAACCTCCTGTCGTTATAAACCAAAGTTTGAAATTAAAATATATCGATGGTTCTCGCTAATGAGAATTAGACTATGCTATAATTATTATACTAGATAAATACAGTAATTACATAGATTTATTGAAATTTTATAATTAATAGAAAATATTCAATTTATTTTGCCGGATGTGTAACTATGGCTGCTTTTACATCCGCGAAAGGAGATTCATATGCCCGCAGATATTTATTTTCTGAATCACAGCGGATTCATTCTGAAAATCGACGACATAGTTCTCGTTTTTGACTATTATAAGGATCCCTTGCAACATGTGGAAAAAATGATTACAGATGGCAGAAATAAAATTTACTTCTTTGTCAGTCACTTCCATGGGGATCATTTCAATCCATCCATCAGCCGGTTTGAGGAATATGCTGATGGATACATCCTGCATAGGGATTGTGATCTCTATTTGAGAGATGCAGGGAAGATGCATCTGATGGACGTGGGAGATTCTTATTCGAATGAGGATTTCACCGTTAAAATGTATGGTTCGACGGATGCCGGCGGATCGTTCCTGATCCATTGTCATGGAATCACCATCTTCCATGCAGGTGATTTAAACTGGTGGCATTGGGCAGGCGACTCTGATGCTGCCAATCTGGATGCCAGAAATAATTATTTTGCAGAATTGGAAAAACTGTCCGGGGGAAAAGTGGATATCGTCATGTTCCCGGTGGATGCTAGACTCCAGGTGGCAAGGGAGTGGGGCGTTAAAAAGTTCCTGAGCAAGGTTGAATCCGGTTTGCTCATTCCCATGCATGCTTTTGGAAATGTCTGGGCACCATCCTATGAATTCAGATGGCTCTTTCCCGATCAGAAAATATGGATACCTCAAAAGGACGGAGATATGTTCAGGGAGGAATAAATATGGCATCTACATGGATTTATGTGATGTGCATCATGCTCTTCGGGAGCTATATTCTTCAGCTTGTTCCTCTTATGTTTTATCTTTCGGTAGTTTTAATTGTAAATTGCGGAGTACTTGCAGCTTCTTACTTCCTGTTCAGAAGGGATCCCCTCCTGAATATGAGGGAGAATATGCTCTTCATGCTGGGACTGACCGTCATCAATATCCTGACAGATTTAGGCATAATGAGTTATTTTATGTCCTGGGTGGCCTTTGGTGCGCTTCTGCTCTGGTCACTTCTAGGCGGCGGAAGAGGAGACTGAGGGGAAAAGCGCTTAGGATGCCATATGTTTCAAATACGGTACGGTATTTTTTGGGGGGGGAAGAACTGCCCGTAAAACAGCGGTGTTTACAGATGCCCGCCTTGACAATGAAAACTAAAGAATTTAGAATTAATATGTGTCAAATTGGCAAGATTATTTTAATTTGTTTGCCTTTTATCAGGATGGATCGTTTTTGTTTTATTATCAGATGATAATTTTAATATAACTATCCAGATGATCTGGTCTGGAGCTTACAATGCAAATGACGGATATGACAAGATAAAGGCAGTGTTTCGGAATGTCTAATGAAAAAATATTGGAAAGAAAGAGGTGAAGTATTTGACACTAGATGAAGTTTTACTTTATGTGATTTTGGGTTGTATTGTTGCTGCAGTTGTCGGTATCGGTGTAGGATATCTCCTGAGAAAGAGAATTGCAGAAGCGCGCATTGGATCCGCTGAAGAAAAAGCAAAACAGATTGCTGATGATGCAAAGAAAATGCTTGAATCTGCATCAAGGGAAGCAGAAACTTTAAAGAAAGAGACCCTTGTTCAGACAAAGGAAGAAATTCACAAGCTGCGTGAAGACGTTGAGCAGGAAAGCAAGCAGCGTCGTGACGAGCTTCAGAAGTACGAGCAGAGACTTGTCCAGAAGGAAAATAATCTTGACTGGAGAAGCGGGAATCTCGAACAGCGTGAAGCACAGCTGGATAAGAAAGAAGTCCAGGTTAAAGCGCAGAAAGACAAGGTTGAAGCTTTATATAGCCAGCAGGAAGTGAAACTGGAAGAAATATCCCAGTTATCACGTGCACAGGCAAAGGATATGATTATTGCCCGTGTAGATGAAGAATTGACGCACGAAAAGGCAGTCAGAATCAGAGATGCGATTGAAGAAGCCCAGGCAACTGCTGATACAAAGGCCAGAGAAATCATAGCCGGTGCTATTCAGAGAAATGCAGCTGATACGGTTTCGGAGACAACCGTTTCTGTAGTGGCGCTTCCGAATGAAGAAATGAAAGGCCGTATCATAGGCCGCGAAGGAAGAAATATACGTGCAATAGAAACTCTTACCGGCGTAGATCTTATTATTGATGATACGCCTGAGGCTGTTATCCTTTCCTGCTTCGATCCAATCCGCAGGGAAATTGCCCGTCTTGCTCTTGAGAGCCTTGTAAAAGACGGACGCATCCATCCTGCAAGAATCGAAGAAGTGGTTGCAAAAACAAAGAAAGACGTTGAAAAGGAAATCCGGGAAGCAGGCGAGCAGGCAGTTATGCAGTGCGGCATCCGCGGAATGAATCCGGATCTGATTAAGATTCTTGGCCGTCTGAAGTATCGTACTTCCTATGGACAGAATGTGCTGCAGCATTGTATAGATACCTCCTATTTTGCAGGTATCATGGCGGCAGATATCGGAGCAGATGTGGATCTCGCCAAGCGCGCGGGCCTGCTTCACGATATTGGTAAGGCAGTGGACAGGGAACAGGAAGGCACCCATGTTGAACTGGGTGTTGAATTGGCACAGAAGTTCCATGAACCGCCGCAGGTCATTAACGCAATAGCTTCACATCATGGAGATATGGAACCAACCTGTATTGAATCTGTTCTGGTTGCCGCAGCTGATGCAATTTCCGCTGCCCGCCCTGGAGCAAGAAGAGAAACCCTGGAAAACTATATCAAGAGACTGACAAAGCTTGAAGATATCGCAAAATCGTTCTCCGGTGTTTCCAACTGCTATGCAATCCAGGCCGGCCGTGAATTGAGAGTCATTGTAAAACCAGAAAAGGTAAGTGAAGATCAGGCTACTATTCTGGCACATGATATTTCACAGCGTATCGAAAAGGAACTGCAATATCCTGGTCAGGTCAAAGTCGTAGTGATTCGTGAAACAAGAGCTACAGACTTCGCCAAGTAATTTAAGCTATATAAGAGACAGCAGGAGCATAAACCTGCTGTCTCTTTATAATTTGTTTAATTTCAGGAATAAAGATTTATATTTTTACCATGTTATAATACATAAAACAATCAATATAGCCTGAAGATTGAACTTTAGTTTGTTTTGCTTGTATTAATTAGTCGTCTATGGACAGATATGAGGGATTCATATGGATAGAGAAGAACTTGATAAGCAGCTCGAACAGAACGGCAGAAAAATTCAGTTGAATAAAGATGACAAAAGTTCAGGAAGAAAGAAACTGTTTGCCCTGGCGGCAGCTTTATTGATCATAGGCGGAGCCGGTGGTTACTTCATGGGGAATTTCAGCATTGTGCCCAAGGGAAGTACTGCGGCATCCTCCAGCCAGATGTTCCAGCAAACTCCTGATAAGAACAAGGATCTGCCGGCGGTCAGGAATACTGCGATTGTTCAGGCTGTCAAAGAAGTTGGCCCGGCAGTTGTCGGGATTACGACAAAAGTGTATGACAGGGATATATTCAACCGCCGCGTCGAGGTAGGAACAAGTGTCGGTTCCGGAGTTATTTTTGATAAAAAGGGATATATTGTTACCAACAACCATGTCGTTTCGGGAAGCAAGGATGTAAACGTATCGCTTTCTAATGGCAAGACGGTATCAGGAACTGTTATAGGCACCGATCCGGCCACGGATCTTGCCGTCGTGAAGATTGATGGCAGCGATGATCTTCCCGTTGCAAGTTTTGGCGATTCAGATAATCTGCAGGTTGGTGAAACCGCTATTGCCATAGGCAATCCTTTAGGACTTGAATTCCAGGGGACGGTAACCGTTGGCGTAATCAGTGCCCTGAACAGGAGCCTTGATGATGTTGACCAGAGATTTAAATTGATTCAGACGGATGCCGCAATCAATCCGGGCAATTCCGGAGGCGCTTTAGTGACGGCAGACGGCAAGGTAGTGGGAATCAATAGTGCGAAGATTTCCAAGGAGGGAATCGAGGGAATAGGATTTGCCATTCCGATTAACCAGGTAAAGGGCATCGTGCAGCAGCTGATTGAACACGGGAAGGTTATTCGTGCTTATCTTGGCGTTTATGCTGCTGATAAAGACATAGCTATGAGGTATGGATATACATGGAACAATGAAAACGGCGTCCTTGTTATGAAAGTTGCCGAAAACAGCCCATTGAGCCTTACGAACGTAAAACTGGGAGATTACATCCTGGCAATCGATGGCAAGAAGATCAGTTCAGTAAAGGAAATGAGGGATATTCTTGACGGACATCAGCCCGGGGACCGCATCAGCCTTACGTATTCACATAATGGCAGGGAGACGAATACAGACGTGCTTCTTTCCTCTGCTCCGGGGAACAACTCATGAAAATAACGATACTTGCTGTAGGAAAAATCAAGGAGAAAGGGTGTGTCAAGAGTTTTGTGTAAATCGATTCAATAAGCAACATCGTATTGCTGC
>ERZ837910.62-NODE-62-length-156222-cov-64.201918_pt1 | contig 156222 bp, 142 predicted proteins | sample MGYA00519940_ERZ837910 | MGnify/ENA primary metagenome ERZ837910 (study PRJEB31850, sample SAMEA3708825) | human gut metagenome | biome: human gut; feature: human-associated habitat; material: faeces | place: China | collected 2014 ... | reverse complement strand
AGCAGAGCTTGAAGAACTCATTCTTGCGCTCGCCGCTCCCTATCAGCAGGAACTTACCATTCTTCAAACCGCTCCCGGTATCAGCAGCGAATTCACTGCCATCGGAATCATATCCGAAATCGGTACCAACATGGAGGCTTTTCCTTCGGCGAAACACTTATGTTCATGGGCTGGTCTTACCCCAACCAGCAATGAAAGCGCAGGGAAGAAAAAATCTGTCCGGGTTTCCAAGGCCGGATGCTATATCAAACCTTTACTGGTTCAATGTGCGAATGCTGTTGTTACCAGCAAAAAGCATCCAGAAATGCGCAACCGTTATCTCCGTCTCAAGAAGCGTCGCGGTCACAAAAAAGCAATCATTGCGATAGCAAGAATGCTTCTTACCGCATTATACCACATGTTGAAGAACGGTGAAAACTATAACGCAGAACTTTATCAGAAATCCGATCTGCCTCCGTTTAATCGTGAGATTACTATAGAGCAGGCCCTCATGATCGCCCGAAACCAAGGTTATAAAATCAAGTCAGCAACTACATAACCTTAACATTTTTAATATTCAATTTTTAAAGCAGCCACCGGAAGATGGCTTGTTTACTGTGTGTTTAAGTTAATGGATACCCTCTACTTCTCATTTTCAATCTTGGTCCTTCCTGCGCATGCTATAGGTGATAAATAAAGTAAACCTATATGCACCATGTAAAAGAGTATTATTTAAAATTGCTGATTTATGATGGAGAAGGAGAGAATAAGCACCACTATCATACAACATTAGAGTAACCTTGTGAGAATTTTCTATCCATCAAAGGATATTTTGTTATTGAAAAGGTGTACAATATTCCACCCGGAATAGCGGGTCTGGTCACTCTTATGTTCTGACAGAATGCAGTAGAATTTAATTCATGCTTAGCAAATAAAAAGACGTCAGAAATGAGAAAAGAGTGCAGTATTATGATAAGAAAACAGTAGGAAAGAGAATACAGAAGATGCGAAAGAGCAGGAATATGACACAGTGTGTTCTTGCTGAGAAATTGGATTATACAAAAGAGAGACAGTTACAGAGGATTGAAAGCGGCGAAACCGCCTGCTCGGTGGATAAATTGATGGAGATAGCACAGATACTGGAGATCAGTACGGATTATCTGCTGTTTGGAGTGGAGAGAGTGGTTGAGGATAGGCTTTACACGATTTTTGAAGGAAAAACGGAAGGACAGAAAAGGTATTTGGAAAAACTATTGAAGGCGGCGGCAGATAACATAAAAATATTGGAATTGTAAAATGTAGTGAAAATAAGGAAAGAGTATGTTAGAATATTGATAGATAATAAATAGTTATCCTTTAAAAACATATTAAAATTTTGTACAAACGAGAGGGTTATATGAAACGTAGCAAATTGTATTTTCAAATAGGTGTTGCTGTCGTACTTATAATAATTTGTGTATTTTTTTGCGGAGGTGTAGCATACTTTCTATACAAAAGCGATTCAGGAAGTGCTGGCGTGTTTGCTACATTGATAGGAATTCCGCTTACAATGGTTATAGCGTTTGTACCGTTTGTGCTTAGCAAGTTCCAAAAGGATACCTTAATTGAAAAATATTTGAATGATGAACATTTTGTAGACAGAGATATTGAATATACAAAATTAACATCTTTGTTACAGAATGACGCAGATAGAATAATATATATCAATGGTAAATTCGGCATGGGGAAATCTTTGTTTATGAAAATGTCTTGTGACCGAATTAATTATACAGATAGAAAAAGATGGAAGTCATATGCTGCTGTTTATTTCAACAATAACCATACAAAAACAATAACGCAGGCTATCTCAGATAAATTTTGTGGGCGTCTAAATGCTTCCGTAACAGACATAAGCAAACGACTGGATAATGCTACTTTACGAAAAAATAGCATTTTGTTTATTGATAACATTTATGAAATTGATTTGGTAGAATGTACGGAATTTGCAAAAGCATTTATAAACTGCAATAAAAACAATCAAGTTGTCATTGCAGTAGATAGTAATGATGATACATTTCACATATGCCCAGGAAGATTCGGTGAAACTGAAATAGACTTACTTGCCCATAGCTATAATATAGAAATTGAGCAATCTGAAAGATATGAGATTTCTGAACTATCGAATGGATACCCGGTGTATGCTCGTTATAGTGTTGAGGCATACACGAGAGGTATTAAAGTAATAGATTATAATAATCTTGAAAATTATATTGAGGTATTAATTAATTCGTTAAATGATCTTGAACGAATCTCATTATCACTAATCATTTGCCTTAGCCAGATATTACAAGATGGAGTTGAAATTAAAATCATATTTGGAATAAACAACTGCATAACACGACCAGTTATTAAACGGTTGATAACGTGTTCATTGATTGATGTTTATAAAGAAAAAATATATACTGATAAGCTTATTTCTCTTAAATGTATGGATTTTTTATCGGAATATGTAAATGAAAGTTATAAAAAAATTTATCAGTATTACAAAGATATGTCTGATACCTCTTACTTAGCTTTATTAGCAGCATTAAAATCTGATTTTGAATATGATTATAGTAGGATAAAAGAGATTTTACATAAACAGTACGAAGATAATAACTTTTATTTGCTAATTGATATAGGCGAACTTGAATTTGAAGGGAAAATAAATCCACATTTGCGAGAAGACAAGGACTGTTGGACTTATGTAAGATATTATTATCTCAAATCACTTCTTGAATTGGGATTATATGACAGAGCGAGAGAAGTTGTTGATAATTATGACAATAAATTTAATATTTTGAACATAAAAGACGACATAGACTTTGAATATCAGTATTTACTGGTTGATTTAGATCATCTTACAAATTATTTAAAAAATGCTATCACCTTTTCAGATGCATTATTAAAAAAAGCTTCAAATAAAATGCAAAAAATAAAATGTCAGTATTTGTATGCACATTGCTTAAGGCACATTGGCGAAGATTTAGAACAGGCATATGCTATATTCACAGAACTAGCAAATGATACTGACTATAAAAATGACAAGATAAAAATACGTTCCATTTATTCAGCAGCATCTATCAAAATGTTTCAAGGTGATTCAAATTATCCATATGAAAATACATTTGATAGAATAGAACAAATCATGTATAAAGATGCACGAAATGAAGCTTGGAAACCTTATGTGGCTAGACATAAAGCCATCTATGAGTACAAGATTTGTAAACACTTTGAAAAAGCAGAACAAATATTGCAAGAAACAATTCGTTTATTAGAAGTAACGCCGTTACGAATCAAATACGATATATATTTTGAATTAGGTGAAATATATAGAATGCGAAATAATGATTCAAGTAACTATGAGAAGAGTTTCAATTACTATTTAGAAGCAGCCCAATTCGCCAAACGGGTACATGATTATAATCTACACAGTAACTCACAATTGGGAATTATGCTTCTAAATATAAAATATTGCGATGAAATAGATAATAATATTCTAAGGTCTATTATCTCTGAAACACATAAAATTGGATTAAACATTAACTATAATTGTGCCATGTTTGTGAAATATCTTACAGATAATGAAAGCATTCCGGAAGACGTAGTTTCTTACTGGAGAAAAATGAAGTACTCCGATTTGCTTTTTTTGTCATCAAAAAGCAAATCGGAGAAATGCAATCTCAAACTAACTGTCATGTAGTTGAGCATATATAATATCATAACATTCTTCTTCAATCGTATAGCATATTTTTTTGTTCATAGAAAGTTTATTTATTCTTTCAGAGATATCTTGGGAAAACTGGTCGTTGTCCCGGATATCTCTTAATATTTCAGCAATAATTAACATTTCTACATCTTTCCAGCCATATCTTGAAATTTCTTGCGTTCCGATACGCAGTCCACATGTTTTATATAAATGCTTATTTCTCAAATTAATACTTACTCCATAGTCCAAACATTTATTGTAGAATTTTTCTGCGTCATATTCTGGCATGGAAATAAAAAGTTGATGAGTATATGTATATTTAGATGATGCTTTTAAAAGGGTGAAGTTATATTTGACAAGTGCATCAGCAAGAATATTCGCATTATTTATAATTGTAGTGCTATACTGTTGACCACATATCTCTAATTCCATTAATGTTAATATGAGGCTGAATATATGATGTAATTGGCTGTTTCTTAGGTAATCTGGATTTATTAATGTATCAAACTGATGAGCAAGTTCTAAGTTGTTTGTCATTATTAAACCACAGGTAGGACCGGGCAAAGTTTTATGGGTAGCTCCCATTAATATAAATTTTTGTTTTTCGGTAAACCATTCCAATGGATTTTCCATGCTCTTTGTTGCTATTAATCCTAATATTTGTGTTGCGTCAAAAATTAGAACACACTCTTGGGGTAAGTCAAATTTCTTTAATTGTGGCATTGTAATAATGTCTGAAAGACAAATCAAAATACCATCTATTTTTTGCGTTTTCAAGAGCTTATTTGTTTCTTCATAATCAAAATCGTATATATCGTAATTGTAAGGTATTTCTATTGTGTTAATTCCCAATCTGTGACAAATTTTAGGCATTGAACCGTGTCCACCGCATTCTTCAGAAGATATAAGAATTGTATCACCTGATGAAAATAAACTCATAAGCAAAGTCATAACTGCGTTTACACCAGATAAAGTTCGTGCATCTGCATATTTACACCCATATAGCTTATTGCATTGGCGAGTTAATAACTCATATATTTTGTATAATTTTTTACTTCCAATAAAGTTACTACATCCTTGATATTCTATTACACCGCCCATTATGTATTTTTCCTGTAGAAATGTATCTAAAGGGATTTTGCTGAATGGTGAGACTACATTTTCGGCGGCACATAATGGTAATAATTTGTTTTCTTGCATAGAAATGTCGGTGCATAAGTTTATTAAATCTTCCCAAAATTCTGGTTTCATAGAATACCTCCTCATTAGTTTGTTGTTGAAATAAAAAAATCAATATAAAGGATAACTATTTATTATCCGTTTCTAATTTTTGTAAGTGCTATTATGCAAAAAACGATACAAACATATGAGCGTAAAATGTTACATACATGTAATTATAAAAATGGATTATCATATATTTAGAAAGTTAGTGAAAAAGGGAGAAGAATGTAGTATAATATTTAAGAAGGATAATCAACAGTTATCAGTTAGAAATTGAATTAGATAATTAGCAGTTAACTATTGTTTTTAGTTCCAATATGTATTTGATTAAAATAACTTAATTACATTGAAAGAAATGGAGAATGATATGGACCAGATTGCAGTTGATAGATTTATTCGTAAATTTGGAGTCTCTATAACTCAAGGCAATGCTGCTGTTTTTGGCGGAGCTGGTTTATCGAGAGAATCGGGATATGTGAATTGGAAAGAATTATTACGAGACTTTGCCGCTGATATTAGATTGGACATTGATAAGGAAACAGATTTAATATCTATTGCACAATACTATAAAAATGAAATGGGTGGTAATCGGAACGGATTAAACCAGGAAATACTTAACCAGTTTACTAAAAATGTAAATGAAAATTATACATTAAATATACTTTCAGAATTGCCAATATCAACTTATTGGACAACAAATTATGATCATCTGATTGAAGATACCTTAGAAACAAAGGCAAGAGTACGAGTTGACTGTAAAAGAAATGAAGAAAGTTTAGCTATTAATAGAGAAGATTGTGATGTTACTGTTTACAAAATTCATGGCGACATAGACGAGCCCAATAAAGCAATTATTACAAAAGACGACTATGAATTATTTGAAAAAACACATAAACTATTTACCACTGCACTTCAAGCAGATTTAATATCTAAGACCTTTGTCTTTATAGGATATAGCTTTAGTGATCCTAATTTATGGCAAATTCTTAGTAGAATCAGAATTTTAATAGGAGAGTCACAGCGAGAACACTTTTGTTTTATTAAGGAACTTAATGAGAAAGACTACAATAAATATAAAGGAAAACAGAAAGTCAAAAATCACGAAGAATATTTATATGATAAAATTCATCAAGAACTTATGATAAAGGATCTTAAAAGATACGGCATACAAACTATCCTAATTGATGAATACAAAGATATCTATGATATTTTCTTTAAAATCAAAAAAAACTATATTACAAATCATATTTTTATAGCTGGCAGTTGTCGTGATTATGGGTCATGGAAAAAAGAGAAAGCGTATCAATTCTTATCTACATTAGGCTATAAGTTGGTAGAGAAAGGGTATCATATATCCTCCGGTTTTGTTGAAGGTGTGGGACCTCAAGTCATCAATGGTGCGTTAAATGCTATTAATGATTTAAATCTAAATATTGAAAAGACAATTGTAATAAAGCCGCTTCCATTAATCGATGGAAGTGACAGACACATGAAAGAATCATCCAAAAAAATGTTTCAGAATAATATGATTGAAAAAGCCGGAATTGTAATTTTTCTTTTTGGAAATAACTATTATAATGGACAATTAAAGGATTCACAAGGTGTTTTTCATGATTATGAACGTGCTTTAAAGCATCATAAATATATCATTCCTATAGGTGCTACGGGCTTTTGCTCGGAATTTATTTTATCAGAAGTAGAAAAAAATATTGACGATTTTTTATATTTGAAGCCCTTTTTATCTAAGCTGAAAAGTGAAAAAAATCCTCAAAAATTAGTAGAATTAATTTTAAATGTAATTGAAACGATTAAATCTCTATAAAAAACTATAACCGAACATATTAATAAGATTTTCAACAGCATGGCACACTAAATTTATATCATAATTTGAAATAGTAGAAAAACTATAATATTCCAATAGCTTAATATGTATAATATTTGTCAATACCTGTGTATAATTGTCCATTAAGCAATTGTGATTTTTGTGCCAAACCTTAATATATAAGGCGATATTTTCTGCATATAAAATAGTAATTGCATCCGTTTTATCTGCCTCCCAATATACTCTAATAAGAGTGAAAAAAATTTCTTCTTTTATTGGCTCTTTTTTAGATTGATTTCTTTGTAAATAAATGTCAATTACTCTACTTACGATACAATTAATATCATTAACTCCATGGCGAATCGTAACCATATTATAATTTCTCAAAGTATCATAAGGTTTTGGGATATCTTGCTTTTCTATATAATATAAAATCGGAAAGAACGAAATATTATTTTGAATAATGTAATCTAATTCTCTAATGCACCAAGGTTTATTAAAGAAACTCTTATCCATAATTACAATTATTCCATAAGTGGTTGCTTTGAAGGAATCAAGCACTGTATATAAGTTTTTAATTATTTGATTCCCTAAATGTACATCTTTTTGATCAAGCCATACGTCAACTCCGTATCTTTTTAATTCTGTTACAAAACTATCTACAAATTGGCTATATATGGTTTTTGAATAGCAAACAAAAAAGTCGTATTTATATTCCAATCGTCTTACTCCTATTAAAATCTAAAATTTATATAGTGAAAAATAATGTACCAAAAGTAATAACTAACTGCTAATTATCTAATTCAATTTCTAACTGATAACTGTTGATTATCCGTTAAAAAAGCAACTCACTGATTTGGGTATCAATGAATTGCCAGAGGAATGTTATATGTGAAAATCTTTCCGAGGATGTTTGGTTGTAAGTATATCCTTTTGTTTGGATAGAGCAACATGGGTATATATTTCAGTGATGTTAATAGAACTATGCCCAAGCATTTCTTGAATGTAACGAATATCAACTCCGGCTTCAAGAAGACTTGTTGCAAATGTATGCCGGAACATGTGCGGGGTGATATGTAATTCAATCGCTGCAAGGGAAACATACTTATTGATCATTCTTCGTACAGTTTGGTCTGATAATGTTCGTCGAGCCTGATTGGCAAAAAAGTGCTTGCAGTTTTGAATTTCAGACAGATATTCTTTTTTGTATTCTTTTAATATGGCAATTACATCACCATTTCCAATTTGTAGACGTCTTTCTTTATCTCCTTTCCCGTATATCAGAATAGTGCCGTCATATAGATTTACATCATTCATCCCCAAAGAACATAGTTCAGAAATCCTTATGCCGGTTGAAAATAGAAGTTCTGTAACAGCGGCATCCCTTAGAGCATTTTTCTTTTGATAGAGTGTTTTTGCATTATCATGTTGTGTATATATGGTTTGCAAAAAAACTTCTACAGTGTGAAGCGGAATGGTTTTTGGTAGAATAACTGGCTCGCGAAATTTTATCTGAATTTTATCAAAGGGATTTTTCTCGATGACTTCCCTGTATTCAAGATAGTGGAAAAAGGCTTTTATGGATGCGATTTTCCTTTTGACAGTTTTGGGTTTGTAATTCTTATGTAGACAGATTAGGTAATCTTCCAATATTGCTTGAGAGATATCAGGGATATCTGTTGATGGAAGCTGTTCTGAAAACTGCCTTAAATCAATTCGGTAGGCCTTTAGAGTCTTTTCGTCCAGCCTTTTCTGATATTGGCAATATTCAAGATACTTGCTTATTTGCCTGGTTAAAATACTCATAATGAAATCTCCTTTGTCTTTATTTGTTCAAAACTATATCATACAAAAATTCTATTGGTGGTATTACTTACCAAATAATGCCGTGTTTCCTACCATTCCATGACGTAAAAAAAACAGACAAATTATTTTATGATAGTTTCAGACTTGAAGAAGTCATTTCAATATTGAAAGAATTACGTGCACAAAGGCTTGACGTTTTGGGTTATAGATGGGTGAATTTGAAGCGTTAAAAGTATTTTATGACAGATAGAGATATTTTTGCAGGAACAGGAGGTGTGCCATATGGGTTATGACAATTTCGCAGTTGGACAAGCAATCAGAAAATTGAGAACGGATAACCAGATGAGTATTGGCGAATTGGCTGATGAAGTGGACCGTTCTCCGGCACATCTCAATATGATTGAGCTTGGGAGCAGAAAAATCAGTTTTGATTTGCTCTTTGCGCTGATGGCAGCATTTCATACGGATGCGAACAGCGTTCTGGGGGTTCTTCAGGAGGAGGAATATACGCAGTCGGTATCTGTAGATAGACGTTTGAGTCAGTTAAAGCCGGAGCAGAGAGAATTTTTCACAGATGCGTTTCTTCATATGCTTGATAATATTCCTGCGTGAGTGACAGGAAAGGATTGCAGAATATGAGTAAGAAAAAAACAAAAAGGATAAATTGCTTTGTTTATTTGGCTACGGATGCAGATGAATGCACTGTAGAAATGAAGGAAAAGAAGCAGTTACGTTACATTAAGGAATATGCAGCGGCTCACAATATACACATTGTGAAAGTTTATCACAAGGATGTGCTAGGGCAGACAGTTGTGAATGGACATTTTCGGAATATACTGAAGAAATTGGAAAATAGAGAAGCGGATGGAATTTTACTTGCAAATATGGGAGTGATTTCTGTTGGTTTAGCAGATGCATACTATAAAGTAGGACTTGTAGTTGCTTCTGGTGGTCAAATGATTACGGTTGATGAAGGCAATCTCAGTTTGAATATTAAAACGTTAGGAGGGATTGCAGTATGAAACAGTTAATGCGTGGAGACGTGGTATATGTGGATTTAGGACAGCATGTACATAGTTCTGTGCAGTCGGGAATGAGACCATGCTTGGTTATCAGCAGCTATCCCTCATCCGCAGTTGCAAATGGATGTCCTTTTACAGCTAAACTGGATAAAAAGTATATTCCGGTGCATGTGAAGGTTAATCCCACTGATGTCAGAGGACATTTGGAGAAAACGTCCCTTTTACTTGTGGAGCAGATTACAACAATAGATAAGCGGAAGATAGTTAGTAAGGTTGGACATATCCCGGAAGAATCGGAAATTATGGAACGTGTTGATGCAGCCATTGCGAGACAGTTACGTCTGACGGGAGGTGTCGTTAATGGATAATTCAAACATTCCGGTTTGGAAAAAAGTGTCAATTACAAAAGAAGAAGCGGCAACTTACAGTCATATTGGTATGAATAAATTGGAAGAATTGATGAAGGCACCAAACTGTCCGTTCGTTTTATATGTAGGAAAGAAAAAGCTGATTAAAAGAAAAGAATTTGAGAAGTTCATATCAGACAATATCGAAATCTAGCGATTTACTTTTGAGCCTTTTTATGATATATTTTTGTATTGTATTAAGGCTCTTTTTTTGAAAGGAGCTGGACCCTATGGGTAAAGATATACGAGGAAAGGAGCTGGGCGTAGGAATAAGCCAAAGGTCGGACGGTTTCTATGTTGGTAGATATACTACTAAATATGGAAAACGTAAACAGAAATTATTCCATAAATTGCAAGAGTGCAGGCAATGGTTAGCAGACTCACAATATCAAGACGAACATAGTAATCTTAATTTTCCAGAGGAAATGACGGTTAAAGCATGGTTTGATTACTGGATTGGTATGAAAAAAAGGACAGTTCGTCCGAATACGGTTAGAAATTATACTGAACGTTATGGACGTAATATAGATCCAGTGATAGGAAAATTACTTCTTTCAGAAGTAAGGACAATACAATGTCAAGCGATTATGAATAAGATGGCGGATGAAGGATATCGGACATCTACCATTTATCAGGCAAGAATTACCCTATACAATATGTTGGATTATGCATATCAGAATGACGTGATTATGAAGAATCCATGTAACGGAATGGTAAAGTCGGATATTGGAAAGCCTTCTCAAAAGAAGGAAGCATTGACATTGGAGCGTCAAAAGAAGTTTGTAAAAGGAATTGAAGGGAATACATATGAGTACCAGTACAAATTTCTCTTACAGACAGGTCTTAGAACCGGAGAGATTGTGGGATTAAAATGGTCAGATATTGCGATAATCGTACAGTGTCCATTAATCGTTCTATGCAATATCGTCACTCAACCGGGCAATGGAGAATCGGAGAACCAAAAAGTAAGTCTGGGTATCGGACAATTCCATTAACAGATGAGGCAATAGATATTTTAAAGAAACAGAAGCAGAAAAATGCAAACTTTAAAATTATTCCGCTAGAGTGGAGAGAGTTTGTTTTTCTTTGTAAGAAAGGCACTCCTGTAAAAAAAGCACATATGATACCATGCTATTTAAGTTGTGTGAAAAGATTGGAATACCAAAATTTTCTATGCATGTACTACGGCATACATTTGCAACCAGATGTATAGAAGCCGGTATGAAACCGAAGACATTACAGACGATTCTCGGACATGCCAATATTGGTATAACCATGAATTTATATGTCCACACAACTGAAGATGAAAAACAAAAAGAAATTGAAAAAATCGCCGCAGCACTCAAGGTAGTTTGACGAGTTTAAAAAAATTGGTACGTAAATTGGTACGTAACAAAATATCAAAACGCTGCAAACCCTATAAAATAAAGGAAATTTAAGGAGGAATATTGAAATATGAAACTAGGTATCGTAGGTCTTCCCAACGTGGGAAAGAGTACACTTTTCAATTCCCTGACCAAGGCTGGAGCAGAATCCGCCAACTATCCTTTCTGTACCATTGATCCTAATGTGGGTGTGGTAACAGTTCCGGATGACAGATTAAAAGCGCTGGGAGAGATGTATCATTCCAAGAAAGTAACTCCCGCTGTGATTGAGTTCGTAGATATTGCAGGTCTGGTAAAGGGTGCTTCCAAGGGTGAGGGACTGGGAAACCAGTTCTTAAGCAACATCCGTGAGGTGGATGCCATCGTCCATGTGGTAAGATGCTTCGAGGATACGAATGTCATTCATGTAGACGGCAGTGTAAATCCTTTACGGGATATCGAGACCATTAATTTAGAGCTGATCTTCGCAGATCTGGAAGTACTTGAGAGAAGACTGTCCAAGGTAGTCAAGGCTGCCAGAATGGACAAGACCTATGCCAAGGAGCTGGCACTCTTAGAGCGTATCAAGGAGCATCTGGAAAGCGGTAAGATGGCGAAGAGCCTGGAAGTCACCGATGAGGATGAACTGGCTCTGATAAAGGAATACAATCTGCTGACCTACAAGCCCGTGATCTATGCGGCAAATGTATCCGAGGATGATCTGGCAGACGACGGCGCATCCAATGAGATGGTAGCGAAGGTGCGAGAGTTCGCTGCAAGTGAGAACAGCGAAGTATTCGTCATCTGCGCACAGATCGAGGAAGAGATCTCCGAACTGGATGATGACGAGAAGGCAATGTTCCTGGATGATCTGGGATTAACGGAATCCGGCCTGGAGAAGCTGATCAAGGCAAGCTATCATATCTTAGGTCTGATGAGCTTCTTAACCGCAGGAGAGGATGAGACCAGAGCATGGACCATCAAGATCGGTACCAAGGCGCCTCAGGCAGCCGGCAAGATCCACTCCGATTTCGAGAGAGGCTTCATCAAGGCGGAAGTTGTAAATTACAAGGATCTCTTAGAGCAGGGCTCTCTGGCAGCTGCCCGTGAGAAAGGCTTGGTCGGCATGGAAGGCAAGGACTATGTCGTACAGGACGGCGATGTGATCCTGTTCAGATTTAACGTCTGATATGCCGGATTCGAGAGCGCAAAGCGCGGAGAAGCCGGTTAATACTAAGAAAGGATATAAATATTATGATGAATGCAGGAGATATAGCATTTCCCCATTTAGGCATTTACCTGGAAAATGTTCCCAGAAGCTTTACCGTATTCGGTTTCGAGATCGCTTTTTACGGTCTGATCATCGGTATCGGTGTACTGGCGGGAATTCTGATGGCAGTGCACCAGGCAAAGGTGAGCGGAGAGAATCCGGATACTATTTGGGACTTCGCTATTTATGCCGTGATCTTTTCCGTGATCGGTGCCAGAATCTATTATGTGATCTTTGCCTGGGACTATTACAAGGATAATCTGCTCAGCATCTTCAATACCCGTAACGGTGGTATGGCGATCTACGGCGGTGTGATCGGAGCTTTTCTGACATTGTTTCTATATTGTAAGATCAAGAAGATCAAGCCTTTCCGGCTGGGAGATCTGTGTGTACCGGGATTGATCTTAGGACAGGCCATCGGGCGTTGGGGCAATTTCATGAACCGTGAAGTGTTCGGAGAATATACGGATAATTTTCTGGCTATGCGGCTTCCCATCGAAGCGGTGCGCAGCCGTGATATTTCCGGGAATGTAGCGGCACATATTATTGAAGGAACGAATTATATCCAGGTACACCCCACATTTCTCTATGAGAGTCTGTGGAATCTGATGATTCTGATCATTATGCTGATATACCGCAAGCACAAAAAGTTCGAGGGAGAGATCTGTCTGTTGTACTTCGGAGGCTATGGCCTTGGCAGATTCTGGATCGAAGGTATCCGGACAGATACCCTGTTTATCCCCGGAACGAGCCTCGCCGTATCCCAGGTATTATCCCTGTGTATGGTGATCTTCGCGGTGGTGACGGACATTGTGGTACGTATGCACCTGAAAAAACAGCCGAAAGTGGAAAAAAATTAAAAATTTTTAAAAATTTATTAAGAATATCGAAATAAGAGCAAATACATAGATATTGTGTTTGCTCTTATTTTTTTACCACATATAGTGGAAAAGAGCGCTCTTGTCATAGGACAGGACGCTTTTTTTGATTCTGCCGTCGAAAAAAGCCACTTGATTTCTCTTGTAAAATCCCTTAATTTAGTATAAAATCATAATAAAAGTGGGAGAAAGTGGAGGTAAGTGCCACAAAGTGGTAGATTTTTGGGAAAATGACCTCCTTTTTCGTGGCAGTCCCCTTTTGGATGAATGGTGGTGAGTGCGATGTTTATGAGCGAGTACAACCATACGTTAGATACGAAAGGCAGGTTGATCATTCCGGCGAAATTCCGAGAGACTTTGGGCGAGGAATTTGTGATTTCCAAGGGAATGGACGGCTGCTTATTTGTGTATGCAAACGATGACTGGAACGCTTTTGAACAGAAGCTGACCTCATTACCTCTGATCAATAAGGAAGCAAGACAATTTGCCCGTTTCTTCTTAGCCGGTGCGGCTACGGTGGAAGTGGACAAGCAGGGAAGAATCCTGTTGCCGGCACACTTGCGAGAATTCGCCGGACTGGAAAAAGATGTGGTGTTAGTCGGAGTCGGCAGCCGCGTGGAGATCTGGAGCAAGGATAAGTGGGAGGCCATGAACTTGGATGCGGATATGGATGAGATCACCGGTGCCATGGAAGGACTGGGACTGACCATTTAAAAGAAGCAGGAAAGGATGAACGTCGTGGAATTTAATCATTATTCTGTGATGTTGCATGAGACCATCGAACAACTGAATATCAGACCGGACGGCATCTATGTGGACGGAACCTTAGGAGGCGGCGGACATGCATATGAAGTGTGCAGCCGCTTACAGAACGGACATTTCTACGGGATCGATCAGGATGACGCGGCGATCGCGGCGGCATCGGAGAGATTACGATGCTTTGGAGATAAAGTGACCGTGATCCGTAACAATTACGTGAATGCGGTGGAGGCACTCAGAGAATACGGAGTGACCGGTGTGGACGGCATTGTGCTGGATCTGGGAGTCTCTTCCTACCAGTTAGATACCGAGGACAGAGGGTTTTCTTACCGATTTGATGCACCGCTTGACATGCGGATGGATCGCAGACAGACCCTGACGGCGAGAGACATCGTGAACAACTATTCCGAGATGGAGCTGTATCATATCATCCGGGATTACGGCGAAGATCCGTTTGCGAAAAACATTGCGAAACATATTGTAAAAAACAGGGCGGACAAGCCCATTGAGACTACCTTTGAATTAAACGAGATCATCAGGGCTGCAGTCCCGGCGAAGATGCGGCAGAACGGACATCCCTCCAAGCAGACATTCCAGGCGATCCGCATTGAGTGCAATCAGGAACTGGAAGTACTGAAAAAGGCATTGGACGAATTGATCGATCTGTTGCATCCCGGTGGGAGGTTCTGCATCATCACCTTCCATTCTCTGGAAGACCGGATCGTGAAAAATGCGTTCCGCAGGAATGAAAATCCCTGTACCTGTCCTCCGGAATTTCCGGTGTGTGTATGCGGTAAGGTCTCCAAGGGAAAGGTGATCACCAGAAAACCGATTCTGCCCGGTGCGGAAGAACTGGAAGTAAACAGCAGATCCAAGAGCGCGAAGTTACGCGTGTTTGAAAAGAAATAAAGAATTTTAAATATTTCATCAGTGAAAGTGGGAATAAAGTATGGCACAGAGAAGAAGTAATACCCCATACATATATGATAATACAGCAAGAGACTTACAGATCCGCAGGCAGATGGAAGAGCCCCGGAGACAGCTGTCTCACGAGACGAGAAAAAACAGAGAAAAAGCAAGACATATGAGCATCGGCTATGTGACTTTTCTGATGGTGGCACTGGTGGCATGTGCATTTTTTCTGGTGAACTATATTCAGATGCAGTCAGAACTGACTGCCAGGATCACGGAAGTATCCAGAATGGAGAGCGAGTTGAACTCTCTGAAGCTGGCAAATGATGAAGAATACAGTCGCATTACCAGTAATATCAACCTGGAAGAGATCAAGAGGATTGCCATCGGCGAACTGGGAATGACCTATGCAGCCGAGGGACAGGTAATCCCTTATGAGAGCAACAGTAATGACTACATGCGTCAGGCTGATAACAGTCAGAACTAAGCCCGGGAGGCCCGAAGTGTGAAAGAACAGAAAACTAAAAAATTTTCCGTAAAAATGCAGAAAAAGCTCCTGTGTCTTTATGCACTGATCATTTTGGCATTTATTCTTTTATCGGTGCGTCTTACATGGATCGTGAAAGCAGATGGTGCAGCTTACGAGAAACAGGTGCTGTCTCAGCAGAAATATGATTCCATAACATTACCTTTCCGGCGCGGCGATATTGTGGACGCCAAAGGAACCAAGCTGGCGGTCAGCGAGAAAGTATATAATCTGGTCATCGATGCCAGGGTAATGCTGGATCGGGAGGATTATCTGGAACCCACCATGGAAGCATTGGGTGCAAATTTTCCGGATCTGGACATGACGGCAGTGCGGCAGTATGTAACGTCTCACCCCGAATCTTCCTGGTATGTGCCTCTTCGGAGGATGACTTATGACCAGATCAGCGGATTCCAGGCGGCAGCACTGGAGAACAGCAAGATCCGTGGTGTCTGGTTTGAAGAGGAATATAAGAGAGTCTATCCCAACGGTTCTCTGGCGGCAGATGTGATCGGATTTTCCAGAGCGGACAATGAAGGACAGTACGGTCTCGAAGAGTATTACAATGATGTTCTGAACGGAACCACCGGAAGAGAGTACGGCTATCTGAATGACGATGCCAACCTGGAGCGTACGATCAAACCGGCAGTGGATGGTAACACGATACACAGTACCATTGATGCCAATATTCAGAGCATTGTAGAGAAATACTTAAAACAGTTTAACGAGGAGCATAAGGATGCGGTACATCCCGGTAACGGTGCGGAAAATGTGGGCTGCATCATCATGGAAGTCAATACCGGCAATATTTTGGCCATGGCCAGCTATCCTACCTATGACCTGAACGATACCAGGAATACGGACGCCCTTTTGGGATCCCGTAAGATCGAGATGGTGACCAATGCCAACGGTTACCAGGTACTGACGAAGACAGATACCTATTTTACCCAGGAAGATATCGATGCCCTGACAGATGAGCAGCTATTGGATAATCTGAACTACCTGTGGAAGAACTACTGTATCTCCACCACCTACGAGCCGGGATCCACGGCGAAGCCTTTTACCGTGGCAGCAGCATTGGAGAGCGGTGCCATCACCGGCAACGAGCACTATCAGTGTAACGGATCTCTGGAAGTCGGTGGACATACGATCAAATGCCACAGCTACCGTTCCGGCGGTGAAGGTGATGTATCGGTACAGGATTCCATTGCCTGGTCCTGCAATGTAGCGTTAATGAAGATTGCTGCCACCATGGGCAAAGAGGAATTTGCCAAATTCCAGCAGATCTTTAACTTTGGATTAAAGACCAACGTGGATCTGGCAGGAGAGGCGAGAACAGCAAGCCTGCTGTTTCCGGTGGACCAGATGGGAAGCGCTGATCTGGCGACCAACAGCTTTGGACAGAACTTTAATGTGACCATGATCCAGATGATCACCGGTTTCTGCTCTCTGATCAACGGCGGTTACTATTATGAGCCTCATATGGTGGATAAGATCACCAATGCAAGCGGAGCAACGGTGGAGAACATTGAACCGAGAGTGTTACGACAGACCATCTCCGAGAGCACTTCGGCGAAGATCAGACAGTACTGTCGTGCTACCGTTATGGAAGAGGGTGGTGACCGCAGAACCGGTAGAACCGCAAGACCTGCAGGTTATGCCATCGGCGGCAAGACCGGTACCGCAGAGACTATTCCCCGTAAAAACGGTGAGTATGTTGTATCCTTTATGGGATATGCACCGGCGGATGATCCCCAGATCGCCATTTATGTAGTCGTGGACCGTGCCAATGCATCCCCTCAGGATGATGCAAAGTTTGCAACCGGTATTGTACGAAATGTTCTGACGGAAGTGCTGCCTTATCTGAATATCTTCATGACGGAGGAACTGTCTGAAAAGGAGATTCAGGAACTGGCGGAGAAACAGATCGAGATTACGAATCAGTATACCCAGACTCCCGAGAACGGAGATGACCAGAGCACCGGAGACAATCAGACGGGAGACGATCAGACCGGAGACGCTCAGACCGGAGATGATCAGTCCGGAGATTCCCAGAGTGGTGACGGAACCGGTGACGATACGACGACGGTTACGGAGGACTGGAGAAATTATCCCAAAGATCCCGCTACCGGTTATCTGGTAAGTCCGATCGACGGCGGTCTGATCGATCCCATTACGGGAGCGGATGTCGGCGGGGACGATACTATGGGTGACAGTCCCATTAACAATAATCTGCTGAATCAGCAGAATGAATAAACAAAACATACGAATAGCCTCACAGCAGGAGCAATAAAATGTAAAAAGCTCTTGTTGTGAGGTTTTTTTATGGCGGATCAGCAAAATCGTTTTTTTCATCGCAAAAAGATCATGACCATTTTTTTCATATGCGCACTGGTGCTTATCGGATTGTTTATGAGACTTTTGTATTTGATGGTGTGGAGGGCGGATTATTATGAGGAAGCGGCGACGAGACTGCATGAGAGAGAACGCAGCATAAAGGCGGCAAGAGGCCGTATTTTGGACAGGAACGGAGTGGTACTGGCGGATAACAAGACGGTCTGTACCGTATCGGTGATTCATAATCAGATCACAGAACCGGAAAAGGTGATAGCCATGCTGGTAAAAGAGCTGGGAATTTCGGAGACGGAAGCGAGAAAACGTGTGGAAAAATATTCTTCCATGGAACGTGTCAAAAGCAATGTGGACAAGAGCATCGGTGACAGAATCCGGGAATATGATCTGGCGGGGGTGAAAGTGGATGAGGATTATAAGCGATACTATCCGTATGGGGACCTGGCCAGTAAAGTCCTGGGATTTACCGGAGGGGACAATCAGGGGATCATTGGACTGGAAGTGATCTATGAGGAAACACTGCAGGGAGAACCCGGTATGATTCTGACTGTGACGGATGCCAAAGGAATCGAGATAGACACAGCGGGGGAACGCCGGGTAGAGCCGGTGCCGGGATGGGATCTGCGGATCAGCATCGACCGTAACATCCAGGAGTATGCCGCGCAGCTGGCGGAACAGGCCTGCGCCACCAAAGAGGCGGACAGCGTCTACATCATCGCCATGGATCCGCGAAACGGAGAAATCCTGGCCATGGTCAATTATCCGGAATTTGACTTAAACGACCCTTACACGCTACCGGAACTGACTGAGTGGAAGGAGGACGGAAGCATTGCGGTGGTGGATTCGTCCACCCTGACTGCGGAACAGAAGCAGGAGAAGCTGAATGCCATGTGGCGCAACGGCTGCATCAACGACACCTACGAACCGGGTTCCACCTTCAAGATCATCACCGCCGCTGCGGGACTGGAGGCCGGAGTAGTCACACCGGAGAGCACATTTTCCTGCCCGGGATTTATCATCGTGGATGACCGCAGGATCCGCTGCCATAAGATCGCCGGACATGGCACACAGACATTTGTGCAGTGTATGCAGAATAGTTGCAATCCGGCACTGATCTCCGTAGGACTGCGTCTCGGTGTAGACAATTATTACAAATATTTTGAGCAATTCGGACTGAAAAAAAGAACCGGAATCGATCTCCCCGGGGAAGCAGCAACGATCATGCATAAAAAAGAAGACATGGGAAATGTGGAGCTGGCGACGGTGGCTTTCGGGCAGTCTTTTCAGATCACGGCGATCCAGCTGCTGACAACGGCATCCTCCATCATTAACGGAGGCAACCGGATCACTCCTCACTTGGGCATGGAAGCCCTGAACCGGGATGGCGAAGTGGAACAGGTTTTTACTTATCCTGTGGAGACAGGAATTGTATCGGAAGAGACCAGCGCAACTATGCGTTATATCCTGGAGACAGTGGTGGCGGAGGGCTCTGGTAGAAACGGACAGGTGCAGGGCTTTCGGGTGGGTGGTAAGACGGCGACCAGTCAGACGCTGCCCAGAGGCAGCGGACGTTATATTTCTTCTTTTATCGGATTCGCGCCTGCCGATGATCCACAGGTGATTGCCATCGCCATTATCAACAATCCCCAGGGAGTCTATTATGGAGGACAGGTGGCAGCACCTATTATAAGGCAGCTGTATGAAAATATTTTGCCTTATTTGGGACTGGAGAAGACGGAGGATACTGTTGTCGAAAATCAATGAATGAAAAAGGTTCCGGCGGATGAAAATTTGACAAAATCCGCTGGGGACACCCCTTATAATAATTCTGAAGGAGGGGTGTGATGCATTATGAACTATATTTAGACAGTATGTTCCTCCTGAATCTCGGTATGAATCTGTTACTTCTGATCATGGTAGACCACAGCACCTGCCGCACTGCCACGTGGTACCGGCTGCTGTGTGGAGCGGGAATCGGAGCGGTCTGCTATCTGCTCCCTTTTTTATGGAAGGGAGCGGCTCTACTTAAACTGCTGCTCTGTATGCTGCCCGGAACATTGTTGATGCTTACAGTAACATTCCGAATCCGGAATTGGCGTTCGCTATGGAGTTATTTTAGAAAGCAGATGTATGATACTTTCCTGCTCGGAGGAATTCTGGTGGCTGTGCTGAGGGGAATTCCGGCCGGAATACAGTATGTACCGGGAATTGTGCTTGCACTGGGAGTGGGGGCTCTGACAGTGCAGCTGCTATTGTGGAGATACCGAAGAGAAACGGAGCTTGGAACTCATTGTGAGGTAGTACTCCGGGGGACGGAACAGACATTGTGTATCGCGGCGATTGTGGATTCCGGCAATACTTTGACGGAACCTATGAGCGGAGCCCCCGTATCTGTATTGGATGTGGTGACATTTCAGACTTTGTGGCCGGAGGGACTGCCGGATTTTCGGGTGATTCCTTACCACAGTGTCGGGAAAAAGAATGGAATTCTCTATGGATACAGGATTCCGCAGATGAAGATCCGGATCCATGGTGTGGAAAAAATATGCAGCGATGTGTGGCTGGCAGTAAGTGAAGAGGAAATCGCAGGAAGAGAGATTCCTATGCTGCTGCATCCGGCGCTGTTAAAAAAGACAGGAAAAGCAGGAAGGAGCAACTATGATCTTAAAGATAGCAATACCCGGGAAAATGCAATTCAAGATGATTCGCAGAGAACCGTTTCTGCGGCAGCGGAAAGGAGATATTCATTACATCGGAGGCGCAGAGGTCCTGCCACCGCCGCTTCCCACAGATCAGGAGAATCAGGTGATCGGAGATCTCGGAACGGAATATGAGGATGAGGCGAAAGCAATCCTCATCGAGCATAATCTGCGTCTCGTGGTCTACATAGCCAAAAAATTCGATAATACGGGTGTGGGAGTGGAGGATCTGATCTCCATCGGTACCATCGGACTGATCAAGTCCATCAACACCTTTAATCCGGAGAAAAATATCAAGCTGGCGACTTATGCTTCCCGATGCATTGAAAATGAGATATTGATGTATCTGCGGCGGAATAATAAGACGAAGATGGAAGTGTCCATCGATGAACCTTTAAATGTGGATTGGGACGGCAATGAACTTCTCCTGTCGGATATCCTGGGAACGGATGAGGATGTGATATACAGAGGGATAGAGAACGAAGTGGAGCGCAAGCTTTTAATGAATGCCGTAAGTAAGCTGTCGAACCGGGAGAAGACCATTGTACGGCTGCGGTTCGGACTGGGGACACCGGACGGACAGGAGATGACACAGAAGGAAGTGGCAAGCTTTCTTGGAATCTCCCAGTCCTATATTTCGAGGCTGGAAAAAAAGATCATGCGGCAGCTGAAAAAGGAGATCAGCCTGCATATTTGACTTTGCATTCGGGACGGATACATGATACTATAGAGATTACGGAGAGAAACTGTTCTCCGGGTTGTGAATGACAGATTTTAAGGACGAAGATACATGATACAGCGTGATGATATATTATCGATGGAATATTTAAAAAAGACGGAATTCACCGGATGCCATCAGGGGATGCGTTACCGCTTGGAACAGACACAGGCTCCGGAGGACCCCGAGGGTGGTAAAAAGCTTATGGTGACGGTATGGCCGGAGCCCTTTAATTATTTTAAGACCCCGGAGGAAAAAAAGAAAAGAGCATATTTTTCTTTTGACGAGGATGGCGTGGTGGATGCCGTCGGCTGGATGAATGACCGCTTATTCGAGGATAAGAAGATATGGGAGGAAGCACCTTCCCATTGGGATACCTATCAAATGTAAGGAAATAATAAGATGATGTTAAAATATATCATAAAGGATCTGAAGGAGACCCTGGCCTATCTTCCCTACGGGATCATGGCGGGTGCTGTTGTGGGACTGCTCCTGAACGGACTGAATGCCAGACGGGAGCGTAAGGGGAAGGATACTTTTCCCATGGCGGGACTCATGGCATTTTCTCTGTATCTGATGATCATTCTGGTGATCACTTTTTTCTCCAGAGAGGATGGCAGCCGGATCGGCATGGATCTGGAACTGTTCTCTACCTGGGGGACGAATGCGAGGAACCATTCGTATGTCGTGGAAAATGTATTGCTGTTTATTCCCTATGGATTTATCTGTCCATGGGCATTTCCGTGGCTTCGGGGTTTTTTTAGGAATACCTTTGCGGCATTCGTGACCAGCTTCGGTGTGGAGACAATCCAGCTGATCACCGGCAGGGGATATTTTCAGGTGGACGATATCCTGACCAATGTGCTGGGGGCTGTGATCGGGTATGTGATTTTCTGGCTGCTGCATCATATGATACAGGGATTCCACAGACCTGATCTCAGGCGGTAAGATAGCCCCGCATAGCTTTCAGGGCATTTTTTTCGAGACGGGAGACTTGGGCCTGGGAGATGCCGATCATGTCGGCGACCTCAGTCTGGGTCTTTCCTTCGAAAAAACGCAGAGAGATGATATGACGCTCTCTGTCGTTCAGACGTTTCATGGCTTCACTGAGGGAGAGATGTTCTACCCACATCTCTTCCTTATTTTTTTTATCACTGATCTGGTCCATGACATAGAGGGTGTCGCCGCCGTCGGTATAGACCGGTTCGTAGAGACTCATGGGGTTCTGCATGGCATCTAAGGCATAGACGATGTCTTCCTTGGAGATACCCACCTCCGCGGCAATCTCTTCCACGGTAGGCTCCTTCAGATTTTTTCTCGTCAGTGTATCTCTGGCGTAGATTGCCTTATAGGCGGTATCCTTCAGGGAGCGTGATACACGAATGCTGTTGTTATCCCGTAAGAATCTGCGGATCTCCCCGATGATCATGGGAACCGCATAGGTAGAGAACTTCACACCCAGAGTAGCGTCGAAATTGTCAATGGCTTTGATCAGCCCGATGCAGCCGATCTGGAACAGATCATCCACGTTCTCCGCACTGCCGGAAAAACGCTTAATGACGCTTAATACCAGCCGCAGATTCCCCTCAATATAGGTCTCTCGGGCAGCGGTATCTCCTTCACGGATCTTCGCAAATAAAGCTTCCTTGTCTGCCGCCTTTAACAAAGGCAGTTTTGCTGTATTGACACCACAGATTTCCACTTTTCCCTGTACCATAGAGACCTCCCGATTACTGAATTTTGTGATAACAACAGTATTCACAGGACTGTGGGAGGATATACTTTGCCGGTAGAATTTCCAGTATTTGCCGAACAAACGGATGGGAGAGGCATATATTATATATATAGAAAGAAAGCAGGAGTATGCATATGCTTTTTTCCGAATTAAAATGCAAAGATGTCATCAATATCAGAGACTGCAAAAAGCTGGGGCATGTCTGTGATCTGGAGTTCGATGAGTGCAGCGGATGCATCTGTAAGATCATGGTGCCGGGTGAAAACCAGTGGCTGGGATTCCTGCGCTGTGAGCCCAATATTGTCATTCCTTACAAGGACATCCGGCAGATCGGTCCGGACATAATTTTAGTTGACATTAATTGCTGATTCTCTTATAATATCCGTATAAATAACACGTGGTTTTTAAGAGGAGGATGCCTATGAAATGTCCGTTCTGCAGCCATGAAAATACCAGAGTGATCGATTCGAGACCGGCGGAAGATAACAATTCCATTCGCCGTCGCCGTGTGTGTGATGAATGCGGCAAGCGATTTACCACTTACGAGAAGATCGAAACGATTCCACTGATCATTATTAAAAAGGATAATAACAGAGAGGCGTATGACCGTTCTAAGATCGAGGCCGGAGTACTCAGAGCCTGCCATAAACGTCCGGTCAGCGCACAACAGATCACGACGTTGGTAGACGAGGTGGAGAATGAGATCTTCAACCGGGAAGAACGTGAGATCCCCAGCGGAACCATCGGTGAACTTGTGATGAATAAGCTGAAAGATCTGGATGCGGTAGCTTATGTAAGATTTGCTTCTGTATATCGGGAGTTCAAGGACGTGAACACCTTTATGGATGAATTAAAGAGTGTCCTGAATGACAAGAATCACAATTAAGTTCCGGAAGACTTAAGTTTTCGTAAAAACAGTCGATATTATAACTGAAAATACAGCCAGATAAAGCTGGAATTTCGCATGGCATGTGCGATATAGAAAAAAGAAGGACAAGGAGGTGAATACATGGGAATAGGCGGAGTGAACGGGATCAGCGGAATCGGCAGAATGCAGGATTACAGCATACAGATGCCGCGGCCGGCAAAGACAGTGATCGTGGAAGAGACCGGGGCAGAATCCCATGTGGCATCTTCGGAACAGATAAATTCCGGGAATCCCGGTGCGGCGAAGGAGGAAGCTCCGGTTCAGGAGCAGAAATCCAACGCACCGTTAGAGGACATCTCCATTACGTTCCACAAACAGGACGATTTCGGCTACATTGGCAGGGACAGCGATATCCATTCCCTGGATGTGGAGAAGGCGATCTCCGATATGCGTAAGGACCAGATCTTACAGCAGTACCAGTACTTTGTGGGAAGCAAAACGGTATTTACAGAATAGTTACCTCCGTCTGTCAGGCGTAAGCAAGACACCGGAGGTATTTTTTAATTTTTTCGGAAGAAGTGATACAGACAGAAAAAATAGATTCCGGCAAGAACCAGCTGGCTGACCAGAATCCCCCACAGATATCCCTGCATACCGATCACGGGAATGGCAAAAAATACGAACAGGAGCCGGATCAGAAGACAGACCACGTTGGAGGCAAAGATCCGTCCCGCCATGCCAAGACCCTGCAAAATGCTGGAGAGAGTGGTATCCAGATACAGAAAAGGACAGATGAATCCCAGAGTCACGATAAAATGACCGGCCAGTTCACTGTGGAACAGTTCCGTTCCCATCCAGTCACCCAGAAACAGAAAGCCACATAGACAACAGGCACCCATGAGACTGCAATACTTTACGGTGCGCAGGGTGGCGTTTATGACGGCTCCACGGTCTCCTTTGGCATGATTTTCGGAGATGGTGGGCAGGAGAAGCACCGCCACGGAGCTGGTAAGGGCGTTAGGAAAAAAGATCATGGGCATGGCCATGCCGGTAAGGACTCCGTATACACTTAAGGCTGTGGTGGTATCATAACCGTAGAGCAGAAGTTTCCGGGGAATGGAGACGGCTTCGATGCTTTGTAAAATGTTCAGAACGATACGGTTGGCGGTCAGAGGCAGTGCCATACCAAGCAGATCCCGATAGACCGGAACAGAAGGACAGATATTTTGCAGGGAAAGAATACTACTGTCCGGATACAGATGTATATACAGGCAGACCAGAGCGATCAGCATGGAAAAGATCTCGCCTACGGTGAGACCGAGAACCGCAGCATTGATGGAGGGAGTACGACCTTCTGCCAGATCGGCTCCGGTGACGAGAAAGACGCAGCTGACTCTTGCGAGCTGCTCTAAAAGCTGTGTAAGAGCAGGCACGGAAGCTTTCTTTTTCCCATAGAAATAACCGTTGATGCAGGCGTGCAGCGCGGCAAAGGGGACAGAGAAGGACAGGATCCGCAGCATGGGTACGGTACGGTGATCTTTTAATAGAAAAATACCGATAGGATCCGCAGAGAAAAACAAAATGGCATTTGTTACAAGAGACAGGGGTAAGGTGATGCTGATCCCGGCCAGCAGAGGCTTTAAATTCCCGGAAGGGCGTTTGGCACTATCCGCCGCCACATATTTCGAAATGGCGGTCTGATATCCGGCGGCAGTAAGGGAAAAGGATAGGGATAATGCCGGACTGAGCAGCTGATAGATGCCCATTCCCTCTTCACCGAAGAGCCTGGACAGATAGATACGGTAGAAAAATCCAATGACACGGGTGATAAGGCCGGTTGCAGTCAGAATGATAGTACCGAAGATCAGGGGATGACGTTTGGCATGTTTCATAAGCGGATTTTTTGACCCTTTTGGCTGAAAAGATCTTGCAAAAGTATATTCCGATGACCTTGTTGACAGAACAGTAAAGTGAATGCTATCATGAATAGCAGTAAAATGTGCATGATCAGTTACAAGATATGCAGAAATGAGGCAATATGATATATTTAGATAATGCAGCGACTACGAAAACAGCACCGGAGGTCGTAGATGCGATGCTCCCGTATTTCAGTGAATATTACGGCAATGCCAGCACCATTTACAGTCTGGGCGCCGAGAGCAAAAAGGCTATGGATCATGCCCGCGGGACTATCGCGGACAGCCTGGGTGCGAAGCCGGAAGAAATCTATTTTACCGCCGGCGGTTCCGAGTCCGACAACTGGGCGTTAAAAGCCACCGCAGAAGCTTATGCATCCAAGGGAAAACATATTATTACCACGAAGATCGAGCATCATGCCATTCTCCATACCTGTGAGTATCTGGAGAAGAGAGGCTTTGAGATCACCTATCTGAATGTGGACAGAGACGGACTAATCAGCTTGGACGAGCTGAAAGCAGCCATCCGCCCCGATACTATTCTGATCAGCGTGATGTTTGCCAACAACGAGATCGGTACCATCGAGCCCATCGCCGAGATCGGTGAGATTGCAAAAGAGCACGGCGTATTGTTTCATACCGATGCGGTACAGGCGTATGCACAGGTTCCCATTCATGTGGATGAGATGCATATTGACATGCTCAGTGCCAGCGGTCATAAATTAAACGGCCCCAAGGGAATCGGCTTTTTATATATCCGTAAAGGAGTGAAGATCCGTTCTTTTGTACACGGCGGAGCGCAGGAGAGAAGCCGCAGAGCCGGTACAGAGAACATCCCCGGCATCGTGGGACTGGGGGCAGCCGTAGAGCGTGCCATGCGTATTATGGACAGTAAGACCCAGAGGGAGATCGAACTGCGTGATTATCTGATCGGACGTCTGGAGAACGAGATCCCTCATTGCTGGCTGAACGGTCACCGCACGAAGAGACTTCCGAATAATATCAATTTCTCCTTCCTGTTTATCGAGGGAGAATCCATGCTGATCATGCTGGATATGAAGGGAATCTGTGCTTCCAGCGGATCTGCATGTACTTCCGGATCCTTAGATCCTTCCCATGTGCTGTTAGCCATTGGTTTAAAGCATGAGGAAGCCCACGGTTCCTTACGTCTGACCTTGTCTGAGGATAGCACGAAGGAAGAGATGGATATCGTAGCGGAAGAAGTGAAGAAAATCGTCCAGAGACTGCGGGATATGTCTCCTTTATATGAAGATTTTCTGAAAAGTCCGAAGAACAACTAAGCAAGAAAGAAGAGGATAACAGATACATGTACAGTGAAAAAGTAATGGATCACTTTCAAAACCCCAGAAATGTCGGGGAGATCGAGGATGCCAGCGGCGTAGGTACTGTAGGTAACGCCAAGTGCGGAGATATTATGAGAATGTTCCTGGACATTGACGAGAACGGGATCATCAGAGAGGCAAAGTTCAAGACTTTCGGTTGCGGTGCTGCCGTAGCTACCAGCTCCATGGCTACCGAACTGGTAAAGGGCAAGACCATCCAGGAAGCTTTGCAGGTAACGAACAAGGCGGTAATGGAGGCTCTGGACGGACTGCCTCCCGTAAAGGTACACTGCTCACTTTTGGCAGAGGAAGCCATCCATGCAGCTCTGTGGGATTATGCGGAGAAGAACCACATCACCATCGAGGGCCTGCAGAAGCCCAAGAATGATATCAGTGAGGGCGAAGAAGAGGAAGACTATTAAGATCTATGAAGAAAAAAGTAGTGGTTGGCATGTCCGGAGGCGTGGATTCCTCCGTGGCAGCCATGTTATTAAAAAAACAGGGCTATGATGTGATCGGGGTCACCATGCAGATCTGGCAGGACGAGGAGGAAGCGGTGAAGGAAGCCAATGGCGGATGCTGCGGATTGTCTGCGGTGGATGATGCCAGAAGAGTGGCAGAGAGACTGGAAATTCCTTATTATGTCATGAATTTTAAAAAAGAGTTCAAATGTCATGTCATGGATTATTTTGTGGACGAGTATTTAAGAGGGCATACACCGAATCCCTGCATCGCCTGCAACCGTTACGTGAAATGGGAATCCCTGTTACAGAGGAGCTTAGAGATCGGCGCGGACTATATTGCCACGGGGCATTATGCGAGGATCGACAGACTGCCAAACGGCCGTTTCGCCATCCGCAATTCCGTTACGGCGGCGAAGGACCAGACCTATGCGCTGTATAATCTGACCCAGGATCAGCTTTCACATACTCTGATGCCGGTGGGAGAATACACCAAGGATGAGATCCGTGCCCTGGCAGAGGAGGCGGGACTTCCGGTGGCGCATAAGCCGGACAGTCAGGAGATCTGTTTCGTGCCGGACAATGATTATGCTTCTTTTATTGACAGAGAAGCCGGCGAAAAAGTGCCGGGACCGGGCAATTTTGTCACGGAGGACGGTAGGATACTGGGGCATCATAAGGGGATTACCCATTATACCTTAGGACAGCGCAGAGGATTGGAACTCCCCATGGGAGAGAGGGTGTTTGTTACAGCCATCCGCCCCGAGACCAATGAGGTGGTGATCGGTTCCAATCAGGAACTTTTCACGGATAAAGTATTATGTGAAAATGTGAATTATATGGCAGTGGAGAATATCACAGAACCCATCAGAGTACTGGCGAAGATCCGTTACAACCATAAGGGAGAGTACGGAACCCTTACCAGACAGCCGGACGGCAGAGTGCTTTGTACTTTTGATGTACCGGTGCGTGCCGCTACACCGGGACAGGCTATGGTGTTCTATCAGGGCGAACATGTACTGGGCGGCGGGACCATTGTCCTGTAGGAAAACAGGGATCACTATTTTACAATAGTGGTCCTATATTTTTATCACGACACGTAACATCAACAGCGGGGGCGTGCATATAATAGAAGAAAGCTTTTATAATTCACAGGAGAGACTATGGATTATCGATTTTCGTTTCAGAGACCTATGAGAAGAAACAGCTTCTGTTCCATGAAGGGAACGATCGTGGATCTGGTGCCGGCAGGGCAGGGCGGTCGCAGAGCCGACGGATGCCTGCTATTTGCCGCTATCGAGGATACGGATGGCAATACCGTGAACTTTTTTATCAATCCCGATACCTATGTGGTGGACTTTACCACACTGTCTGTGGGAATGATGGCAACCTTCTGGTATCGCAATGATGCGCCCATGCCCCTGATCTATCCGCCTCAGTATACGGCAGTGGTAGTGGCTGAAGAGAGAAGCGACCGGAATGTGGATGTGAGCTACTACAGCAATTCCCTGGTCAATGAGGAGCAGACATTGCAGCTGAATCTGGATGGCACAGTGGATGTGCGTACCGTGAACAACCAGTATTTCCAGGCGAGTCCCGCGAACCATAATCTGGTGGTCATCTATTCCTCTTCCACGAGAAGCATTCCTGCCCAGACCACGCCGTCTACAGTGGTGGTACTGTGTGACAGAAACTGTGGTTAGGCAGACAAAAGAGGACAGTTGTAGTCCATAGACCTATTGAGATTTTTGCAAAAATGTTATACCATAAAACAATCCCCATAGAACATATTCATAGCTGCCTGCGCATAGTGCAGGCAGCCTGTGAGGGGGAGATTACTTATGATCTGGCAGGACGAAAGAGAAAAGAGGATATTATGGGTAAGAAAAAGCAGATGCGTTCTGAAGTAAAAGGGAATGTGAAAAACAGTATAGGAAGAATTGCGTTTGCAGCATTGGCTGTGCTCTTACAGATCGGCTGGATATTGATATTGATGATCAAACTGTATCAGTATTCTTCAGTGATCTCTCTGCTGACCAGCCTGTTTGCGCTGGTAGTGGCACTCAGGATTTATGGGAAACATACCAATGCCGCATTTAAGATGCCCTGGATCATTGTAATATTGGCATTTCCTGTGTTTGGTCTGTGTATTTACGGATTGTTCGGACATAAAGAGGCTATGCATAAAATCATCCGGAAATTTGAGGATGTGGATGCACAACTGATTCCTCTGAATGTTCAGGATGAGACAATATTGCAGCAGCTGGAACAGGAAGATCCTCTGCTGGCAAATCAATGCCATTATATCTGGAAGTATGGTAATTATCCGGTGTATGACACGACAGCTGTGAAATTCTATCCGGAAGCTTATCTGGGATACGAGGAACAGCTTAAGGAGCTGGAGAAGGCAAAGCACTTTATATTCCTGGAATATCATGCCATAGAGGAGGCGGAGGCTTTTGCACGGCTGAAGGATGTATTGGCAAGAAAGGCTGCCGAGGGCGTGGAAGTCCGTATTCTGTACGACGATGTGGGCTGTATCGGCTTTTTGGATAAAAGCTTTATAGACCGCATGAATGCCATAGGTGTACAGTGCCGGGTATTTAACTATGTAGTGCCCTTTTTAAATATTTTCATGAATAACCGCGACCATCGTAAGATCATGGTCATCGACGGAAAAGTAGGATTCACCGGTGGATATAATCTGGCAGATGAGTATTTTAATATCACGCATCCTTACGGCTACTGGAAGGATACCGGTGTGAAGCTGACCGGCAGAGCGGTACAGAATTTTACCATGATGTTTTTGGAAATGTGGAATGTTATGGGACAGGCGGATACCGATTATGAAAAGTATCTGAAGGCATCGCAGGAAGGTGCGGAAGATGGAAATGTGCAGAAGGCATCCGGCTATGTACAGCCCTATGCGGATTCTCCACTGGACGGAGAGCCGGTGGGTGAGAATGTCTACCTGAACCTGATCAAGACGGCGAAGAAACGCCTCTATGTGGCAACTCCTTATCTGATCATCAGTGATGAGATGACGAGAGAGCTGGGACTGGCGGCAAAACGTGGCGTGGATGTACGGGTATTTACCCCGGGTATTCCGGATAAAAAAATCATTTACGGTGTGACCAGATCCTATTATTCCGGACTGGTGCGTCAGGGTGTGCGGGTTTATGAATATACCCCGGGCTTTTTGCATGCGAAGCAGATGCTGTGTGATGGGGATACGGCGACCGTCGGTACTATCAATATGGATTACCGGAGCCTTTATCATCATTTTGAAAACGGTGTGTGGATGCACGGCTGTGATGCCATCCGGGATATTGAGGCGGATTTTGATAAGCTGTTACAGGATAGTGAGGAAGTCACCGATAAATACCGGGATGGAAGGAAAAATATGGCAGTGAGAGGCTGGCAGTGTATCATGCGCCTGATCGCGCCGCTATTGTAACAGACATAATAACGGAAAGCTGGAGATTACGATGAAAATACTGGTCAGTGCCTGTCTGCTGGGCGAAAACTGTAAATATAACGGGAAAAATAATTACAGCGAGCGTGTGGCAAAATATCTGGAAGGGCATGAGGTGATCCCGGTATGTCCTGAGGTGCTGGGAGGACTTCCGACCCCGAGGGATCCGTCGGAGATCGTGAGCGGTGAGGTCATAAACTGTAAAGGCGTAAATGTGGACAGGCAGTTTCGGGAAGGCGCAGAGGAGGCTCTGCGGATCGCCAAAGAGAATGGCATCGATCTGGCAATCTTACAGTCACGAAGCCCCAGCTGCGGCGTAAAGCAGATTTATGATGGAAACTTTACCGGTAAACTCATCCCCGGACAGGGAGTATTTGCACAATTGCTGGAAAAGAACGGCTTCCGGGTGATGGACTGTGAGGAAATATAATGGCAAAAATATTATTGTTTGGCGTGAGTACACAAAAAGACCGGGCTGTGCGTGTGGCAGCGGAGAAAATAGGTGTGGATGTGACGGCGGTGAACCGCAGGGACTATGGACAGAAGATCGGAACACTGGCGGAAATCAGCGGTTTTCATAAGAATGGAAAAATATATAACGGTCCTGATTTTGCAATGGAAATGCTGGTGTTTTCCGGAATGGATTCGCAACAGGTGGATGCATTCCTGGCAGAATATAAGGCAACCGGCTTACCACCGGTTGCCCTGAAGGCGATTGTGACACCGTATAATGTCTCATGGACAGCGGATGCGTTGCTTCGCGAGCTGATGAAGGAACACATTCAGCTTGGAGGATAGGGAATAAAGAAAATTACAGCTTGTGGTATTCCGGGCTGCGTTTTTCATAGATCGTATAATATTTGAAACCGCACAGCTGCAGAATCTCGGAGGCCAGATCCAGATAGGATCCTACATCCTGTGCTTTGTGGGCATCACTGCCAACGGTAATGATCTCGCCGCCCAGTTCGTGATAGCGACGCAGAATATCGGTACAGGGATGAGGCTGCCTGAGACCGTAGCGGAAGCTTCCGGTGTTTAACTCCAGACCTTTGCCGCTGTGAACCAACAGTTCCAGAATCGGATCGATGGCATCCTTATATTTATCGTAGGAGTAATTTTTGTCCTTGGAAGGCGCCACACGGACGATATAATCCAAGTGCCCTAAGACGTCATAATCGTCATGGCATTTCAGATTTTCCAGCGTCTCTGCAAAATAAGCACGGATGGCTTCCTCCTCGGAGGAAAACTTCTCAAAATATTCGGGGTAATAGGGATCCATTCCCCGGCACAGATGGGTAGAGCCAATGACGAAATCAAAATCATAGGCGGAAGTAAAATCTTCGTCTCGGTCGGCCAGATGCGGCTGCAAGCCTAATTCCACACCGAAGAGAACCCGCATTTTCCCTTCGTATTTGGCGCGGCAGCGGAGGATGTCATACAAATAAGAATCTGTATTCAGCAAAAAGATGCTGCCGGGACCTTCCTCAGTATTTGGATAATCAAAATCGTTATGCTCGGTGAAACACATGGTTTCCAGTCCCAGAGAGATCCCTTTATCGATCATCTCCGGCATGGGAGCCTTTGAATCTCCGGAAAAAGAAGAGTGAAGATGACAATCTGCTTTGATAGACATATTTTTTATCCTTTCTGGTTATCATTCTGTTGTAAGTCATTTACAGGGTACAGTATAGCAAAAAACGGAGCAAAAATCATACCATTTCTAAACAAACTGTAAAATTTACCACAAAATCACAAATATTTTGCATTTACATCTTGAATTATAAAGAGGAATTAGGTAAAATGAATTTGCTGATAAAATTTTGACAATCTGTGAATCACAGTAAGTCAAAAGATATAAAATTAATATTTTAGGAGGAAACTAAAATGGCAGTAAGAGTAGCAATTAATGGTTTCGGCCGTATTGGTCGTCTTGCATTCAGACAGATGTTCGATGCAGAAGGATATGAAGTAGTAGCAATCAACGATTTAACCAGCCCTAAGATGCTGGCACATCTGTTGAAGTATGATTCTTCTCAGGGTGTTTACAAGTATGCAAGCACCGTTGAGGCTGGCGAGGACAGCATCACCGTTAACGGCAAGACCATCACCATCTACAAAGAGGCTGACGCAAGCAAGCTTCCTTGGGGTGAATTAAAGGTTGATGTAGTTCTGGAGTGTACCGGATTCTACACCTCTAAGGAGAAGGCTTCCGCACATATCACTGCCGGTGCCCGTAAAGTTGTTATTTCTGCTCCCGCAGGTAACGACCTTCCTACCATCGTATACAATGTTAACCACAAGACCCTGAAGCCCGAAGATACCGTTATCTCCGCAGCTTCCTGCACCACCAACTGCTTAGCACCTATGGCTAAGGCTCTGAACGATTGCAGACCTATCATGAGCGGTATCATGACCACTGTTCACGCTTATACCGGTGACCAGATGATCCTTGACGGACCTCAGAGAAAGGGCGATCTGAGAAGAAGCCGTGCAGGCGCTTGCAACATCGTTCCCAACTCTACCGGTGCAGCTAAGGCAATCGGCCTGGTAATTCCCGAACTGAACGGCAAGCTGATCGGCTCCGCTCAGCGTGTTCCGACCCCTACCGGTTCTACCACCATTCTGGTAGCAGTAGTTAAGGGCGCTGTAACCAAGGAAGAGATCAACGCAGCAATGAAGGCTGCTTCTACCGAGTCCTTCGGTTACAACACCGATGAGATCGTATCTTCCGATATCGTAGGTAGCACCTACGGTTCCATCTTCGATGCAACTCAGACCATGGTTGCTCCTATGGAAGATGGCAATACTCAGGTACAGGTTGTATCCTGGTATGATAACGAGAACAGCTACACCTCTCAGATGGTTCGTACCATCAAGTACTTCAGCGAGTTAGCATAAGCCGACAGGCGTTAACGCGTAAAGACCTATCAGGGTCCGGTCTTACAAGGACCGGGCCCTTTTTAGATACTAAAATAATTGGAGGTTAATACCATGGGATTAAATAAGAAATCTGTAGATGACATTAACGCAAAGGGAAAGAGAGTCCTGGTAAGATGCGACTTTAACGTTCCCTTAAAGAACGGTGAGATCACTGACGATACCCGTATCGTTGCAGCTCTGCCTACCATCAAGAAGCTGATCAATGATGGCGGCAAGGTAATTCTTTGCTCTCATCTGGGTAAGGTAAAGAATGGCCCCAACGAAGGCGAATCTCTGGCACCTGTTGCCAAGAGACTGTCCGAGAAGCTGGGCAAAGAGGTTACTTTCGTAGCTGACTACAATGTAACCGGCGAAGCAGCTACCAAGGCTGTTGAGAACATGAAGGAAGGCGACGTTGTTCTGCTTCAGAATACCCGTTTCCGTGGCGCAGAAGAGACCAAGAACGGTGAGAAATTCAGCAAAGAACTGGCTGACCTGGCTGATCTGTATGTATGTGATGCATTCGGCTCTTCTCACAGAGCACATGCTTCCGTAGCAGGCGTTACCAAGTTCATCACCGCTAAGGGTGGTCAGAACGTAGTAGGTTACCTGATGGAGAAGGAGATCAACTTCTTAGGTAAGGCTGTAGAAGATCCCGTAAGACCTTTCGTAGCTATCCTGGGTGGTGCAAAGGTTGCAGACAAGCTGAACGTTATCTCCAACCTGTTAGAGAAGTGTGATACCCTGATCATCGGTGGTGGTATGGCTTACACCTTCTTAAAGGCAAAGGGATATGAAATCGGTAAGTCTCTGGTAGATGATACCAAGATCGACTACTGTAAGGAAATGATGGAAAAGGCTGAGAAGCTGGGCAAGAAGCTGTTACTGCCTGTTGATTCCGTAACCATCGCTGATTTCCCTAACCCGATCGATGCTCCTGTTGAGGTTCAGGTATATGATGTTACCAACATGCCCGCAGACAGAGAGGGATGTGATATCGGACCCAAGACTGCAGCTCTGTATGCTGAGGCTGTTAAGACTGCTAAGACCGTTGTATGGAACGGACCTATGGGCGTATTCGAGAATCCTACCCTGGCAGCAGGTACCATCGCTGTAGCGAAGGCTCTGGCTGAGACCGATGCAACTACCATTATCGGTGGTGGTGACTCCGCAGCAGCTGTTAACCAGCTTGGTTTCGCTGACAAGATGAGCCACATCTCTACCGGTGGCGGAGCTTCCCTGGAGTTCCTGGAAGGCAAAGAGCTTCCCGGCGTGGCAGCAGCAGACGACAAATAAGAATAAAGAAATACTAAGGCGTCAAAAGTACGCCGCCTAAGTATTTCTAAGTTATTCTGAGGAGAATGCCTCAGGCATTCTCCGGTATACGATAAGAACGATAAAAAATAAGAGGTGTATGGTTATGGCAAGAAAGAAGATCATTGCCGGCAACTGGAAGATGAACATGACTCCCAGCCAGGCAGTAGAACTGATCAATACTTTAAAGCCCCTCGTAGCAAATGATGAAGTAGACGTACTGCTGTGCGTTCCCGCAATCGACATCATTCCCGCTATGGAGGCAGCAAAAGGTTCCAATATCATGATTGGTGCCGAGAATATGTACTTCGAGGAGAAGGGTGCTTTCACCGGCGAGATTTCTCCCGCAATGTTAGATGATGCAGGTGTGAAGTATGTGATCATCGGTCACTCCGAGAGAAGAGAGTACTTTGCAGAGACTGACGAGACCGTGAACAAGAAAGTCCTCAAGGCTTTCGAACATGGCATTACTCCTATCATCTGCTGTGGTGAGACTTTGACGCAGAGAGAGCAGGGTGTTACCATCGACTTCATCCGTCAGCAGATCAAGATCGCATTCCTGAATGTAACTGCCGCACAGGCAGCAACCGCTGTGATCGCATACGAGCCCATCTGGGCGATCGGTACCGGCAAAGTAGCTACTACCGAACAGGCACAGGAAGTATGTAAGGCAATCCGTGAGTGTATCGCTGAGATCTATGATGATGCAACCGCGGCAGCTATCCGTATCCAGTACGGCGGATCCGTATCTGCTTCCAGCGCTCCCGAACTGTTTGCACAGGCTGACATCGACGGTGGTCTGGTAGGTGGTGCTTCCCTGAAGGCTGACTTCGGACAGATCGTAAACTATAAGTAATAGAACAATTGCACAAAAAATAAGGGCTCAAAACCCTTGAAAAAAGAGGATTCTTTGTTGAAAGCCAACAATGGAATCCTCTTTTGTTATGTTATATAATCTAATAAGTATCACCTTTTTCTATCGCTAAACTATCATCAGGAATGGCGGGGTATGCCATTTTCTTACGTAGATTACGGCAGATAGATTAAAATGAATGTGGTTGCGGCTGGGGATTAATACGGTATAATTTCAGTATCTGGAAGTCTGAGACACATGGAAAGGCAGGGAACGCTTTATGAAATATGTATTTACAAATGGAAAAATCTTAAACGGTACAAAAGACATGCAGGTACAGGAGGGGCAGGTCATTCTGGTGGAAAATGAGAGGATTACAGAGATTCTGCCAGCGGAAGAAGCCGGGAAACGAAACCTGAAGGCTTCCGGGTATGAAGAGATCGACCTGCAGGGAAAATATATCCTGCCCGGACTGATCAATATGCATGTACATCTGGCGGGTAACGGAAAGCCGCAGAAGAAGCAGAGAGACAATGAAGCGTTGGTAAAAAAGATCATGAGCAATGGTCTGACCAAAGCGATCGCCTATCACATGGTCTGTGGCTTTGCCAAAGACGAGCTGTACAGTGGTGTGACCACGATCCGTACCGTGGGAGGCCTGGGAGATTTTGATACCAGACTGCGGGATGACATTGCCGCAGGCAAAAAGCCAGGGCCCAGAATCCTCGCAGCGAACGAAGGCATCTCTGTCCCCGGCGGACATATGGCCGGCTCCGTGGCAATCGCGGCAGGCAGCATCGAAGAAGCTTTGCAACATTTGGAAATTGCCAAAGCACAGAAGGTGGATCTGGTAAAACTCATGATCACCGGCGGCGTACTGGATGCGAAAGAAAAAGGGGTGCCCGGTGAATTAAAAATGGCTCCCGAAATGGTAAAGGCAGTCTGCGATAAAGCGCATGCCATGGGATATAAGGTAGCGGCTCATGTGGAGTCTCCTAAGGGGGTAAAAGTTGCTCTGCAGAATGGGGTAGACTCTATCGAACACGGTGCAAAAGTGGACGAAGAGATGATAGCGCTTTTTAAGGAACACAATGCATTTCTGTGTACTACATTGTCTCCGGCGCTTCCTTATGCACTGTTCGATCGTTCCATTACTAATGCTTCCGAAGTGGAACAGTTTAACGGCAATGTGGTATTTGAAGGTATCATTGACTGTGCGAAGGCGGCGATCGCCAACGATATTCCTGTGGTACTGGGCAATGATGTGGGATGCCCCTGGATCACCCAGTATGATTTCTGGAGAGAATTATACTACTTCCACAAGTATGTGGGAGTCTCCAATACTTTTGCACTGTACACCGCTACCTGCCGGGGCGCCGAAATGGCAGGCATCGGAGATATCACCGGTACACTGGACCCCGGTAAATGCGCGGATATGATCGTGGTGGAGAAGAATCCTTTGGAGGACATAAGGGCACTTCGTAATGTGGATATGGTTGTGTCGCAGGGGAAAGTGCTCCGTTCCCCGAAGGTGAAGAAAAAGCAGATTGTAGAGACGGAACTGGACAAATTTTTATAAGGAAATAGCATATGACTTTTGATAAATTAGAGAAAAATCTTATGGATGTGATCCAGGAGGAACAGGCTAAGTTAGGGTTTCGCAGAGAGAAAATCCGCCTGTATTATCCTTTAACTACATTGAATCATTTACTGGATACTGAAGATACGGCCGAACAGATGGAAATCACACTTGCCGGACAGCCGGAGAGTATGACGCGGAAGCTTGGAAACCTTGATGTTACCCGCAGAGGAGACCGCTTCTGTCTCTGTATTCCGGAGGAGGGCAGTGCTTATGTCCATGAGCATTTTGCGGAGACAGGATTTATCTATGAATTGATCCGGCTGATCGGTGAACATGATTGTAAGCTCGAGGATATACGACGGTTATTTTTAAGTCACTCCGAGAATATTTATGTGGAAGAGATGCAGGGTGAGGATTTTGATGTTATGATCCGTTTCCCGGAAGGGATGGGGGACCCTTATTGCTATTGCTTTCGTGACGAAGGGTGTCATGTGATCTATCACCGTTTTCTGCCGGAAGATTATGCGGAGCTGATGAAAACGTGAGATAGCAGGGGAGCGAACGATAAGAAAAGATTAAGTGCAATTTTAGCATATGGAAATACGTCAGAATGTATGGTAAGATATAGGAAGTTCCATTAAGAAAAATGTCGTAAAAGGCAGAAGGCGAGGGGTAAGATGATCTTTAAGTGTAAAAACTGTGGCGGTAATGTGGTCTACAGCCCGGAGAGAAAGAAAATGTTCTGTCCTTTCTGTGAGAGCGAGGACAGTGAAGAACGCCAGGATGGCGTGATCGAGACGAGCGGTGACGAAAACAGTATTGCGTCGGAAGCGTCCCAGGCAGCAGGAGCAGATCAACCGAAAGGAAAGCTGTCGGCAGCCGAAGGGGAAGCCCTGAAAAAGGTGAATAAGGTATGTCCAAACTGTGGTGGTGAAATACCAATGACAGCGAGTACCTCCGCAACTCAGTGCCCCTACTGCGACAACTATGTGATCGTAGACGATCAGATAGCCGGAAGCTATACACCGCATATGCTGATCCCGTTCCGTATGGGTAAGGAAGGCTGCAAAAAGCTGATCCGTGATAAATTCAAAAAATGTATTTTTGCACCGACAGATTTTCTGTCTGAGGTGAGACTGAATGGTATCCACGGTGATTATGTACCATTCTGGTTTTATGATTATGATACCAATTGTACATTCCACGGAGAAGGTACCAAGGTGCGTAGCTGGACTACCGGTAATACCCAATATACCGAGACTTCTTATTATGATATTGTCCGGGATATGGATATTAATTTTGACAATATTCCGGTGGATGCATCCATCGGAATGCCGGATGATGTCATGGATCTGATGGAGCCTTTTGATTATAAGGAACTTCAGGAGTTCAAACCGGAGTACCTGTCCGGATTTTACAGTGAGCGTTACAATATGACCTCCGATCTGGTGGAGAGCCGGGCGAAGGCGAAGATGCAGGAAGATGCGCAGAAGATGCTGCATGACAGCTATTCCGGTTATTCCAGCGTCCGCAAACTGGGAGAAAATATCAGCGTAACAGGCAGTGAGGTAAATTATGGACTTCTGCCGGTATGGAAGTATGATTATACCTATAAAGGGAAAGAGTATCCTTTCTATGTGAACGGACAGACCGGTAAACTGGTAGGTACCGCACCGATTTCCAAAGCAAAGGTGTGGGCTTACGCAGGAACACTTGGTGTGACACTGGCGGCAATTTTATGCATGGTAAATGCGATTGCCAGTCTGCTGTAGAGATTATGAGGGAAGGATAACGGGACAATGGAAAAAGATATTAAGAGAGAAGCACTGAGACAGTACTTCAAATATTTTAAAATATGGTTTATCATTGCCGGAATATTGGCAGTGATCACTATCGGAGCGGCAGTTGTTCATGCACTTACGCCTAAGCCCGTACGGGGCAACAGTCAGGAGCCCACAGAGCGTGTATATGACTATGCGGATATGTTGACGGAGGAAGAGGAGCAGAGTCTGCGGGAATATATTGCGGAGTGTGAGGAGAAGATTCAGGCAGATATCGTCATCGTAACGATCGCTGAATCGGTAGAATATGATCTGCAGGATCCGGATCTTCCGGAGGCATTTCATGCGAAGGAGGTCGGCAGCACCGACTGGAGCACTGCTATGAGAGATCTGGCAGATAACTTCTATGATTACAATAATTACGGCTATAACAAGGTACATGGCAACGGCGTTCTGCTTCTGGATAATTCCTATGAGGGACAGAAGGGAAGCTGGCTGTCCACCTGCGGAAATGTCTATGATTATTTTGGTGATTATGAGATCGACCAGGCATTGTATGCAGTGGATGACTACATAGACGAAAGCCCCTACAGAGCATATAAGAATTGTATCAGTTATGTGACCCGGACCATGGAGGAGAGCCAGGAAAGCATGCCTATGACATTTGCTCCCTGGATCCTGGTAGGACTTGTGGTCGCTCTGATCTATGCAGTGGTTAATCTGCATCAGAACAAAGCAAAGGATACTACCGCAACGAACCAGTATGTCGACGGTAAAAAGCCAAAGATCAACGATACCAGAGATCAGTATCTGCGTAAGAATGTGGTTACCAGAAGAATCGAGACCAGCAGTAGCAGCGGCGGAAGCAGCCACCACAGCGGAGGTCATGGCGGAAGCCACAGAAGCAGCAGCGGTGTCAGCCATGGCGGTGGTGGACACAGAAGATAAGAAATATGTGCGGGCTTATCGCCCGCACATATTAAATTGCACAATAAAAGCACCTACATGACGGTATAGGTGCTTTTTGTATGCCTTAAATTCTGTATCAGTTCAAGAAAAATTAAGCCATTCCGTTAACAGCTTTGCTCAGACGGGAAATCTTTCTTGCCACGTTGTTCTTGTGGTAAACGCCCTTAGAAGCAGCCATCTCGATGGTCTTGGTAGCAGCGGTCAGTTCAGCCTTTGCAGCTTCCTTGTCGCCGGACTCAACTGCGGCGTATACCTTCTTGATAGCGGTCTTAACGCCGGAACGGATAGCTTTGTTTCTGTCAGCTCTTGTGCGGGATACTAAAATTCTCTTTTTTGCAGATTTAATGTTAGCCAAGTCGTACACCTCCATAATGTATACAATAAAATTATAATTTACAAGAAATGTTTCACTTTAGCCAGACACGGAAGACTAACGTAAACATACTATTGTAGTTTAGACAATCTGCCGCCTTTTGTCAATACATATTTTGCGTTTTTTTGTAAAAAATATATTGCCAAGAAAGGCAGGCAGAGAGTGTAAAATGGATAATTTTCAGATCAGAACGGACCTTGCCCTGGAGGCAAGAGAAAGCGTCAACGAGGAAGAAAGTAAATTACGGGGTGTGTCGGTGGAAGAACACTACGAGGAAGAGGCGGATCTTCGTATCACTAAGGTTACGATCGATACGAAAAATGCAGAGAAAATGCTGGGAAAACCCATGGGAGTCTATGTGACGATGGAGGCTCCGGCGATGGTGGAGCCGGATGATGATTATCATCGGGAGATTTCAGAAGCACTGGCGGAAGAACTTCTGAAAATGATGCCGCAGGAACAGGAAGAACAGTCGGTACTGGTGGTGGGCCTGGGCAACAGAGAAGTGACTGCGGATGCACTGGGACCTCAGGTGGTAGATAACCTCCTGATCACCAGACATGTAGTGAAAAATTATGGTAAGGCAGCATATAACTGCACCCGGATGAATCTTGTCAGCAGCATTGAGCCGGGAGTCATGGCCAAGACCGGCATGGAGACAGCGGAAATCATAAGCGGAGTTGTAAAAGAGACCGGACCGGATGTACTGATCGTTGTGGATGCGCTGGCTGCCCGCAGTACCAGAAGACTGAACCGAACGATCCAGATTACCAATACCGGGATCCAGCCGGGCTCCGGTGTGGGAAATCATCGTAATGCACTGACACAGGAAACACTGGGAGTGCCGGTGATAGCTATAGGAATTCCTACGGTAGTGGATGCAGCTACCATTGTAGGGGATGCCCTGGAAAAACTGATGAGTGGCGAGAAGGAATTTGATGCGGTGAAATATATGGGACAGCATAGAATGGCATTTGCGGAACTGAACAATATGTATATGACGGGAAAAGATATTGATTCTGTAGTGAAGAGGGTCAGCTATACTGTGTCCGAAGGAATCAATATAGCCATGGAAAAATCATTTGTGGTATAACGAATCAAAGAAAACGTGCCGGCATATATATAGGGGAGAACGTATGGGAAGGGGAGTGGCGGCGGTAAAAATGAGTCAAAGGAACATGCATCGGACGGCGTTGCTCCTTATGGTCGGAAGCGGCATTTTGCTGACGGCCGGAAACGGAACGGATGCTTATCCGATCGTTGGGTATTCTCAGGCGGTTGCAGCCTCTGAAGACAGCACGGGAATATTGCTGGAACAGTCGGTACAGGGACTGGTGCCCCTGCTGGGATACGGAGATATTCAGGAAACGCGGACACAGCCGCCGGAGGATGAGTCTACGTGGCATACATTGACAACGGAAGAATTGTTGGGAGCAGATGGAATTCTTCCGCAATCCAGTGAAAAGGAAACACAGGAGGTGGCGGAACCGGCGGAGAGTACTTCCGCAACAGCCTGCGGAGAATTTGTTCCGGCCGGCAGACAGATGCAGATTGACCTTGCACAGTTAAAGGACTACGAATCGTTGGTAGGAAATTTTTATGCAATAGATGCCAATACCATGATAGGAAGCGATCAACTATCCGTGGATAAGTTTATGGAAATCGATATGACCATGGCGAAACAGGAGGGAGAAGGTCCACAGATCCTGATCTATCACACCCATTCCCAGGAGGCATTTGCAGATTCTGTGCCGGGAGATGTGAACACAGGCATTGTGGGAGTGGGAGAATATCTGACACAGGTGCTTACGGAACAATACGGCTACCGGGTACTTCATCATACCGGACAGTATGATGTGGAAACCAGAGACAATGCTTATTCCAGGGCGCTTCCGGAAGTGGAACAGCTACTTGCAAAGAATCCGTCCATTCAGGTGGTGATAGATCTGCACCGAGATGAAGTAGCACAGGACACCAGACTGGTGACGGAACTGCAGGGCAGACCCACCGCTAAATTTATGTTCTTTAACGGACTCAGCCGCACGCGCAAGACAGGAGATATCGATTATCTCCGGAATGAGAATCAGGAGGCAAATCTGGCATTTTCTTTTCAGATGCAACTGAAGGCAGCGGAGTATTACCCGGGTCTGACTCGCAGAATCTATTTGAAGGGATACAGATACAATATGCATCTGTGCCCCAGGACGCTTCTGGTGGAACTGGGAGCGCAGAATAATACATATGAGGAAGCCATCAATGCCTGTGATCCGCTGGCACATATTTTGGATATGGTCCTTGGAGGGGAATGATCTGATTTACGAATCGAAGCAAAAACATAGACAAGAATGCGGATTTTATGCTACAATCGTTAGATGCAAGAATATGTCAGGAATGGAGAGTAGTATGACAGCGATAGATCAGAGCAAGATCCGCAATTTTTGTATTGTGGCACATATAGATCATGGAAAATCCACTTTGGCAGACCGCATTATTGAGAAGACCGGTCTGCTGACCAGCAGAGAAATGCAGGCACAGGTTCTGGATAATATGGATCTGGAGAGAGAGCGTGGCATCACCATCAAGGCACAGGCAGTACGCACGGTATATCAGGCGCAGGACGGAGAAGAGTATATCTTTAACTTGATCGATACTCCGGGACATGTGGACTTTAACTACGAAGTCAGCCGTTCTCTGGCGGCCTGCGACGGCGCGATCCTGGTGGTGGATGCGGCACAGGGCATTGAGGCACAGACACTGGCGAATGTCTATCTGGCACTGGATCATGACCTGGATGTCTTCCCGGTCATCAATAAGATCGACCTGCCCAGTGCGGATCCCCAGAGAGTGATTGAGGAGATCGAGGATGTTATCGGCATCGAGGCACAGGATGCACCGCTGATATCCGCAAAAAACGGTATCGGCATTGAGGAAGTGTTAGAGCAGATCGTGAAGAAAATTCCCGCACCAAAGGGCGATCCAACGAATCCTCTACAGGCGCTGATATTTGATTCCGTGTATGATTCCTACAAGGGTGTCATTATCTTCTGCCGTGTCATGGAAGGTACCGTGAAAAAGGGCACTGTCATCCGCATGATGGCTACCGGAGCCAGGGAGGAAGTAGTGGAGGTCGGATACTTCGGCGCCGGTCAGTTTATTCCCTGCGAAGAGCTTTCCGCGGGAATGGTAGGTTATATTACCGCTTCCATTAAAAATGTAAAAGATACCGCAGTGGGTGATACGGTGACAGACGATAACAATCCCTGTGCAGTGCCCCTGCCCGGTTATAAAAAAGTCCAGTCCATGGTGTATTGCGGTCTGTATCCCGCAGACGGCTCCAAATACCCAGATCTGAGAGATGCCCTGGAAAAATTACAGTTAAACGATGCGTCCCTGTTTTATGAACCGGAGACCTCCGTGGCATTGGGATTTGGTTTCCGCTGCGGATTCCTGGGACTGTTGCATTTGGAGATTATTCAGGAGCGTCTGGAACGAGAGTATAATCTTGATCTGGTGACCACTGCTCCCGGAGTAGTCTATAAGGTACACAAGACCAATGGGGAAGTGATCGAACTGACCAATCCGTCCAATCTGCCGGATCCTTCCGAGATCGAATACATGGAGGAGCCTGTGGTAAATGCGGAGATTATGGTAACCTCTGAATTTATCGGATCTATTATGGAATTGTGCCAGGAGCGTCGCGGCAAGTATCTTGGCATGGAATATATCGAAGGCACCAGAGCATTGTTAAAATACGAATTGCCTTTGAACGAGATTATTTACGATTTCTTTGATGCACTGAAATCCCGCTCCCGCGGTTATGCTTCTTTTGATTATGATCTGAAGGGTTATGAGAGATCCAATCTGGTGAAGCTGGACATTCTGATCAACCGCGAGGAAGTGGATGCACTGTCCTTCATTGTCTGTGCGGACTCCGCCTATGAGAGAGGCCGTAAGATGTGTGAGAAATTAAAGGATGAGATTCCGAGACACCTCTTCGAGATTCCCATTCAGGCAGCTATCGGCGGCAAGGTGATCGCCAGAGAGACCGTAAAGGCTATGCGTAAGGATGTGCTGGCAAAATGCTACGGCGGTGATATTACCCGTAAGAAAAAGCTGCTGGAGAAGCAGAAAGAGGGTAAAAAGCGTATGCGGCAGTTCGGTAACGTAGAGATCCCGCAGAAAGCATTTATGAGCGTTTTGAAACTGGATGACAAGAATTAACCATAATTTATTGAAGGAGTAATATGAATCAGAAGGAACTGGAAATATATATTCATATTCCCTTTTGCATAAAAAAGTGCAGCTATTGTGACTTTCTGTCTGCTCCTGCTACGGAGCAGACGGTAGAGTCCTATATGGCTGCACTTTTTGCCGAAATCGAAGGGAAGTCCGGTAAATATCGGGATCGCAGAGTGGTGTCAGTGTTTATTGGTGGAGGAACGCCGTCGCGGCTTACCGGAGAGCAGATGGGGAAGCTGATGGCGTGTATCAGACGGCATTTTTCCCTGGATCCGGCGGCAGAGATCACGACGGAAGTAAATCCGGGAACCGTGTCAGAGGAAAAGTTACGTACCTTTCGTAAAGCAGGGATCAATCGCCTGAGCATCGGAATGCAGTCTGCACAGGATGAAGAACTACGTGAACTCGGCAGGATCCATGATTTTGCCGGATTTCTTGAAGCATATGAAGCAGCGGTGCAGGCAGGATATACGAATATCAATGTGGATGTTATGAGCGGATTGCCGGGACAGACGCTTGAAAGTCTACGGGATACCCTGGGGAAACTATTGGCACTCCGGCCTATGCCACAGCATGTTTCGGCATATAGTCTGATCGTGGAGGAGGGAACCCCTTTTGCGAGGATGGCGGAGCGGGGAGAATTACAGCTGCCGGAGGAAGATACGGAGCGGGCAATGTATGAGGAGACCAGGGAGATACTGGAAAAATATGGCTTTCATCGTTATGAGATATCCAATTATGCCAGGGATGGGTATGAGTGCCTTCATAATGTCGGTTACTGGATCCGCAGGGATTATCTGGGCTTCGGCATTGGCGCGGCATCGCTGGTTGATAATGTGAGATTCCAGAATGGGCGGGATCTTATCACATATTTGGAGAATCCGCAGGATTGCCGGGAAGAAGAACAGGTGCTTACGGAGCAGGAGCAGATGGAGGAGACCATGTTTTTGGGACTGCGTCTGATCCGGGGAATCTCCTATGAACAGTTTGAAAAACAGTATGGCAGAAGTCTTCCCGAGGTATATGGACCGGTGATCACGCAGAATATTGCAGACGGCTTACTCCGGGAATACACAGAGGAGTCAGGGGAGAGATTTCTGGCACTTACGGAAAAGGGACTGGATGTAAGCAATTATGTGATGGCACAGTTTTTATTCTGAGGTCTGTGAGGACTGACAGGCACTTGTGGACAGAACAACACATAAAATAACATAAGCAACTGTCCACGGAGGTGCTTTTTGAAGACCTTTCAGCAACCCTTAACCGCAGGAGAAGAAGCTTATTATATCCGTTTACTCAGGGAAGGTACCGTGGAAGAAGCCATACAGGCGAAAGAAATTCTGGTGGAGAGGAATTTACGCCTGGTGGCGCATATCGCCAAAAAATACCAGAATGTGGAAGAGGATATGGAGGACCTGATCTCCATCGGATGTATCGGACTGATCAAAGCAGTGAATTCTTTCGATTCCGGAAAAGGCAGGCTGGCTACGTATGCCTGTCGTTGTATCGATAATGAACTTCTGATGATGCTGCGAAGCCGTAAAAAGCTGTCCAGGGAAGTATCTCTATATGAACCGATCGGTCAGGATAAGGAAGGCAATGCTATTCACCTCCTGGATGTGATCGAAGAGAAACAGAAGGATATCGTGGAGGATATGGAGCTCGGAAGAAATATCAGACGCCTGTTTTCGGCCCTTGATCACTGCCTGTCAGACAGAGAATACCGGATTCTTGTAATGCGTTACGGCCTGCGGGGGCAGAAAGAACATACGCAGCAGGAGGTCGGAGATATTCTTGGAATCTCCAGAAGCTATGTGTCCCGTATGGAAAAAAGAGCGCTGCATAAGCTTGCATCTAAGCTTCGGGAAGACTAAACACAATCTTGTCAATTATTAGACACTGTGATATATTTATTTTTGTAAGTACGTTTGGATAAGAGGGGGGAATATCGGGGATGCATTTTGTGAAAACGGAAGAATTAAAGACGGGAATGCGTCTTGCCAGACCTATATATAATAAGAAAAGTATTCTTTTGTTTGACAGGAATTCTCTTTTGTCGGTACAGGCAATAGAGAGCATACGCAATTTCGGTCTGATCGGTGTCTATGTTTTAGAGCCTGCGGAACCGCTACCTCCCATGACGCAGGAGGATCTGGAATTTGAGCGGTTCCAGATCAAGGCGGTCAGTGCGATCGAAGAAGAGCTGGATCGCATTCTGAAGACCAGAAAACAGAGCAGGATCCAGACGATTGCGGATATGGTTATCCGCAACTACGGACATTTGGATGAGAAGATTAATTTTTATCAGAATCTGAGAAGCCTGGAAGATTATGTTTCCAGACATTCCCTGAATGTGGCAATACTCTGTGCCATGATTACCCATGTAATGAATATTCGAAGAGAGGAACAGTATCATACCGTATGTGCGGCCCTTCTTCATGATATGGGAAAACTGAAAAAACATGAGGATGTATATTTCGGAGCTCCTTATTCCAGAGAAGACGCGATCAGAAATTGTGAGACCCAGGAAGAGGCTTACAGCGTGATCGAAGATGCATTTGCGACGGAGGGACCCGCTATACGCCGGATCTGCCAGCAGGCGGCGGGAAAGCAGCTGGATCTCTTCCCGGAAGAAGGAAAAGAAAGCAGATATAAAATGCTGGAGGGATCCAATGTATTGCTGGTGGCGAACCGCTATGATGAGATTACCGCGATGACACTGCAGGGAACGGCCCAGTCAGAAGTGAAGGCAGCCCAGGAACTGCTGGAACATCCGGAAGTGTACGACCCGGAGACGGTGCAGGCATTATTAAGATCCATTAATATTCTGCCGCCCGGGGCAAGCGTAGAACTCAGTACCGGAGAAAAGGCGCTTGTTTTGAGTGAAAATGAAGAGAATGTGCTGCGTCCCACAGTGGTAAGCTTCCGTGACAACAGTATTTTGAATCTTGCTTTGCCACAGAATGAGGATATACAGATCGTTGATGTCATGAAGACAATGGATAACAGATATATACTGAAGAAATAAGAAATGAGGAAAAAATATGCCGACAATCGAAGAAATACTCAGAGCTGCCAAAGAAGCCGGAGCAAGTGATGTGCATCTTACGGTAGGTATTCCTCCCAAAATGCGGGTGAACGGTAATCTGATCACGATGGATTATCCCAAAATGCTGCCTGCGGATACCCTGGAGGTGCTGGTCAACATCATGACAGAAGTGCAGAGGGAGCGTTTTGAGGAACGGGGAGAATATGATATGTCGTTCTCTATTCCGAACTGTGGACGTTATCGTGTCAATGCGTATAAACAGAGGGGATCTGTTGCCCTGGCATTCCGTCTGGTGGGAACCAAGGTACCTTCACCGGAGGAACTGGGAGTACCGGAATCGGTGATTGATCTGTATCAGCGCAAACGTGGACTGGTGTTGGTCACCGGTCCTACCGGAAGCGGTAAATCTACCACACTTGCTGCCATTATAGATAAGATCAATAATAACAGGGATGCTCACGTGATTACCCTGGAGGACCCCATCGAGTACCTGCACCAGCATAAAATGTCCATGGTCAATCAGCGTGAGATCGGTATTGATTCCAACAATTATGCCAATGCCTTAAGGGCAGCTCTCCGTGAAGATCCGGATGTTATCCTCGTGGGAGAAATGCGTGATTTTGAGACGATCAGTGTAGCGATCACCGCGGCGGAGACGGGACATCTGGTATTGTCAACATTGCATACCATCGGTGCAGCCAGCACGGTAGACCGTGTCATTGATGTATTCCCGCCGCACCAGCAGCAACAGATCCGGGTACAGCTGTCCAATACACTGGAAGCCGTTATTTCCCAGCAGCTGATACCTACGGCAGACGGAAAACATCGTGTAGCGGCGTTTGAGGTCATGCATGCGAACCATGCAGTACGCAATCTGATCCGTGAGGGAAAGTCCCATCAGCTGGCAAGTGTCATGCAGACCAACCGCAAGCTGGGGATGATCACCATGGACGAGGCAATTGTCCAATTGTATTTTGAAGGCAAGATCGATAGAGAGCAGGCCATCCAGTTCGCACAGGATCCGGACAGCATGGAAAATAAGATCTGATCCTGAGGATCATAAAATGATAATCACCGTTAACGATTCAGAGTCCCGCTTCATAGGAATGAGAACAGGCTCTGAATCGTTGCGGAAATCAAATTTCGAAAAGCTAATTTCCAAGGAAAATTTCTAATACAAAATTCTTTTATTGCCCATCGGGCATTTCGCAGAGTTTCTGCATTTCGTTGGTTACCCAATATTTATCACAAAATTTATATACAAGGAGGTAGTTTATGTTTTCGACAATTGATTCCGGTGCAGTCTGCGGATTGCAAGCGTATCTGGTCCGCGTGGAGGTGGATCTGGCTGGGGGATTGCCCTCTTTTCAGATGGTGGGTTCTTTGGGGAGTGAGGTGAGAGAATCCCGGGAGAGAGTGTGTGTCGCCATGAAAAATTCGGGGTTTCAGATTCCGCCCTGCCATATAACAGTGAATCTTGCACCGGCAGGCAGGCGTAAGGACGGAACGGCATTTGATCTGCCTATTGCTGTAGGCTTGTTAAAAGATATGGAGCTTCTCACGGAGGAGGCGGTACGGGATACGCTGTTTTTGGGAGAACTGGGACTGAACGGTGAGATCAAAAGAGTCAAAGGAGTGCTGCCTATTGTTCGGGAAGCAGCAGACAAGGGAATCGGCAGAGTGATCGTTCCCCGGGAAAACGCATTGGAGGCAGCGGTGATCCCGGGGATTACGGTATGGGGTGTCGGGGAACTGGGAGAGCTTATTATGGCTCTGCTGCATCCGGATGCGGAAAATGAAAAAATATACAAACCCAGGATCCGGGCAGAAGAACTGTTACAGAAAAAGAAAGCAGACAGAAGAGGAGACTTTAAAGAGGTGTCGGGGCAGGAGAGTGCCAGGAGAGGTGCAATGATCGCGGCAGCGGGATTCCATAACCTGCTGATGATGGGACCGCCGGGGGTGGGAAAATCCATGATTGCCGGGAGAATTCCGGGGATATTACCGTCCCTTACACTGGAGGAGAGTCTGGAGGTAACCAGTATTTACAGTGTGGCGGGGTTACTTACTCCGGAACAGGCGCTGATCACGGAGAGACCTTTTTACGCACCTCACCATACAGTCACTGCAGCGGCACTGATCGGCGGCGGAAATGCCTATCCCAGACCCGGAATGGTATCTCTGGCACATCGGGGCGTGTTATTTTTGGACGAGCTTCCTGAATTTCAGCGGACGGTGCTGGACAGTATGCGGCAACCGTTGGAAGAACGCAGGGTACAGATTGCCAGGGCGTCGGGAGTGGTAACTTTTCCGTCGGATTTTATGCTGGTGGCTGCCATGAACCCCTGTCCCTGCGGATATTATCCAGATCGGAACAAATGCCGTTGCACACAGCCGCAGATAGAAAAATATCTCGGAAAAGTATCGGGACCGCTATTGGACCGTATTGATCTGTGCGTGGAACTGCAACCGGTGGATATTTTGCATTTACAGACAAAAATCACAGGAGAAAGCAGTGAACAGATGCGGGAGAGAATCGAAAGAGCCAGAAAAATGCAGGAGAAGAGGTATGCGGGAACAGAGTATCGCTTCAATGGGGATGTATCATCGGCAGATGTGGATCATTATTGTAGTCTGGGAGAAACGGAGAAAAATGTCATGGAACAGCTGTACCATACGTTGGAACTGAGCGCCAGGGCATATCATCGGATTTTGAAGACCGCCAGAACGATTGCAGATCTGGAGGAACAGGAAAACATTGCAAAAGAACATCTTCTGGAGGCAGCCTGCTATCGCCCCTCCGGAGAGTACTGGGGATAGAAGGGAGAGCCGGAGATGACAGAGACGGAGAGAATGTATGCTTATTTTATATGCAGTATTCCCATGATCGGCGGGGTAAGAGCCGGTCAGCTGCTAAGCAGATTCGGGGACCCGCAGGGAGTCTATGAAGCCGGTACCGCCGGCTGGAGGGAGATATTGAGTGATTCTGTTGTGGAGTATATGGACAGACAGAAAAAAAGCGGTAATCTTGAAGAAGAATATCACAGCTTAGGAGAAAAACAGATCGGACTGGTATTACAGGAGGAAGAGGGATTTCCACAGAAACTGCTGGAAATACCGGACCCACCCTACGGCTTGTTTTATAAAGGAAAATTACCGGAACAGAAACAGCCGTCGGTGGCAGTCATCGGAGCCAGAGAGTGTTCGGAATACGGACGTTTTGTGGCGGAAGAACTGGGCAGATACCTCGGTAGTCAGGGAATACAGGTCATCAGCGGAATGGCAAGGGGAATCGATGGGATCAGCCAGCAGGCAGCGCTTTTGGCAGGAGGGACATCCTATGGAGTGCTGGGATGCGGAGTGGATATCTGTTATCCCAGACAGAACAGGAAATTGTACGAGGAACTGATACAAAAAGGGGGTCTGTTGTCCACTTATGCGCCGGGGACAAAGGCACTGCCGGCATATTTTCCCCCGAGGAACCGTATCGTCAGCGGGTTGGCGGATGCGTTGATCGTCATAGAAGCCAGACAGAAAAGTGGGACGTTAATTACCGTGGATATGGCGCTGGAGCAGGGGAAGGATGTTTATGTGGTTCCCGGCAGAATCACGGACAGACTCAGTGACGGCTGTAACCGCCTGCTGACACAGGGGGCGGGGGTGTTCCTGTCACCGGAGAGCTTTACGGAGGAATTTTTGAGGAACTGGGAAGAAAAGCAGGAGCTTTCATCGCCGGATCCGGCGCAGAAAATAAGAGGCAGACGAAAGAGCCGGAAACGGATAGAAAAGCTGGAGGAGCCTTTGTGTCAGGTGTACAAATTGTTGGATTGTGTGCCGAAATCGACGGAGATTATTTTGCAGGAGGCATGGAAGAAAGGAGAATATATAGATATTGTCACGTTGCACCGGAGACTGATGGAATTGGAACTGATGGGATATGTAAAGCAGAATACCCCGGGGTATTTTGGTACTTCTGCGAATTGACAAGGGTTTTAGATCGGGGGTATAGTTAAGAATACAGACGCAAGAAAGGCAGGGTAACCCTATGAACGATAAAGATACTTACAGAATGCATACAAAAGTCATACAGATCGGAGACCGTAAGATCGGCGGCGGCAATCCTATCGCCATCCAGTCCATGACCAATACGAAGACGGAAGATGTGAAAGCTACGGTGGAACAGATCCTGCGACTGGAAAAGGCAGGCTGCGAGATCATCCGTTGTACGGTACCTACATTAGAGGCGGCAGCAGCCATCCGTGAGATCAAGAAGCAGATTCATATTCCTCTGGTAGCGGATATTCATTTTGACTACCGTATGGCGCTGGCTGCCATCGAGAACGGTGCGGACAAGATACGAATCAACCCCGGAAATATCGGAAGTACGGAGCGGGTGAAGGCTGTGGTGGATGCGGCGAAGGAGCGGAATATCCCCATACGTGTCGGTGTCAACAGCGGCTCCCTGGAGAAGCCGTTAATAGAGAAATACGGTGGTGTGACAGCTGAGGGCATTGTGGAGAGCGCACTGGATAAGGTGCACATGATCGAAGACTTAGGATATGACAATCTGGTCATCAGTATCAAGTCTTCGGATGTATTAATGTGCGTGAAAGCCCATGAACTGCTGGCAGGGAAGACTGTATATCCGCTGCATGTGGGCATTACCGAGTCCGGTACAGTCAACAGCGGCAATATTAAATCTGCCATTGGTCTGTCCCTGATCTTAAGCCAGGGCATCGGGGACACGATCCGTGTATCCCTGACCGGAGACCCTGTGGAGGAGATCAAGTCCGCGAAGCTGATCCTGCGTACCCTGGGACTCAGAAAGGGCGGAATCGAAGTCGTATCCTGCCCTACCTGTGGCAGAACCCAGATCAATCTGATCGACCTGGCGACCAGGGTGGAAAAGCTGGTGGAAGATTATCCGCTGGATATTAAGGTGGCAGTCATGGGCTGCGTGGTAAACGGTCCCGGAGAAGCAAAAGAAGCGGATCTGGGAGTAGCGGGCGGCATCGGAGAAGGACTGTTGATCAAACACGGTGAGATTATAAAAAAGCTTCCGGAGGATCAGCTGCTCCCCGCCTTAAAAGAGGAATTGGATCATTGGAGTTAAAATAAATGAGTAAACCTTTTTTTGAAGTATTTCCGAATTTACAGTTGAATACGGATATTCATGACCTGATGGGTCAGACAGAAGTAGAGAGAGTCTCGGCGACAAAGCGCAGAGACTTTCTTCGGGTGTATTTAAAAAGTACCCGTCTGATTCAGAAAGCAGATATCTGGACCGCGGAACAGGAGATTAAAAAGCAGTTGTTTCCGGATGCCAACCTGACGGTAAAAATATACGAAAAATTTGAACTTTCTTCCCAATACAATCCGGAAAAGCTGATGGATATCTATAAAGAAAGTATTCTGGAGGAATTTCGGGAATACAGTCATATCCAGTACAACGCCCTGAAGACGGCCAGAATCGAGTATCCTGCGGACAATGAAATGCTGATAACGATGGAGGATACGGTGCTGAACCGCAGTATGGAAGGAGAGATATTACAGATCCTTGAGAAGATACTGGTGGAACGCTGTGGATTCTCTGTGAAGCTCCATGCAGCCTATGTGGAAAAAGAGGTCGGAAGATTCAAGGAGGAAGAGGAAGCTAAGATCCGCATGAAGGTAGATGCCATCTACAGCCGCACCAGAGGCAGGAAGGAAGAGGCTGTGGACAGCACAGCGCCTGCGCAGGACACAGAGCAGGAAAATACACAGAGCCCGGAGGCGAAAAAGACAGACAATTCCGGCAAGGCAAAAAGCGAACCGGCAGGTGGCGTGACCAAGAGTTTCCAAAGTGGCGGCCGTGGCGAGTTCAAACGAGGAGAATTCAAAAAAGGAGAGTTTCGTAAGGGCGGCAGTTTTGAAAAGGGTGCCCTGAAGAGATCGGACAATCCCGATGTGATCTACGGCAGAGATTTTGAAGAGGAAGCCATGAAGATCGAGGAATTGATCGGTGATATGGGGGAAGTGACCATCCGCGGAAAAGTACTGTCTGTGGATACCAGGGATATTAAGAATGAAAAGACCATCATTATCTTCAATATGTCCGATTTTACCGATACCATGACTATCAAAATGTTCGTGCGTACCGAACAGGTGAAGGAAGTGACAGGGGATATTAAGCCGGGAGCCTTTTTAAAGGTAAAGGGAATCTGTATGATGGATAAGTTTGACCATGAACTGGCAATCGGCTCCATCGCGGGGATCAAGAAGATCCCTGATTTTACCAATACAAGAATGGATACTTCCGCCCGAAAACGTGTGGAGCTGCACTGCCATACCAAAATGAGTGATATGGATGGTGTCTCAGAGGCAAAAGATATCGTAAAACGTGCCTATAAATGGGGACATCGTGCCATCGCCATCACAGATCACGGCGTGGTACAGAGTTTTACCGATGCCAATCATGTCTGGGACGATCTGTGGAAAGCGGAAAAGGGCAAGCGAAAAGAAGCCGGAGACGAGAATCCGGACAAGCAGGACTTTTTCAAAATTATCTATGGAGTAGAGGCATACCTGGTGGATGATCTGAAGGAGATCGTGACCAATGATAAGGGACAGAGTCTGCACGAGGATTATGTGGTGTTCGATATCGAGACCACAGGATTCTCCCCCGTGAATAACCGGATCATTGAGATCGGTGCGGTAAAGGTGTCCGGCGGTGAGATCGTGGATCGTTTTTCCACCTTTGTGAATCCGGATGTGCCCATTCCTTTTGAAATTGAGAAGCTGACCAGTATCCGGGATGAGGATGTCATGGACTCTCCGCAGATCGATGTGATTCTGCCGCAATTTTTGCAGTTTTGTGAGGGCTGTATCATGGTGGCACACAATGCCGGCTTCGATATGAGCTTCATTATGGAGAACTGCAGAAGACTGGGATATCCGCAGGAGTTTACCTATGTGGATACCGTGGGCATCTCCAGAGTACTGTTGAAGAATCAGTCAAAGCATACCCTGGATGCGGTGGCGAAGACTTTGGGGATATCCCTGGAGAATCATCACCGGGCCGTGGATGATGCGGAGTGTACGGCACATATTTTTGTGAAATTTATTAAAATGCTGGAGGAGCAGGATATCTATAATCTGACGGAAGTCAATGCACTGGGGGCATCCAGTGTGGATGCTGTGAAAAAAATGCCCTCCTACCATGCCATTATTTTAGCAAAAAATGATCTGGGGCGCATCAACCTCTACCGGTTGGTGTCCCAGTCACATCTGACCTATTTTAACAAGCATCCCCGGATTCCCAAGAGCCTGATCCTGAAATACAGAGAGGGTCTGATCCTGGGAAGTGCCTGCGAAGCGGGAGAACTGTACCGTGCCCTGCTGGACGGACAGTCGGATGCGCAGATCGCCAGGCTGGTAAAATTCTATGATTACCTGGAGATCCAGCCCTGTGGCAACAATAAGTTCATGATCGCTTCGGAGAAAATCCGGACGGTCAATTCCATAGAGGATATCCAGAATATCAACCGCAGGATCGTGGAGCTGGGAGAACAGTTCCACAAGCCCGTAGTGGCTACCTGTGATGTACATTTTCTGGATCCCGAGGATGAAGTATACCGTCGTATTATTATGGCGGGCCGAGGATTTGATGATGCGGATGAACAGGCACCGCTTTTTTTACATACCACAGAAGAAATGCTGGAAGAGTTCTCCTATCTGGGCAGTGACAAGGCGGAAGAGATCGTCATTACCAATACGAATATGATCGCGGATATGATCGAGACCATTGCACCGGTGCGCCCGGACAAGTGTCCCCCGGTCATTCCGGACAGTGATAAGACACTGACGGAGATCTGTTACAACAGGGCTCATGAGATCTATGGACCGGATCTGCCACAGATCGTAGAGGCAAGACTGGAGAAGGAATTGAACTCCATTATCAAAAACGGATTTGCCGTAATGTACATCATTGCGCAGAAGCTGGTATGGAAGTCAGTGGAGGATGGATACCTGGTAGGTTCCCGTGGATCCGTAGGAAGCTCCTTTGTGGCAACCATGGCGGGAATCACGGAGGTCAATCCCTTAAGTCCCCATTATTATTGCAGCAAGTGTCATTATGTGGATTTCGACAGTGAAGAGGTCAAAGCCTACGCCGGTAAAGCGGGAATCGATATGCCGGACAAGGTCTGCCCGGTGTGTGGAGAGAAGCTTCATAAGGATGGCTTCGATATTCCTTTCGAGACGTTCCTGGGATTCAAGGGAGATAAGGAGCCGGATATCGACCTGAACTTCTCCGGTGAGTACCAGTCCAAGGCGCATAAATACACGGAGGTTATCTTCGGCGCGGGTCAGACTTTTCGTGCCGGAACCATTGCAACCCTGGCGGACAAGACCGCTTTCGGTTATGTGAAGAATTATTTTGAAGAACGTGGCATTCATAAGCGGACCAGTGAGATCGACCGTATCGCTTCCGGATGTACCGGAGTGCGGCGAAGTACCGGTCAGCATCCCGGCGGTATTGTTGTATTGCCTCTGGGGCAGGATATTAACTCCTTCACCCCGGTACAGCATCCGGCGAATGATATGACCACGGATACCATAACCACACACTTTGACTACCATTCCATCGACCATAACCTGCTGAAGCTGGATATTCTGGGACACGATGATCCTACCATGATCCGTATGCTGCAGGATCTGACGGGGAGAGATCCCTTGACGATCCCGCTGGATGGACAGGATGTTATGAGTCTGTTCCAGAACACGGACGCGTTAGGCATCACCCCGGAACAGATCGGTGGAACAAAGTTAGGAGCATTAGGCATTCCGGAGTTCGGTACAGACTTCGCTATGCAGATGGTTATTGATGCGAAACCCAAGGCGTTTTCCGATCTGGTGCGTATCTCCGGTCTGTCCCACGGTACCAACGTATGGCTGGGCAATGCGCAGGATCTGATCATGAGCGGCGTGGCGACTATTTCCACGGCGATCTGTACCCGTGATGATATCATGCTGTATCTGATCCAGATGGGCGTGGAGTCGGAGAAGTCCTTCAAGATCATGGAGGCAGTACGTAAGGGTATGGTGGCGAAGGGAAAATGTGCCATGTGGGAAGAGTGGAAAGCGGATATGCTGGCGCATGACGTACCCCAGTGGTATATCGAATCCTGCCAGAAGATCGAGTATATGTTCCCGAAGGCACATGCGGCGGCGTACGTTATGATGGCATGGCGTATCGCTTATTGCAAGATCCATTATCCGTTAGCTTATTACGGTGCGTTTTTCAGTATCCGCGCCAAGGCATTTTCCTATGAGATCATGTGTCAGGGGCAGAGGCACTTGGAGAGCGTGATGGCAGAGTACAAAAAACGACAGGATACTCTTTCTAATAAGGAAAAAGATGCTATGGGTGATATGCGTATCGTGCAGGAGATGTATGCAAGAGGCTTCGAATTTGAACCCATCGACATCTTCCGTGCACAGTCCAGATCGTTCCAGATCGTGGATGGAAAATTAATGCCGTCCTTAAACAGTATCGACGGACTGGGAGAGAAGGCGGCAGATGCCATTGTGGAAGCTGCCAAGGACGGTCCGTTCCTCTCCAAAGATGATTTTCGTCAAAGAACTAAGGTTTCCAAGACGATAATTGACCTTATGGATTCGTTAGGATTATTAGGAGACCTGCCCGAGTCCAATCAGATCAGTATATTTGATCTGGTGTAACAGCTCAGCCATACCGTGCAGAACACACTGCGTGGACGCTTGCGTACAAAGCAGCGTGTTCCACACGGTATGAGCGGAGCGCCCGATCCATGAAGTAAAAGATGAGCCGCGCAAGCGGCGCCGGCTGCGCAGCAGACGCTTTTGCGAATGGTCCGGGCACTGAGCTTTTGCGCTGGGGACAGAACGTTCCTAAAATTTTTGAAAAAAGTACTTGCATTTTTTCGACAACTCCATTATACTATGCAAGTACGGTTTTTTTGGCTGATTGGTCAAGCGGTTAAGACGTCGCCCTCTCACGGCGAAAACAGGGGTTCGATTCCCCTATCAGCTGCTTATTCTTTCATAGAATAGCCCAACCCTGAAAAGTGTCGAAGAGCAGAAATGATTGCTTTTTGGCTCTTTTTTTTATAAATTTTTCTTGCCATTCCCATTTTTTTGTTGTATAGTGGTTCACGATTACTCAAATCATGGGGAAAAAGCGGCAAAGAGGCGGGAACCGAAAGCCGTATATCCGCGAAAACGGATGGATGGGAGCATATATGGCAAAATATTTAGTAATTGTAGAGTCACCGGCGAAGGTGAAGACAATCAAAAAATTTTTGGGAGCGAATTATGAGGTTATGGCCAGCCAGGGGCATGTGAGGGACCTGCCCAAGAGTCAGCTGGGAATTGATGTGGAACATGACTATGAACCGAAATACATTACGATCCGCGGCAAGGGAGATCTGCTGGCATCCTTACGTAAGGAAGTGAAGAAGGCAGAGAAGATATATCTCGCAACCGACCCGGACCGTGAGGGAGAGGCCATTTCCTGGCATTTATACTATGCCTTGAAACTGGAAGATAAAAAAGTATATCGTATCACCTTTAACGAGATCACCAAAAGTGCGGTGAAGGAATCCTTAAAGCATGCCAGAGAGATCGATATGAATCTGGTGGATGCCCAGCAGGCGAGACGTGTGTTAGACCGCGTGGTAGGCTATCGGATCTCCCCTATTCTGTGGGCGAAGATCAAGAGAGGCTTAAGTGCCGGCCGCGTACAGTCTGTGGCTCTGCGGATCATCTGCGACAGAGAGGATGAGATCAATGCCTTCATTCCGGAGGAGTACTGGTCCCTGGATGTGAACTTGAAAGTAAAGGGCGAGAAGAAGCCCATCTGCGCAAAATATTACGGAACTACGGAGAAAAAGCAGGGGATCAGCAGCAAGGAAGAAGCTGATGAGATCATGAATTCCCTGAAGGGTGCCAAATACGAAGTGAAGGAAGTTCGACACGGCGAGCGTGTGAAGAAGGCACCACTTCCTTTTACTACCTCCACCTTACAGCAGGAAGCCAGCAAGGTGCTGAATTTTTCCACACAGAAGACCATGCGTCTTGCACAGCAGTTATACGAAGGTGTGGATATCAAGGGAGAAGGTACGGTAGGTCTGATCACCTATTTACGTACGGATTCCACCCGCGTATCGGAAGAAGCGGAAGCACAGGCTGCGCAGTTCATCGACGCACATTACGGTGAAAAGTACAAGGCTGCCGTAAATACAGAAAAAAAGAACGGTCAGAAGATCCAGGATGCCCACGAGGCCATCCGTCCTACGGATTTAAACCGTATGCCCATTGCCATCAAAGAACAGCTGCCCAGAGATCTGTTCCGTCTGTATCAGCTGATCTGGAAACGTTTTGTAGCAAGCCGCATGAGTGCAGCACAGTATGATACGACTTCAGTGAAAATTCAGGCGAAGGATCAGATCTTTACACTGGCAGCCTCCAAAATGCGCTTTGATGGTTTCATGAGTGTCTATACCCAGGAGGAAGATAAGGACGAGGAAAATGTACTGGGCGGCAACCTGGATGAGAACAGTGTACTGGAATTTATAAATTTTGATCCGAAGCAGCACTTTACCCAGCCTCCCGCACATTATACCGAGGCAAGTCTGGTGCGTGCCCTGGAAGAACTGGGCATCGGACGTCCCAGTACCTATGCACCTACCATCACCACGATTCTCGCCAGAAGATATATTACCAAGGAGAATCGTAATATCTATGTGACGGAGCTGGGGGAAGTGGTCAATCATATGATGAAGGAAGCCTTCCCTGCCATCGTGGATGTAAATTTTACCGCCAATATGGAGACCTTGCTGGATGGCGTGGAAGAAGGCACCGTGAAGTGGAAGACCATTGTGGAGAACTTCTATCCGGATCTGGATGCAGCAGTGAAAAAAGCTGAGAAAGATCTGGCGGAGGTGACGATCTCGGATGAAGAATCCGATGAAGTCTGTGAACTGTGCGGCAGACGCATGGTGATCAAATACGGACCTCACGGCAGATTTCTGGCATGCCCCGGATTCCCGGAGTGCCGCAACACCAAGCCTTATTTCGAGAAGATTGGCGTGGCATGTCCCAAGTGCGGCAAAGATATTGTTATGAAGAAGACCAAGAAGGGCAGAAGATATTACGGTTGTATCAATAATCCGGAATGTGATTTCATGGTATGGCAGAAGCCTTCGGGAGAGAAATGCCCCCGCTGCGGTAAGCTGCTGCTGGAAAAAGGTAACAAACTGGTCTGCATGGACGAACAATGTGGTTATGTGAAGAATAAACCGACGGAAGAGAAGTAGTTTTATATACTGTCAGAATTTTCTCATAAATTAGCGCTATTTCCATTGTAATCTGAAATTACATGTGCTACAATGTGCATAACATCTTGTGGTTTCGTAGTATGTGTAAACGGAGGAAGATAGATGAGTAGCGTACAATTGTTGGACAAGACACGTAAGATCGGTAAATTGTTACACAATAATAACTCCAGCAAAGTGGTATTCAGCGATATCTGTAAGGTAATGCGTGAGATCCTGAATTCCAATGTACTGGTGATCAGCAGGAAGGGTAAGGTGCTGGGTGTAGGTAAATCCGACGGAATCGAACCCATCACAGAACTTTTGGATGACAGTATTGGCGGATTTATCGATCCGATGTTAAATGAGAGACTGCTTGGTGTGTTGTCCACGAAGGAGAATGTCAACTTGGAGACTCTTGGTTTCGAGAATATCGACACGAGAAAGTTCCAGGCAATCATCACTCCCATCGAGATCGCCGGTGAGAGGCTGGGAACACTCTTTATTTATAAGTGTGACGAACAGTATGATATCGATGATATTATTCTCTGCGAGTATGGAACTACAGTGGTGGGACTGGAAATGCTCCGGGCAGTGAACGAAGAGAGTGCGGAAGAGAGCCGTAAGGTAGCGGTTGTGAAATCCGCAGTCAGCACCCTGTCATTCTCAGAGATGGAAGCCATTACCCATATTTTTGATGAATTAAACGGTATGGAAGGAATCCTGGTAGCGAGCAAGATCGCTGACAGAGTCGGCATTACCAGATCTGTCATTGTCAATGCCTTAAGGAAGTTTGAAAGTGCCGGCGTTATTGAGTCCAGATCCTCCGGCATGAAGGGAACGTATATCAAGGTATTGAACGATGCCGTGTTTGATGAGATTGAAGAATTAAAGCGCCAAAATGGCAGAAATTAAGTAAAAAGTACAAAAATAACGACAGATTAGGAAGAAGAGACTATTGCGAAAAATAGTCTCTTCTCTTATTTTAGTATTGTGTTTTTGTCGAAATACTTTATAATAAAGTAGAGTAGGTATGGTAGAAACGGTTCCTGTGCGATTTTATCGATTTTTTAAGGAACAGTAGAATGTGAGGTAGTATGATACAGACAAATGCGTTTGATTATATTAATGTTTTAAATCGTGCCGCGGATGCTGCATGGCAGCGGAATGAAGCTATTTCCAATAACATTGCCAATGTAGATACACCGGGGTATAAGAGACAGGATGTGGCTTTCGAGTCGGTACTGCAGCAGGCTCTTGGTAATAATCGCTATCAGTCCATGGATGATAAAGTAGCCAATGTCAATCTGAGCAGACTCCGCGGCAGGGCGTATGTGGATTATGCCAATTATTCCTACCGCCTGGACGGCAATAATGTGGATATCGAGAATGAAAATGTGATGCTGGCAGAGAATCAACTGAAATACCAGGGACTGATCAGCAGCATCAATCAGGAATTTACCAATTTACAGACTGTGATGAAGTGAGGGATTAGCGTATGAGTATGTTTTCAGCATTTGATGTTACGGCATCCGGACTGACAGCACAGAGACTGCGTATGGACGTGATCTCCGAAAATGTTGCCAATGCCAATACCACAAGAACCGAGGATGGTACACCGTATCGCCGCAAAATCGTTACGTTCCAGCAGAAGAACCCGCAGCAGACCTTCAGCCAGGTGCTGCATAATGTAAGCAGCGGCTACTCCGGAAGCGGTGTTAAGGGCAGCCAGATCTTCGAGGATACCACTACGGAGATGAATATGGTATACGATCCTTCCCATCCGGATGCGGACGAGAATGGATATGTGACATATCCAAATGTGAATATTGTCACGGAAATGACGGATCTGATCGATGCCAGCAGATCTTACGAGGCGAATTCCACGGCGTTTAATGCCAGCAAATCCATGGCACTGAAAGGACTGGAGATCGGTCAGTAAGCTGACGGATCCGGATAACGGCCCATTGCATAACGGACCGGAATATACGACGTAAGGAAGGATATGATTTATAAAATGGATATTTCTGCGATCACTGCTTTAAATAATGTAAACGGAACAGCCACGGTGTCTCCCACCTCTCTGACAGGAATGCTTGCGGAGAAGGAGAAGAAGGCGGAAGGCACGATGTTCGAGACTTTTCTCAACACAGCAATCGACAATGTGAAGACGACCAACAGCTATCTCTCAGATGCCGAAAATGAGAAGATCCGGTTCGCACTGGGTGAGACGGACAACACACATGACCTTACCATTGCCATGGGAAAGGCTTCTACGGCACTGCAGTATACCGTAGCCATCCGCGATAAGGTGATGGAAGCCTACAAGGAATTGATGCAGATTCAGATCTAAATCATACCTTTTTATACTTGACGTAAGAGGAGAGAGCTGCAATGGCAGACAAATTAAAAGAAATACCTGCGAAAATACTGGAATGGTGGAATAAGTTCACAACCAGACAGAAGAGCATCATTATCGGAGCCGCTGCGGTTGTGATCTTTGCATTTGCAATCATCATGTATGTCATGAGCAAACCACAGTATGTACGGTTGGTTACCTGCGAGACTACCGCACAGGCGTCAGAAATCATAGATACGCTGGACAGTGCCGGGATCGCACATAGAGAATCCAATGACGGACTGAAGATCGATGTAGAGAGCAGCCAGCAGAGTGCGGCTAACTTGGCCCTCGGATCTGCCGGATATGTACCGGATGCCCTGAATCTGAATGATTATCTGGGGAACAGCATGTCTACGACCGCTACCGATAAGGAGAGACTCTACAATTCCTATCTGGAGCAGTATATTACACAGACGATCGAGGCACAGAGCGCTGTAAAATCGGCTAAGGTACATTTAAGCTTCCCGAAGGATAACGGAACGCTGGCGGCACAGAACGAAGAAGCATCTGCATTCATCCAGCTGGAGCTGGATGGTACGTTTACATCCGCGAATGCAGCAGCGCTGGCAAAGTGTGTTGCTACATGGCTGCGGAATGATACCACGGCGAATATTACCATTATGGATACTGATTCCAATCTGCTGTTTGCAGGCGGTGACGATTACACATCCGCAGGCATTGCCAATTCCATGCAGGAATTACAGAACCAGGCAGAATCCATGATCGCCAATCAGGTAAAAAAGGTGCTGTTGGGAACCAAGCAGTATAACGATGCGGCAGTGACCAGTCATCTGAGTATGGATTTCTCCGATTATAAGGAGACAGTAAAAGAATATTATGCAAATTCCGGAAGAGATGAAGGTATGCTTTCTCATGAGGAGACTTATGAGAGTGAGAACACCAATGATGGCGGAGGTGTTCCGGGTACCACCTCCAATGGGGAAAGCGGGAAAACCACTTATGTATCCCCGGACAGCAATAACAGCTCTTCCTCGACTTCTGAGACCAGCAGGGATTATCTGCCGAATGAGTCCATTACCGATAAGGTGACACCGGCGGGAGGGATCAATTATACCAATTCCTCCATATCCATTGCTGCAATTACCTATAAAGAGATCCATTATGAGGATGTCAAGAGACAGGGACTTTTGGACGGTACTACCTGGGACGAATACAAAACCCAGAACAGTGCGGATACCAAACTGGATGTGGATTCCGATATGTACAGTCTGGTAGCCAATGCAACCGGTATCAGCGAAAGCAATATTACGATCATTGCTTATGAAAGTCCGATCTTTTATGACAAGGAGAGCAAGCCAGTCAGCTGGCAAAATGTGCTCAGTGTGGTTATGCTGGTCCTGATCCTGGGATTACTTGTATTTGTAGTATTGCGCAACATGCGTACCAGACAGGCAGTACAGCAGGAAGAGGAGGTATCTGTGGAGAATATGCTGCAGTCCACTCCTGAAACTGAGCTGGAGGATATTGATGTGGAATCCAAGTCCGAGACACGCAAGATGATTGAAAAGTTCGTAGATGAGAATCCGGAGTCAGCGGCGGCACTGCTGCGTAACTGGCTGAACGAAGACTGGAACTAGGAAACGGAGTAAACATGGCAAAAACAAAAGCAGAAGGCGGAATATCGGGATTGCAGAAAGCGGCAATCCTTCTGATCGCATTGGGACCGGAGAGATCCGCCGGAATTTTTAAACATTTAAAGGAAGAAGAAATCGAAGAACTGACACTGGAGATTGCTAATACCAGGAGTGTCACACCTCAGGTAAAAGAAGAAGTGATCAATGAATTCTACGAGGTGTGTCTGGCACAGCAGTATATTGCCGAGGGTGGTATCAACTATGCAAAAGAACTGTTGGAAAAGGCATTGGGTTCCGACAAGGCGATGGATGTTATCGGAAAACTGACTGCGTCCCTGCAGGTGAAGCCTTTCGAATTTGTGCGTAAGACCGATGCCAGCCAGCTGATCAACTTCATCCAGGATGAGCATCCGCAGACCATTGCGTTGATTTTGTCCTATCTGTCTCCCAGTCAGGCGGCATTGATCATATCTGCACTGCCTCCCGACAGTCAGGCAGAAGTGGCAAGACGTATTGCTGTCATGGACCGTACCAGTCCCGATGTTATCAAAGAAGTGGAAAAGGTATTGGAATCCAAGCTGGCAAGTCTGGTGAACCAGGACTACACCATTATCGGTGGTGTCGATGCAGTGGTAGATATTCTGAATACGGTAGACCGTGGTACCGAGAAACACATTATGGAGACACTGGAGATCGAAGAGCCGGAACTGGCAGACGAGATCCGCAAAAAAATGTTTGTGTTCGAGGATATCCTTTTACTGGACGACAAAGCAATTCAGCGTGTGCTGCGTGACGTGGACAACAATGATCTGGCAGTGGCACTGAAGGGTGCCAACGAGCAGGTACAGAATGCGATCTTCAACAATCTGTCCAAGCGTCTGGTGGTTATGATCAAGGAAGATATGGAATTTATGGGCCCTGTACGTATGAAGGATGTAGAAGAAGCACAGCAGAAGATTGTCAATATTATCCGTAAGCTGGAGGATTCCGGTGAGATCATCATTTCCAGAGGTGGAGGTGACGAGATCGTTGTCTAGTAATCTTTTAAAAAAGGGATTTACAAAGCTTTCGGAAGACGATGCAAGAGTGATAGATACCAATGGACTGGTAGCAAAACGTATCAGGGAGCTGTCTGCCAAAATGCAGAAGGAAAGTAATACGGGGTTTGTGTCCGGCCTGGCAGCGGACAAAGTGGAAGCACCGGTGACAGATCCGGAGGAAGAGAAAACAGATTTCACTCCTTCCGGCAATGTGATCAAAGCAGGAGAAGATCTTCAGAAGCTTAAGGAAGATGCGGAGGCGGAAGCACAGAAGATCGTAGAAGATGCCAGGGCACAGGCAGAAAGTATTTTGCAGGATGCCAGATCACAGGCGGAAGCAGAGCGGGCAGACATACAGGAAGCGGCCAGAAGACAGGGACAGCAGGAAGCACAGGCGGAAGCGGATCGTACAGAGGCTGCACGAGAAGCAGAATATCAGAAGAAAACGGCGGGACTGGAAGCAGAATACCAGAAGCGGCTGGACGAGCTGGAACCTGAATTTGTGGACACGATCACCGGAATTTATGAGCATATTTTTCATGTAGACCTGCATTCCTACCGGGAGGTTCTGTGTTATCTGATCTCCACTACCATGCGGAAATCAGAGGATAACAGAAGCTTTCTGATTCATGTGTCCAAAGAAGATTACCCTTATGTCAGTATGCAGAAAAAGCAGATCTCTGCCGGTGCGGTTGCGCCGAATGCAACCGTGGAGATCGTGAAAGACATTACCCTCGGAAAGGGCGAGTGCCTGATCGAGACAGAGGGCGGTATTTTTGACTGCGGACTGGGAACGCAGCTGTCCGAACTGCGTCAGAAATTAAAATTATTATCCTACGAAGGCTGATAAATGGTCATTAAGAACATAGATTTTGAAAAATATAATAAATTAGCAGATAAGACCTTTTACCGGAAACTGGGAAAAGTGGTAAATGTGGTAGGTCTGACGATTGAGTCGGCCGGTCCGGATTCCAAGCTGGGGGATCTGTGCAGGATCCTGCCGGAAACGGAAGGGGCAAAACCCATTATGGCTGAGGTTGTGGGATTTCGTGATAAGAAGACTCTTCTTATGCCCTACGATTCGGTAGATGGCATCGGTCTCGGCTGTGTGGTGGAAAATACGGGAGACCCCCTGACAGTTACGGTAAGTGAGAAGCTTTTGGGCAAGACGGTAAACGGACTGGGAATCCCCATTGATGGAGACACGATTACAGGCGTGGCATATCCGGTAGAGGCGGCACCGCCGGACCCTATGTCCAGAGCGATTATCGACCAGGTATTACCCCTGGGGGTAAAGGCAGTGGACGGTATGATCACGGTTGGTAAGGGGCAGAGAATCGGTATTTTCGCCGGTTCCGGTGTCGGAAAGTCTACGTTGATGGGTATGTTTGCCAGAAATACCAAGGCAGATATTAATGTCATTGCGCTGATCGGTGAGCGCGGCAGAGAGGTCCGGGAATTCATAGAGAGAGACTTAGGTGAGGAAGGTATGCGCAGATCGGTAGTAGTCGTGGCGACTTCCGACAGACCGGCATTGGAGCGGAACAAGGCTGCCAAGACGGCCACTGCTATTGCGGAATATTTCAGAGACCGGGGGAAGGATGTCCTGCTGATGATGGACTCATTGACCCGTTTTTCCATGGCACAGCGAGAGATCGGACTGGCCAGCGGAGAACCTCCGGTGACCAGAGGCTATCCCCCCAGCGTGTACTCGGAAATGCCTAAGCTGTTGGAGCGGGCGGGCAGAGCTGCGGTGGGATCCATTACGGGATTGTATACCGTTCTGGTAGATGGCGACGATTTCAACGAACCCATCACGGACACAGCGAGAAGTATTTTGGACGGTCATATTATGCTGGACAGAAAGCTGGGACACAAAAATCATTACCCTGCTATCGATATTTTACAGAGTATTTCCAGATGTATGAGCCAGATCGCAGCCAAAGAGCATAAGCAGGCGGCCAACAAACTCAAAAATGTACTGGCTACCTATAATGAAGCGGAAGATCTGATCAATATCGGCGCTTATAAAAAGGGCAGTAACCCGAACATTGACTATGCCATCTCGAAGATCGATGCTGTGAACGGCTTCCTGTGTCAGGGCACGGAGGAGAAATTTACCTTTGAAGAGACGGTACAGATGTTGGAAGACCTGTTCGCAAATCAGGAGTGAGATAAATGGCAAAGTTCAGATATTCCCTGCAGAACATCCTGAATATCAAAGAAAAAATGGAAACACAGGCCAAACAGGAATTTGGTATGGCACAGACTGCATTGAATGTGGAAATCGAACATTTGGAACGCCTGAAGGCGCGAAAACGGGAATACGAAGAAGAATCCGGTGGTCTGTTGCAGGGGAAACTGGATCTGCGGGCCATTGAAGAGAACAAGGAAGCGCTTTTGAAAATGGACAGTCTGGTGGCTGCGCAGTGCATCCGGGTGGATAAAGCAAAAGAAAATGTGGAGGCTGCCAGAGAACGAATGGCAGAAGCCATGAAAGAGAGAAAAATGCATGAAACTCTCAGAGAAAAAGCATTCGAGGCTTTTCTGCAGGAAGAAAATCATGCGGAAAGTAAAGCAATCGATGAACTGACCAGTTATACTTACGGACAAAAAAAGCCGGCAGGCGGATTGAGACAACGGGAGGACATAAATGGCAAGAGAAAAGACTCCGGAAGAGCAGACAACGGATAACGAGAGAAAACAGCTGGCGGAAGAAAAGAAAAAACTGAAGAAAGAACAGCAGGCACAGCGCAAGGAAGCAAAGCGCCGGGCAAAAGAAATCGCAAAACAGGAAGATGCTCTGGATGACGGGAGCGAAGGCAACAGCCTTCTGACCTTCGGAGCGACCATACTGATCGTGGTACTCTGGATGGCTGTAATCTGCGCGATCATCAAGCTGGATATCGGGGGATTCGGAAGCTCTGTGGTGACTCCCATTCTCAAGGATGTGCCTGTGCTGAACAAAATTCTCCCGGCTAACTCCATAACAGAGACTACGGATGGCAGTGCCTACGGTGGCTATACCAGTCTAGAGGATGCGGTGGATCAGATCAAGAGTCTGGAGCTGCAGTTGGAGCAGGCGCAGACGGCATCTGCAGCAAAGGAGGAAGAACTGGATCAGCTGAAAGCTGAGGTGCTGAGACTTAAGGAATTCGAGAATCAGCAGGTGGAATTCCAGCGGATTCAGAAAGAATTTTATGATGAGGTAGTCTATTCCGATAAGGGACCGGGTGCGGAAGAATATAAAAAATATTATGAATCCATGGATCCCGCTACTGCCGAATATATTTATAAGCAGGTAGTGACGCAGTTGGAAGAGAGTCAGGAGATACAGGATTATGCGGCAGCATATTCTGCAATGAAACCGAAGCAGGCAGCGGCTATTTTTGAGCAGATGACTAATAATCTGGATCTGGCGGCCCGTATTCTGAAAGTGATGAGCGCGGAGGACAGGGGTAAGATCCTGGGTGCCATGAATTCTGAAGTGGCAGCAAAGATCACGAAAATTATGGACCCTGAGTCTTAAGAAAAAAGCGGAAAGATCCGATAAAAGATTTGTAGTATCATTACAAGGTTAAGACTGCCGTCCGGCAGCCAAAGGACCTGGGAAAGGAGGGAGAAAAGAACATGGCAGGCACAACGATTAAAGGTGTGGGCAACGACGGCAATGTACAGATCCGGGATATGGTCACAGCAGCGAAACAGAATGCCGGAACCGGTTTCCAGGCAGTGTGGAACAAGACCCAGAACAATGCGCAGACGACCGGAAACGATGGACGCACGACCGACGGACGTAACGATGTCAGACGCGGTCAATCATTACGGGCCGGTGACAGACAGCGGGATCACCTCGCCGGAACACAGGAAAAGTCAGATGTCAAAGCAGAGGATAGTGACGCCAAAGATTTGGAAAAAGTCCAGGAAGTCCTGGGAACCATCGTACAGAACCTGATCGGACAGATCACAGATACTTTTTCGGTCAGTGAAGAAGAATTACAGGGAGTCATGGATGAACTGGGTATGACAGAGACAGACCTGATGGATCCTGTACAGCTGAACGAGTTATTAATGGCGGTCAGCGGAGCGGAGGAATCTTTTGCATTACTTACCGATGAAGAGCTGTATGGAAATGTAAAAAGCATCCTGGATCTGCAGAAGGATCTGACGGGACAGGCACAGGAAGAATTGCAGCTGACACCGGAAAAATGGCAGGATGCAGTCACTAAAGTAGCGACAGAGGAACCTGTGATCACGGTGGAAGTGGAAGAGCATGCCACAGATGCGGCAGAGAGATCACAGAGTGATGTGGAACTTCCGACAGTGGAGCAGGAACCGGAGGAGAAAATACAGGCACCGGTACAGAATACACAGGAAGAGAAAACAAAAGACTTGGGGAACAGACATGAGAGCCAGACAGCGGGACAGCAGGGCAATCTGTTGTTACAGAATCTGAAGGAAGAGAATTTCCTCTCCGGATTGCAGCAGGCATCACAGACAGAAGGAACACAAACGACGGATACACAGGATATCATGCGCCAGATCATGGATTACATGAAAGTCTCTGTAAAGGCGGACAGCTCCGATTTGGAAATGCAGCTTCATCCGCAAAGTCTGGGAACGCTTCACGTACAGGTAGCATCGAAGAACGGTGTGGTTACGGCGAACTTTATTACACAAAATGAAACCGTAAAAGCTGCACTGGAAAGCCAGATGGTTCAGCTGAAGGAAAGCTTCGCGGAACAGGGCGTAAAAGTAGAGGCTATTGAAGTGACGGTACAGACACATCCGTTTGAACAGAACCTGGAACAGGGTAGAGGCAATCAGAGTGATCAGGAGAGCGGAGCCGGGGTAAGCAGAAGACGCACCCGCAGAATCAACCTGAACACAGCATTCGCAGAGGACGAGCCTCAGACGGAAGAAGACCGGATCGCAGCGGATATAATGTCGGCGAACGGCAATACGGTGGATTTCACCGCATAAAAAATAACAGAAAGGAGAAAGAAAATGGCATTGGTTGCACCCGTGGAAAACGGTAAGATCGTAGAGACTGCATCGCAGACTTCTGTAAAAAAATCCACAAAATCAAGCAAAAGCGGGATGGACAAGGAAGCATTTTTACAGCTCCTGGTAGCGCAGATGAAGTATCAGGATCCTCTGGAACCCACATCCAACACCGAGTACATATCCCAGTATGCACAGTTCTCACAGGTAGAGCAGATGCAGAATATGTCCAGCAGCATGGATCTGCAGAGGGCAAGCGCACTGGTAGGCAAGGAGGTCTACATCAAGACAACTACATCCTCCGGAGAGACCAAGCTGGTACAGGGAAAGGTGGATTATGTAGCATACGAGAACAATAAGGCGTATCTCTATATTAATGAACAGAAATATTCCATTGATGATCTGGATTCTATTGTGGATGCGAATTATCTGGATGCGTATAACAAGGCATATAACTTTACGGTAAAGCTGAACAAGCTTCCTAATGTAAACGGCATTGATTCTACGGATGGTGAGAGCATTGATGAGCTGGAGAAGGAATACAACAAGATGAGTGATTATGAGAAATCCTTCCTGGCCAAAGATACCGTAACCAGTCTGAATAAGTACATCGAGAGACTGAAGGAGATCCGTAAGTCGGAAGAAAAAGCCGAAGAAAAGGATTCCGAGAGTACGGAGAAGACAGAGGGTACCGAAGAAGCATAGAACAGTGAGCAAGCGGCTGACACAGAGGGGTGTTTGAATATGGATATTCAGAAAAACAGTTTTCTGTCCATTGACCAGCTGGCAAATCAGTATTTAAACAACAGTCGTAAGACCGTAAAAGCAGCACAGGAAAATCTGGTATCATTCCAGGAAATCTTACAGAGCAAAAGTAACGAGCAACTGAAATTTTCCAAACATGCTACGGTGCGGCTGGCAGACAGAGGCATTGAATTGACCGATGCACAGCTGGAACGCTTGAACGACGGAGCGCAAAAAGCGGGACAGAAGGGAATCAGGGATTCTCTGGTGATCGTGGACAATCTGGCATTTATTGTGAATGTACCCAATAAGACCGTAGTCACTGCGATGGACAGCAGAGAAACCGAAGAAAATGTATTTACAAATATTAACGGAGCCGTAATTATGTAGACCGGACCTTAATGGAGGTTACCCTCTTTTGAATGACAGAGAAAGAGTACGGTTCCGAACACAGGAGGAACAAGCACTATGATGAGATCATTGTATTCTGGTGTAGCAGGACTGAAAACACACCAGATCAGAATGGACGTAATCGGTAATAATATTGCCAACGTCAACACAACAGCTTACAAATCCAGTTCCATGACTTTCAGTGAACTGATGAGCCAGACCACACAGAAGGCCAGTGGTGCCAACGCTACCACTGGTGTTGGCGGTACCAATGCCAAGCAGATCGGTCTGGGCGTTAAGGCAGGAGCTATCAACACTGCCATTACCACACAGGGTTCCGCACAGTCTACCGGCAACCCCTTTGATATCATGATCACCGGAGACAATTTCTTCGTAGTCAACAACGGCTCCGAGAACTTCTTTACCAGAGACGGTTCTTTCTATGTAGATGGCGCCGGCAACCTGGCAATGACCAGCACCGGTTACAATGTCATGGGTTGGGGCGTGGATGAGACCACAGGCAACATCAAGCAGGATACCGTAACTGCACTGCGTATTATGAGTGCAGCAAATATGACATATCCTCCTGAGGCTACTACAAAAGCAAATATCTCCGGTATTCTGGATGAGAACGATAAGGATGTGACCAGTGCCAACGGTAAGACCGTAAACCTGAACTTCTTCGATGCGAGAGGTTACAGTTATACTGCGAAGTTTACCTTTAAACAGTCCAGCGGAACCGCCAGCAATGAATACAGTATGGAATTGACGAAACTGCTGGATTCCACCGGAGCAGAGATTGATATCTCCAAAGTGAAATTTGGAGACAACTCTACCCAGACACTTCAGACACCGGTAACATTTGCCGGCGATACTTATGAGTGGGATGGTAAACAGTTAAAGACCAAGGCCGACAAAAAGGTGGTTGCGGACCTGAGTGCAGCATTTAATGCCGACGGAACTCTGAAAGATACTTCTACAGATGAGGCAGCGGCAAAGACACAGCAGGAGACCCTGGATGCTATTGCAGCGGCTTATGGATATGAAGGTTCTACAGACGAGTTCCTGAAACTTTATCAAAAAGATGCCAATGGTACAGAGGTAACCGTAGAGACCATGCTTGGAAACATGGCAAAAACGACAACTGCACAGGGGGATCTGGTTCTTACTACAGATAAAGATAAACCAATGACTATGGATGGCCGGTTCTTTGAAGGTGTCAAGGTAATATTTGACACAGATACCGGTAAGCTGAAACAGGTAGGCAGCAACGTTACCGACTTTAAAACCAATGTGGATTTCACACCACTGGGCGGAAATTTTTCAAATATTACTATCGACCTGTCCGAATGCACCAACTACGACAACAAGGGTACTTCCACCATCGGTGCCACCAGTGGTGACCTGGATGGTCTGGGAACCGGACGCCGTCTGGGAGATATGATCGGTGTATCCATTCAGAAAGATGGCATGATCTACGCAAGCTATGACAATGGTATGACTAAGCTGCTCGGACAGATCGCCACAGCAGCCTTTGCCAATGCTTCTGGTCTGGAGAAGGAGGGCGATAATCTCTACTCCGCAACACTGAACTCCGGTGAATTCGACGGTATCGGCGTAGATATCACTGCAGGCGGCGGATACATGTCCACCGGTCAGCTGGAGATGAGTAACGTAGATCTGTCGTCTGAGTTTACCGAGATGATCACCACACAGAGAGGATTCCAGGCGAATAGCCGTATCATTACCGTATCCGATACTTTGTTGGAAGAACTGACCAATCTGAAGCGTTAAGGAATCGTAAAAAATAATTTGACTGCATAAGGGGATAGGATAGAAACCTGTCCCTTTTGTGTATATAAAACATCAAGGGAAAAAAGTACTACATCATTACAAATAATCCTGTTAAATCCGCAGGGCAGAATAGGAGACGGTAATATGGTCGAAGTCACGAAGATCAATGGAATCAAGGTATTGGTGAATCCGGACCTGATCGAACTGGTAGAAGAGACCCCGGATACAGTGCTGACACTGACCACCGGGAAAAAAATTATTGTAAAAGAAAGTAGACAAGAAATAAAAAATCTTGTAATATTATACAGAAAGGATATTTTTGCAAGATAAGGCAGAATGTCAGGTGATTTAAGTGGATATAGCTTCTTTAGCCGGTATATTGCTGGCATTATTCATGTTGGTATTTGGTATCATAAGTTCCGCAGGTGTGGGAGGATTCAGGGAATATCTGGATCCGGCTTCTGCGATCATTACCTTTGGCGGAGCATTTTCCTGTACCCTCACGTCCGTGAGTTTGCAGAATTACATAGCTGGTTTGAAATCTTTCACACTGATCTTCAAAGCGCCCACACTGAATACTTCGGATATGATCGGTAAGATCATAGAGCTTTCCAATGTGGCACGAAAGGAAGGTCTGCTTTCGTTGGAAGAAGCAGCAACCGACCTGGATGACCCTTTTCTGAAGAAAGGAATTCTTCTGATCGTCGATGGAACCGATCCCGAATTGGTACGTGCGATTATGGAGACGGAACTGGTCAGCGTGGAGGGAAGACATAAGGATACGATTGGCTTCTGGGATACACTGGCGGCCATGGGTCCTGCCTGGGGTATGATCGGTACCCTGATCGGTCTGGTAGATATGCTGTATCATATGGATGATCCGTCCACACTGGGACCTGCCATGGCGGTTGCACTGATCACTACATTGTACGGATCCCTGTTGGCTAACTGGATCTGTACGCCGGTATCCAATAAATTAAAAGCGGATAATGCGATAGAGATGCAGCAGAAGGAAGTCATGATTGAGGGACTTTTGTCCATACAGGCAGGTGAAAATCCCCGTGTCATTGAGGAAAAATTAAAGTCATTCCTTCCTCCGAAGGACAGAACAAGTGCAGATGAAGAAGGAGAAGCGGGGGGTGAAGCTTAATGGCAAAACGTAAGCCTGAAGATCCACCTGCCGGTTCACCGGCATGGATGTCCACTTTCAGTGACCTGATGAATTTGCTTCTGTGCTTCTTTGTCATGCTGTTTTCCATGTCATCCATTGATGCAAATAAGTGGAATGCAATGGCGGCAGCAATGTCTAACAGTACATTCAGTATTTTTGATGCGGGTTCTACAGCAATCGGTGAAGGAATATTGATCAGCAACGGTGTCAGCCAGCTGAATGATCTGGATGAGTATATCAGTAATGCCGGAAGAAATGCGGACAGTGAAACGGATTCCGACAATTATGAGAAATATGACAGCACAGAGGCACTGCAGGAGGCACTGAATGAGAAAAATCTTCAAAGCAATGAAGAACTGTCCGAAATGGTACAGGAAGCTGTAAATGAGGACAGCCTGGCGGATCAGGTGGATGTATCTTTCACAGCGCAATATGTACAGCTTTCTATGAAGGGAGCTCTTTTATTTGATTCCGGAAGCGATTCCCTGAAGGAACAGTCCAAGACAGTATTGGACAAAGTGGGAGTGATCCTGGAACGATATGGCAGTGATTCTGTAATTGAAATTGAGGGACATACGGATAATGTTCCGATACATAGTGCGAGGTTCGCTGATAACGAGGAACTGAGCAGTGCACGTGCACTATCTGTATTTTATTACCTTGTGGATAATACTTCACTGAATCCTGCAAATCTCCGGCATGCGGGAATGGGAGACCGCACCCCCGTGGCGGACAATTCCACAGAAGAGGGCAGAAGTAAGAATCGACGGGTAGAGATCAGAATATATAATCCTTCTGCGGCAAATTAAGGCAGACAGGGAAAGGAAGCAGAATAGTATGAAGAAAAATCTGATGACAGTGCTGATCCTGGCACTACTTATCGTGAATATTGCGTTGACCGGTGTTATGCTGGTAAGCATTGTGGGAACGAATAAGAAGACGGCACAGCTGGTGGATAATATCACGACTGCCATGAATCTGGAACTGACGGTTCCGGGAGCAGAGGGGACGACGAATGTTCCTCTTACGGATACAGAAGTATATAATATTGCGGATTCTATGACGATCCCGCTGAAGAGTGAGGCGGGAGCAAAGCAGGATTATATTATGTTTGATGTCTCGCTGTCTATCAATAAAAAGAGCAAGGATTATAAGACCTACGGAAGCAATGAAACACTGTCCGGCTATGAAAATCTGATCAAGGATGCCATTACCGCTACGGTTTCCGCACATACGGAAGATGAGTGCAGAGAGGATATGGAAGGTTTGAAAGAGGAAATCCTGAAGTCTGTGCAGGATCTGTTCCAATCCGACTTCATCTATAAGGTTGCAATCAGTGGAGTGAAATTCGGCTGATGAACCACAAAAATAAGATGACAGGAGGTGAGGTCCTGTGAGTGATATACTTTCACAAAGCGAAATTGATAATCTCTTGAAACAATTGTCGGATGGAGATCTGGATGTGGATCAGATTCAGGGTGAGGATGAGAAGCAGGTTAAAAATTATGACTTCAGTCGTCCCACCAAATTCTCCAAAGAACACTTAAGAACATTGGAGATTATATTTGAACATTACAGCAGACTGGTATCGACAAACCTGCCGGTATATCTGCGTAAAAACGTACAGGTATCGGTTGCAAGTTCCGAGACGGTTACTTTCAGTGAATTCTCCAATGCACTATCAAATCCGTCGGTACTCGGCATTATTAATTTTGCACCACTTAACGGCAATATCATTATTGAGATAGCAACCAATCTGTGCTATGCCATGCTTGATCGTATGCTGGGAGGCAGCGGACAGCCTTTGGAAAAAAGCAGGGAATTTTCAGATATTGAATTGACAATATTACAGAAATTATTGGTAATGTTCACCCAATTGTTACGGGAACCCTGGAAAAATGTTGTTGATATCTCGCCGGTCTTAAGCAGGCTAGAGACGAATCCCCAGTTTGCGCAGGTGATCGCTCCCAGCGATATGATCGCCATTGTAACCCTGAACATGAAAATTGGGGATGTAGAAGGAATGTTAAATATCTGTCTTCCTTTCTTTACACTGGAAGATGTGATGGATAAACTGAACACCAAATATTGGTTCTCCACAATGCAGGAGAACCATGATGAACACTACGAAGAGTACATTGAATCCATGATCCGCAGAGTGGATGTTCCCATTAAAGCGGTGCTGGGCAAGAGCACAATTTCCGTAAGCGATTTTCTGAATCTGCAGGTTGGAGATTGTATTCGACTGGATTCCAGAGTGGATACCGATATGGAAGTGTATGTGGGCAATATTAAGAAGTTCACAGCATTACCGGGTACAGAGAAAGATTCGTATGCTGTTCAGATCACATCGGTGATCAGAGAGGAGGAGTAACGATGGATGGGATGTTATCTCAGGATGAGATAAATGCCCTGCTGCAAGGCATGGATCTGTCGGACACCGCGGACAGCGGTGCATCGCCGGAGACACCTCAGGACAGCAGCTCGGCTGAAAATACGGATAATGGATATGTGAAAGATGTGGCACCGACTGTCGGAGACGAAGAGAAACTGACAGATGTGGAGAAGGATGCCATTGGCGAAGTAGCCAATATCAGCATGGGTTCTTCCGCCACTACATTATATTCACTGGTAAACCGCAAAGTAAATATTACCACTCCGGTGGTTACACTGGCCACATGGAAGACTTTGCTGGATAGTTACGAGAAGCCCTGCGTATTTATTCAGATCAAGTATACACAGGGGTTGGACGGCACCAATATTCTGGTGTTAAAAGAGCATGATGTAAAAGTGATCACCGACTTGATGATGGGCGGTGACGGTACCAATACAGAAGGAGAACTGGGAGAACTGCATCTGAGTGCAATCTCCGAGGCAATGAATCAGATGATGGGATCAGCAGCCACCTCACTATCTACGCTGCTGCAGACGGTGATCGACATCAGCCCGCCTGAGTCTTCCCTGTTCGACCTGACAGAAGTAAAAGACGGCAAAGAAATTTCCCCATTTTTGGGAGGTACTTTTGTAAAGATCTCTTTTCGCATGCAGATTGATGATCTGGTGGACAGCACTATCATGCAGCTGTATCCCATAGATTTTGCCCGTAAGCTGGTAGAGACATTTATCAATACGCAGATGGCTAACATTGATGAAGTGACAGAGAAAAAGCCTGCACAGCCGGAGAATGATACCGATACCACAGCGCATATTCCTGCACCGGGTACTGATAATCAGACGCAGATGAACAATACGAATCTGAACGGCATGAACCAGATGGGTAACATGGGCATGAATGACATGAATCAGATGAACAACATGGGCATGAATGACATGAACCAGATGAACAACATGGGCATGAATGGCATGAACCAGATGGGCAACATGGGCATGAACGGCATGAACCAGATGGGTAACATGGGCATGAATGGCATGAACCAGATGGGCAACATGGGCATGAACGGCATGAACCAGATGGGCAATATGGGCATGAACGGCATGAACCAGATGGGTAACATGGGCATGAACAGCATGAACCAGATGGGCATGATGGGAATGCCGGGACAGAATGTGAATGTACAGCCTGCGCAGTTCCAGAGCTTTTCGAATGACAATATGGGCACTACCGGACAGGAGAATATCGGACTGATCAAAGATGTTCCACTGGAAGTAACGGTGGAGCTTGGCAGAACGACAAAATCCATATCCGATATTCTGGACTTCTCTCCGGGAACGATCATAGAGCTTGACCGTATTGCCGGTGAGCCGATCGACGTATTGGTGAATGGCAAGTTCGTAGCCAAGGGAGAAGTTGTTGTAATTGAAGAGAGTTTTGGCGTACGAATTACGGAGATTATAAAGTAGGCAGAGAACAGACCAAATAAACGGAGGAAAATTAAATGGCTAAGAATATTTTAATCTGTGATGATGCAGCATTTATGAGAATGATGATCAAGGACATTCTGACCAAGAACGGTTATAATGTGGCAGGAGAAGCAGAAAACGGATTGAAGGCAGTGGAAAAGTTCAAAGAGGTAAATCCTGATCTCGTACTTATGGATATCACTATGCCTGAGATGGATGGAATCCAGGCATTAAAAGAGATCAAAAAGATCGACGGCGGAGCAAAAGTAATTATGTGTTCCGCTATGGGACAGCAGGCAATGGTTATTGAGTCCATTCAGGCCGGAGCCAAGGACTTCATTGTAAAGCCTTTCCAGGCTGAGCGTGTTATTGAAGCAGTGAAAAAGGTAGTGGGTTAATGATCATACTTACCGGAAAAACAGACAGTTATGCGCAATTCATCACAGTGTTGCTGATCTTTGTGGCGGTACTGGCGGTGACTGCGCTGGTGACAAAATGGATTGCCGGATATCAGAAACAGCAGGGTGCAGCGGGGAATATTGAAGTATTGGAGACCGTCCGGATTGCCAACAACAAATATATCCAGTTGGTTCGCATTGGCGAAAGCTATTTTGCGATTGCGGTCTGCAAAGATACCGTAACAAATCTGGGAGAAATTCCTGCCGGGCAGCTGAAGGACAAGACAACAACAGATAATACTTCTGGCTTCCGGGAGTTATTGAAACGTGCGGCTAAGAAAGAGAATGAAGAACAAGATCATTAACTGGAGTAATAAATTTAAGATTGCAACGTATATGGTATGCCTGCTGGTCACGGTGGGCATATTGTGTATTTGCGTACCGATAAAGGCACAGGCTTCGGAAAGACATCTTACGGGAGACACAGAGGTCTCCACAGTGATCAATCCTGCCGGAACGGCGACTACCCATGAGGAAGTAGGGTCGTTGAATACAGCCAATACGGTCAGCATTACCTACAATAATGGGAACGGTCAGATCAATGGAGCACTGAGAATTCTGATCACTCTGACACTGATTGCACTGGCACCGACCATTATCATTATGATGACCTCTTTTACCAGGATCATCATTGTGCTGCACTTTACCAGATCGGCATTGAATACGCAGACAGCACCGCCCAATCAGATCCTGATCGGTCTGGCATTGATCCTGACGTTTTTTATTATGGAGCCTACCATTACGAGAATCAATGAAGAGGCGATCCAGCCGTTTGAAGCGGGAACCATCGACCAGAGTGAAGCACTGGAAAAAGGAATGGCTCCCTTGCGGGAGTTCATGTATCCGCAGACACAGGTAAAGGACGTAGAACTTTTTATGGATATCGCCGGACTGGAGTGGGATGGAACCCTGGAGGATATTCCCAATTCCGTGCTGGTACCGAGTTTTATGATCAGTGAATTGCGTACTGCATTCTGGATCGGATTTACGATTTATATTCCTTTCATTGTGATCGATATGGTAGTGGCGTCGACCTTGATGAGTATGGGTATGATGATGCTGCCACCTACGACGATTTCCATGCCCTTCAAAATACTGCTGTTTGTTCTGGCAGATGGATGGGCACTGATCATAGGTCAGCTGGTGCAGACGTTCTATTAATCGGAAGGTGAGGTGTTACTATGACGATTGATGCAGTATCGGAAATGACTAACAATGCACTCTATGTGATCATCAAGGTATCGCTTCCTGTACTTCTGGTGTCTTTGATCGTGGGTCTGATCATCAGTATTTTTCAGACGGTGACATCTATTCAGGAACAGACATTGACATTTGTACCTAAAATCATAGCGATCTTTCTGACGCTGATCCTGCTTGGCAGCTGGATGATGAATACTATGGTAGAATACACAGTACAGCTTTGGTCGAGTTTCAGCCAGTATGTACACAGGTGACGGGATGACTTCATGATAGATTTTTCGTTTTCGATATATGATCTTGAATATTTTTTATTGATTTTTGTCAGGGTATCCTGTTTTGTATACATAGCACCGTATTTTGGAATGAACGATACTCCTGCCAGGATCCGGATCGGTATCAGTTTTTTTACATCGATCCTGCTGTATGAAACACTGACACCGGCAGATGCGGTTGTATTTGATACGGTGATGGAGTATGCCGTGATCGTCATGAAAGAGGCAATTGCCGGACTTCTGATCGGATTCGGCGCGAATATCTGCATGGCAATCGTGAATTTCGCCGGATCCATTGCAGATATGGAGACCGGCCTGTCCATGGCAACCCTGATGGATCCGGCTACCAGAGAGAGTACCAGTATCACCGGTGCGTTATATCAGTATTCTTTTATGTTGATGTTGATCGCTTCCGGAATGTACCGCTATCTGTTTGGAGCACTTGCAGACAGCTTTACACTGATCCCCGTAAACGGTGTGACTTTTCATGCGGACAGTCTGCTGAACTCCATGATAGAATTTATGAATGATTATATTCTGATCGGCTTTCGCATTGTATTGCCGATTTTTTGTGTGACATTGCTGTTAAATGCCATTTTAGGTGTGCTGGCCAAGGTGTCACCGCAGATGAATATGTTTGCGGTGGGAATTCAGCTGAAGGTGCTGGCGGGATTGTCTGCCCTGTTCCTTACGGCCGGAATGTTGCCTGGGGCAGCGGATTTTGTGTATCAGGAAATGAAGAAGATGGTAGTATCTTTTATCGGAGGTATGATGTGAGCTTAGAATATAATCTGCAATTCTTTGCCGCAGAAGGCCAGGGCGGGGAGAAGACAGAACCTGCTACCGAGAAAAAATTAACAGATGCCAGAAAAGAAGGACAGGTTGCCAAAAGCCGTGAGGTTGCTAATGGGCTTGGATTACTGGCGGTGTTCCTGGTACTGAAACTATGGGTAGGAAATATGGGATATCAGTTCATGAATGTTTTTACGGTTATTTATGAGAAGATTCCCGAGGTGGTAACGTTCTGGCATGGCAATATGCCGCAACAGGATACCACACTGGTATTCCGAAAAATGATGCTGGAAGCCGTAGTGATCATGGCACCGCTTCTGCTGATCGGTTTCCTGATTGCTTTTTTAAGTGATGTGGTCCAGGTAGGATGGCATCCCACCGGAAAAACATTGCAGCCGAAGTTTTCCAAAATGAGTCCGGTGTCTGGATTTAAGAGAATATTTTCAGTCAACTCAGTGGTAGAACTGATCAAATCCCTCCTGAAGATTGGACTGATCGTTTACATATGCTATAATTATCTGAAGAATAAATGGCCCCTGTTGTATCAGCTATATGATCTGGATCTGATGCAGGCGATCGGACTGATCGGGAATACGGTGACGGATCTCGGAATCAGAATATCACTGATCTACATGATCATTGCGGCAGCTGATTTTATCTATCAGAAGGTAAAATTCAGCAGGGACATGAGAATGACCAAGCAGGAAGTAAAAGAAGAATATAAGCAGCAGGAAGGAGATCCGCAGATCAAAGGCCGTATTAGACAGAGAATGCGGGAAGCCTCCCAGCGCAGAATGATGCAGAATCTCCCCCAGGCAGATGTGGTTATTACGAACCCCACGCATTATGCGGTTGCCATAAAATACGATCCGGAGGTGGCGGATGCTCCCATTGTGATCGCTAAAGGAGAAGATTATCTGGCGGCTAAGATCAAAGAGATCGCCAGAGACCATCAGATAGAAATCGTAGAGAATAAACCCCTGGCCAGAATGCTGTATGCCAATGTGGATGTGGGACAGGCAGTCCCTCCGGAGCTTTATCAGGCAGTGGCGGAAGTGCTGGCATTTGTATATCATCTGCAGGGGAAGATATAACTTAAGAAGAATTTACAAAAAAGACAGAAAGGAGGTCAGGTGCATATGAAAATGAAAAAAGCGGATGTGGGTGTAGCAATTTATATCATGGCTGCCATTATCATGTTTATTGTACCGATTCCGGCCTGGCTTCTGGATATATTGCTGGCTGTCAATATTTCCATTGCGTTGACGGTTCTGTTCGCCACCATGTTCAGCAAGGAAGTGCTGGATATGTCGTTCTTTCCCACTATGCTGTTGTTTACAACAATTTTCCGAATAGCACTGAACACCTCCTCCACCAGACTGATCCTGCGGGATGGTAATGCCGGTAATGTCGTGGAGACCTTCGGTGAATTCGTAGGCGGCGGCGACCTGGTCATCGGCGTTATCATCTTTATTATTCTGATATTGATCCAGTTCATGGTAATCAATAAAGGTTCCGAGCGAGTGTCTGAAGTAACCGCAAGATTTACCCTGGATGCAATGCCCGGTAAGCAGATGGCAATTGATGCAGATCTGAATACCGGAGCCATCACGGATGCGGAAGCCAAGAGACGTAGAGAGAAGATCCAGGAAGAGGCAAGCTTTTTCGGTTCCATGGATGGTGCCGTAAAATACGTAAAGGGAGATGCGGTAGCGGGTCTTCTGATCACCACGATCAATATCGTGGGTGGTATTATTATGGGAATGACCAGGCAGGGAATGGATATTACAGCGGCCCTGAACAAATATGCGATCCTGACCATTGGTGACGGTCTGGTAAGCCAGATCCCTTCTCTGCTGATTTCACTTTCCACCGGTATTCTTGTGACCAAAGGAAGCAAGGATGCTGACTTTGGCACTACGTTGGTAAGCCAGCTGTTCGGTGTGCCGAAAGCACTGTACCTGGTAGGGGCCATGCTGGCTGTTTTAGGATTTGTGACACAACTGAACACGATCCTGTTCGTGGGTCTTGGCCTGGTATTTATCATTGTGGCGAGAAATATTGAGGGCACGATTGAGACGGCAAAGATTGAACAGGAAGTAGACAGTGAGGAAGCAGCTGCGGAGGAGATACGACAGCCGGAAAATGTCAACAGCCTGCTGCAGGTGGATCCGATCGAATTGGAATTCGGTTACGGAATTATCCCTTTGGCGGATGTGAACCAAGGTGGTGACCTGCTGGATCGTGTCGTGATGATTCGAAGACAGATAGCATTGGAACTTGGTACGGTGGTACCTATTATCCGACTGCGGGATAATATTCAGCTGAACCCGAATCAGTATATTATTAAAATCAAGGGAATTCAGGTCAGTGAGGGAGAGATACTGTTTGACCATTATATGGCCATGAATCCCGGGTATGTAGAGGAAGAGATCACCGGAATCCCTACTTTTGAGCCTTCTTTCCACCTGCCGGCGATCTGGATCACGGAAGGACAGAGAGAACGTGCGGAGAGTCTGGGATATACAGTAGTAGATCCTCCCTCGATCATTGCTACGCACCTGACAGAGATCATTCGTCAGCATATTGCAGAGCTGCTTACCAGACAGGATGTTCAGAACCTGATCAACAACGTAAAAGAGAACAATTCTTCCCTCGTGGAAGAACTGGTACCCAAGCTGCTTGGATTGGGTGAAATACAGAAAGTGTTGCAGAATCTGTTAAAAGAAGGAATATCCATCAGAGATCTGCTGACAATACTGGAAACCCTGGCCGATTATGCGCCAACGACGCGGGATACGGATATCCTTACGGAATATGTAAGACAGAGCCTCAAGAGAGCGATTTCTACGAAATATTTCCCTTCCCATGAGACGACAAGTGTATTGACACTGGATCCGAAGATCGAACAGGAAATTATGGGCAGCGTAAAACAGACGGAGACGGGAGCTTTCTTGAATCTGGATCCTGCCAGAAGCAAGGCGATACTGAACGCTGTGGGTGAAGAGATCAAAAAGCTGGAAAATATGGGAAAAACCCCAATTATTATGACATCACCCATTGTGAGAATGTATTTCAAACGACTGACGGAAGACTATTATCCGGATCTGGTCGTAGTATCTTACAATGAAGTGGAATCAAATGTAGAATTACAATCTGTGGGAATGGTCACAGCATAACAGGAAGAGTGAACCGACGCAGGAGTGAGGAGTAATATGATCATCAAGAAATACACGGGGAAAACGGAAGCAGAAGCTACAGAAGCTGCGAAAAAAGAACTTGGAAGCGGTCTCGTGATCATGAATGTAAGGGAAGTAAAAAAGAAGGGATTTTTTGCATTTCTGTCTCCGAAGCAGATAGAGATCACTGCTGCACTGGAGGAGGAAAAACCTCAGAAACCGCAATATGGAAGTATTACGCGCACGACGGATGCACCGGCGGAGAACAGAAATCTGTTTGTCAGAAACAGTACAGAGAATATAGAAAAAAAGCTGGACAGTCTGCAGACACTGTTGGAGAGTCAGTTAAACAGCAGACAGGCGACCGGGGAGGAGATAGGAACCCACCGGGAAACAGTCAGTGAAGAAAAAGAGAAAAAGGATTCGGAAGCGGAAACCCCGGAGAAGAAAGAGGAAGAGCAGAATCCGGAACAGGATAAATTTATCCGGCTGTTGTATAATAAAATGCTGGATAACGAGATGGACGAGAAATACGTAAACAGTATTTTGGAAGATGCCTCTAAAACCAAAAAAGCAGACCTGCCCTTTGATTATCTTCTGGCTAATATTTATCAGAAGATGGTATTGAAATTCGGAAAGTCAGAAGGGATTACGCCCTCTGCGGACGGACCGAGGATTGTATTATTTATCGGACCTACGGGAGTGGGTAAGACAACTACCATTGCCAAGCTGGCAGGAAAATATTGTGTGGAGGATAAAAAGAAAGTGGCACTGTTAACCGCAGATACCTATCGTATTGCGGCCGCAGAGCAGCTAAGAACCTATGCCAATATTTTGGAGACACCTTTCCGGGTCATCTATACCCCGGAAGAACTGCAGACTGCAGTGAAGGATTATTGGGATTGTGATTATATTTTTATAGATACAGCGGGGAGATCACATCAGAATGCGGATCAGCTGGAGAAAATGAAGGAAATGGTGGGAGCACTGAAAGACCCCGGAAACTATCATGTGTTTCTGGTTCTCAGTGCAACTACAAAATATAGGGATCTTCAGAGAATTGCAGACTGTTATGGTAAGATCGCGGATTATGAGCTGATCTTTACCAAGTTGGATGAAACGGAGGCAGTGGGGAATCTGCTGAATATGAAGCTTTATACCGGTGCACCGGTCGCTTATGTGACCTGTGGACAGAATGTTCCGGATGACATGGAAGTATTCAATCCACAGAAGACGGTAAAACAGATCCTTGGTGGAAAGGAATAAAGCTTAGACAGAAAGGCGCGGGAAAATGGATCAGGCGGAACAGTTAAGGATTATTAAAGCAAATAAGCAGATAAGACCGACTGCAAGAGTCATAACTGTCACCTCCGGAAAAGGTGGCGTTGGAAAATCCAATATGTCTATCAATCTGGCAATTCAATTTCGTAAAATGGGAAAAAGGGTCGTTATTTTAGATGCAGATTTCGGACTGGCGAATATTGAAATTATGTTTGGTGCAGTGCCAAAGCATAACTTATGTGATCTGGTATACGAAGGAAAAAGTATCAGTGACATCATAACCCAGGGTCCTATGGGAGTGGGATTTATCTCCGGAGGATCCGGAATTGCCGGAATGTCAAATCTGGGAAAAGATGCTCTTACCTGCATTATACAGAATCTGGCCGAGCTAGATGCCCTTACGGATGTGATCATAGTGGACACAGGAGCCGGAATATCGGACAGCGTATTAGAATTCCTGGTGGCGAGCGGCGAGGTGCTGCTGGTGACGACGCCGGAGCCTACTTCCATTACGGATTCTTATTCTTTGTTAAAGGCGTTGTACCGACATCCGAGATATGAAGAGGCCTATACCAAGGTCAAAATGGTGGCAAACAGAGTGGAAAATGTAAAAGAAGGCCAGGTGCTGTTTGATAAGCTGAATGCAGTGGTTACCAGATATCTTAAGACCTCCATGGAATATTTGGGGTGTGTACCACAGGATCCCCAGGTGGTGCAGGCAGTAATGCAGCAGGTGCCTGTGTCGATACAGAATCCGGGAGCAAAATCCAGTCAGGCATATCAGAGAATTGCGGAGAGATTGTGCGATAAAACACAGGAAGAACAACCGAAGCGCGGAATGGCAGCCTTTTTCTCCCATATTATAGGGACCAGAAACGGAGCTGCAAAACAGTCCAGATAAGAGAGGTACAAAATTATGTTGTCCAGATTTGTGGAAGAAGGTTCTAAAGTAGAGCTTCGGGCGCTGGAACATGGATTGGGAGAATCCGGAGCCGAAAATACGACAAAGGTTTACCAGAGCCGTGTACTGCAGATCCTATCGGAGGATACACTGGAGATTTCCATGCCAATGGAACAGACCAGACTGATCCTTCTGCCGGTGGAAAGCGAATATGATATGGTATTTTTCGAAGAGAATAGTCTGTATCAGTGTTTTTCCAGAATCGTAGATCGTTACAAAAGTAATAATGTATATGTGCTGGTGATGGAACTGACCAGCAATCTGCGCAAATATCAGCGGAGAGAATATTATCGGTTCAGTTGTGCACTGGATATGTGTGCGCGGAATCTGGAGGAAGAAGAAATCGAGGCACTGGAGAAAAATTCACCCTATGAGCTTCAGCCGGGACTTCCGTTAAAGCATAGTGTGATCGTAGATATCAGTGGTGGCGGATTGCGCTTCCTGTCATCTCAGAAATATGAACCCGGGAGCCTGATCCTGTGCAGCTACCATCTGCTAAAAGATGGGGAAAGAAAAAAATATGATGTGGTCGGAAAGGTTTTAGCAGTCAAGGAACTGGAAAACCGGAGGGGAATGTTTGAACACAGAGTCCAGTACTACAATCTGGACGTAAATACCAGAGAAGAGATTATTCGGTTTATATTTGAAGAAGAGCGTAAGAGCCGTAAGAAGGAGAGACTGAACTGATGCCAAAAAAAATATTGGTTGTAGATGATTCTGCACTCATGAGAAGAGTGCTCTGTGATATAATAGATGCAGACATAAGGTTTCAGGTAGTTGACAGAGCAAAAGACGGATTAGAAGCTTTTGATCTGTTGAGCAGAAACAGTTATGACGCGGTTGTCCTGGATGTGAATATGCCGAGGATGAACGGACTGCAGCTGTTGCAGGAATTGCGAAAATACAAGATACCGGCAAGAGTGATGATGGCGAGTACCGATACTATGGAAGGTGCCAGAACCACCCTGGATGCACTGGAACTGGGAGCTCTTGATTTCGTACATAAGCCGGACAGTGCAGTCGACTGCCGGGGAGAGAATTTCCGCAGAGAGTTTTTACGGACACTGAATGTTGTGGCTAACGGCAGAATGCCGTCATTCAATGAGGAAAAGATAATTTCCGAAGAGAAGGGCACAGTCAGGGAGATGATGAAGATCATCAATCATCACCCGGTCAGTGTGGGCGGCAACAAAGTGGTGGCAATTGCAAGCTCCACGGGAGGTCCGAAATCGCTGCAATCGGTGATCCCTCTGTTACCGGCCAATCTGGATGCACCGGTACTGGTAGTACAGCATATGCCGGCAGGATTCACAGCATCTCTTGCAGAGAGACTGGATAATTTAAGCCAGATTCATGTAAAAGAGGCAGCAGAGGGGGAAGAACTGAAAAAGGGCTGGGTCTATATCGCCATGGGAGGAAAGCACCTCCATGTGGTAACCTCACCGGCCGGACGTCATACACTGCATTTATCGGAAGAACCTTACAGGGAAGGAGTCAGACCCTGTGCCAATTATATGTACGAATCCCTGCAGGACAGCCGCTTTGATACGGTTGTATGTGCAGTTATGACCGGAATGGGTGCGGACGGAACGGAAGGGATCGGTAAATTGAGAACTTCCAGGAAAACATACGTGATCGCACAGGATCAGGAGACAAGCATTGTATTTGGAATGCCCAAGAGTATTATTGCAGCAGGACTGGCAGATCAGGTGGTACCGTTAGACCAGATCGCCCAGGAAATCATACTGCATGTAGGAGTAAATTAAGTAATATATGCCGTTTCCGGCAATGCTGTGATCGGCAGAATGGAGGAAAAGATGGACGTAAGCCAATATCTTGAAATTTTTCTGGATGAAACAAATGAACATCTGCAGAACCTGAATACACAGATTCTGGAACTGGAGTCAGATCCCGAGAATATGGATAATATCAATGAAATATTCCGTGCGGCACATTCCCTGAAGGGTATGGCGGGAACCATGGGCTATAAGCGGATGCAGAATCTGACCCATGATATGGAAAATGTATTTTCGGAAGTGCGTAACGGCAATATTAAGGTGACACCGGAAATGATCGACGTACTGTTCCAGTGCCTGGACGCTCTGGAGGAGTATAAAAACAACATTCAGGAGACCTCCGATGAGGGAACCAATGACAATGAAAATCTGATCAAAGCCCTGAATGATATTTTGAACGCCAACAAGACCGGACAGGAGCAGCCCGCAAAGGAAGAAAAAGCAACAGCACCCGCAGCGGAGAGCACCGGAACAGGTGCGGAAAAATGGAATGGCATTGCGTTTGATGACAGCCAGATCCGCGTGATCAAAGAAGCTATGAAACAGGGCAAAAATGTATACGGTATTAATGTTGTGGTACAGGACAGCTGTATCCTGAAGGCGGCAAGAGCTTTCCTGGTGTTCAAGGCTGTGGAGGAAAAAGGAGAGATCATCGTCTCCGTACCCAGCGCACAGGATGTGGAAGACGAAAAGTTCGATAAAGATTTCACTCTGATCGTTTTGTCCGATTATTCTCTGGATGATGTGATCAAGGCAGCGGAAAGCGTATCCGAGATCGCACAGGTGACCGGTGCGGTTCTGGAACTGGAGAAGACCAAGAATTATCATTCCGAAGAGGAGACACAGGAACCCGTACAGGAGAAAAAAGAAGAAGTAGCCGAGACAAAGACTGAAACGAGAAAAGAAGAGAAGAAGCCTGCGGCTGCTAAAGCTCCGGAGAAAAAACAGGTGAGCAAGCCTGTGGTCAACCGTACTGTACGTGTAGACATCGAGAAACTGGATTCTCTGATGAATCTCGTAAGTGAGCTGATCATTGCCAAAAACTCTCTGGTAGCTGCTTCCAGCAATGACCATGGCAACAATACGGCATTCAATGAGCAGATCGAATATCTGGAAAATGTGACAACCAATCTGCATGAATCCGTAATGAAGGTACGAATGGTACCTATCGAAAGCGTTGTAGTGAAGTTCCCCAGAATGATCCGTGATCTGTCTAAGAAGCTGGACAAGAAGATGGAACTGTATATGACCGGTGAGGAGACCGAGCTGGATCGTACCGTGGTGGATGAGATCGGGGATCCTCTGATGCATCTGCTTCGTAACTCCGCTGACCACGGTCTGGAGTCCGCAGAAGTGCGTGCACAGCGAGGAAAGCCCGAGCAGGGATCTATTTTCCTGGATGCATATCAGGATGGCAATAACGTAGTCATCGAGGTGAGAGATGATGGTAACGGTATTGATGTGGAAGCCGTTAAAAACAAAGCAATTGAAAAAAATCTGGTGACTGCGGAACAGGCAGCAAATATGCCGGAAAAAGATATTATCAATCTGCTGTTCCAACCCGGTTTCTCCACTTCCGAAAAAGTAACCGATGTATCGGGAAGAGGCGTGGGACTGGATGTCGTGAAGTCCAAGATCGAATCCTTAAGCGGTGAAGTAGAAGTGAAATCAAAATGGGGAGAGGGAAGTACCTGGACGATCCGTCTGCCTCTGACCCTTGCAATCATTCAGGCACTGATGGTAGTCGTAGGTGGAGAAAAATATGCGATCTCCCTGGGATCCATTCAGACCATCGAAGATATCTCACCGAAGGATATCAAACTGGTAGAGAACAAAGAAGTGATCAACTTAAGAGGAACGGTAATTCCCCTGATCCGTCTGACGGAAGTACTGGATGTGGAAAGTACCAGATCTGCCGAGGATAATCTGATTGTGGTAATCGTCAAGAAGGGAGACAAAATGGCAGGCCTTGTGATCGATGAACTGATCGGTCAGCAGGAGATCGTTATCAAATCTCTTGGCAAATATATCAAGCAGTGTAAATTTATCAGCGGTGCAACGATTTTGGGTGACGGTGAAGTGGCACTGATCCTGGATGCAAATGCATTACTGTAAGGAGGGAGATGACGATTATGGAAGAACTTAGCATGAAAAATACGTTAAAAGCCGGAGATGAGCGTAAAATTGAGGAGGAATTTTTCCAGTATATTGTGATCCGCCTCGGTGATGAGCAGTACGGCATTGATATCCGTTACATAGACAACATTGTCAGAATGCAGCACATTACCAGAGTACCCAAGGTACCCGCATATCTGAAAGGTGTTATTAATCTGCGTGGAGAAGTACTGCCGGTAATGAGCCTCCGACTGAAAATGGGACTGGAGGCAGACGAACTGACCCGTGCTACCAGAATTATCATTCTGAAACTGGAACAGCAGGGCAGTGTCGGCATAATTGTGGACGAAGTGAAGGAAGTTGTCACTCTCGGTACCAGCCAGATTGAAAAAATGTCTCAGAATGCCGGTGAGAATAAAAAGAGTTTTATTACAGGTGTAGGAAAACACAATGGGGAACTGATCTCTCTTCTGGATCTGAATTCCATTACACTGGAGGAAAACGCATAAAGGAGATGGATCCATGGGAGATCTGAGTTTAGAGAAAGTTTCGGAAACATATCTGGATGTTTTAAAAGAAATTGGAAACATAGGTGCAGGCAACGCTATGACAGCACTCTCCCAGATGTTAAACTGCAAGGTGGATATGAAAGTACCGCAGGTAAAGCTTTTGGATTTTAATGAAGTCGGAGCACTGATGGGAGGAGAGGAACAGGTGATGATCGGTGTTTTCCTGGGGGTGGAAGGAGACATTACCGGAAGCATGATGTTCCTGGTGGAACAGAACAGCGCAAAACATCTTCTCCATAAGATCCTTGGAGATATGGTACAGCCGGAAGGTTTTTCAGAGATTGAATTTTCTGCAATGCAGGAGATCGGCAACATTATCACGGGAGCCTATCTGAATTCCCTGTCGACTCTTACGAACCTGACGATTATCCCTACCCCGCCTTCTCTGACGCTGGATATGGCGGGAGCGATCCTAAGCGTTCCGGCAATTGAATTTGGAACTTTGGGAGATAAGATTTTACTGATCCAGTCTCAGTTTTACGATGAGGTGGAGATTGACGGTTATTTCATTCTGGTTCCCGATATTGAATCCTATCCCAAGATATTATCGTCTTTGGGAATATCTGTTGCATAAGGTGCTAAGAGGTAGAAGAAGGGGAGCAGAATGAGCGAGATTATTAAGGTAGGAATGGCGGATCTGAAGACCTGCGTAAGTCCCGACGGAGTGACGACTTTGGGATTGGGATCTTGTGTGGGAATTGCAATCCGCGATCCGGTGACGAAAATAGGCGGTCTGGCGCATATTATGCTGCCGGACAGCACTACGATACGTAACAGTAGCCAGAATATTGCAAAATTTGCGGATACGGGAATTGATGAACTGGTACGCCAGATGGAAAAACTTGGTGCGAGAAAGGCAAGAATGGTTGCTAAGATTGCCGGTGGCGCTACCATGTTTACATTTCAGGGTCGTAACGACATGATGCAGGTGGGGGAGCGCAATGTGCAGGCTGTTAAGAAGAAATTGAAGGAAATCAATATCCCTATTTTAGCAGAGGATACAGGCAAAAACTACGGAAGAACCGTTACATTTTATCCGGAGACCGGAGAATTTTATATCCGTGCGGTAGGAAGAGATGAATCAGTCATCTGATAAATATTGGAATGGAAGAAAATTATGAACAGAAAGAATATGCCATTGATCCTGATGCTGACAGTCGGCGCCTGTACCTGTATTGTTACGATGGTACAGGCTTACTCGGTATTGGCAAGTTTGGTGGCACTGTTTGCTGTGATGCTTTTGTTTTACTGTCTGGGAAACGGTGTCCGGCTTCTGCTGGATCACTTTGACAGGCAGAACGAGGAAAAGGCAAAACAGGAACAGGAAGAGAAGGCGGAACAAGAAGATACTGTATCGGAAGATGCACAACAGAAGGGTGTAAGCGAGTCAAATGGATGAAGCCGGTAAGAAAAGGTTATTAGAAGAATATGCTGCTAATAAGCGACCGGAGACCAGGGAGCAGCTGATACTGGAGTATGCCCCCCTGGTGAAAGTGGTGGCCGGAAGACTGAGCATGTATCTGGGATACAACGTAGACTATGAGGATCTGGTCAGCTATGGGATCTTTGGCTTGATTGATGCAATTGACAAATTTGATTGCCTCAAAGAAGTAAAATTCGAGACCTATGCCAGTCTGCGTATCCGTGGAGCCATTCTGGATCAGATTCGTAAAATGGACTGGATACCCCGGACGATTCGCCAGAGACAGAAGAAGATTGACGCTGTCATCAAGGAAGTGGAACAGACTACGGGACGCAGCGCAACAGATGAAGATATTGCTATGGGTCTGGGAATATCCGCGGAGGAATATCTGGACTGGCAGTCGCAGATGAAAATTACGGGACTGGTGTCACTGAATGAATATATGGATCAGGGAAGCGATGTCTCGCAGGATTATAGCAGACATACCACGGCCAGATTTGACGGTCCGGAAGAGAGCGTTGAGAAGGAAGAGCTGACAAAAGTACTCGGAGAAGCATTGGAACTTTTGACAGAGAAAGAGAAGAAAGTAGTTACGCTGTATTATTACGAAGATCTTACGCTAAAAGAGATCAGTAATATATTGGAAGTGTCGGAATCCAGAGTCTCCCAGCTGCATACGAGAGCTCTGCAGAAAATGAAGACAAAAATGGGAAATTATATGGGACTTTTATAAGAATGTTTGACCCGCAGATTGGGTAAGAGGAGAAAATGCATGCAGAATGGCTATTTTCAGCTCGTAAATGCACCGGGAGGTTATGGGCTACAGATATTTCAACCAAAGGACGGAGGAGCGGACGTGAATCTCCAGGAGGTGTTGAATTATCTTGAACGGGAATCTGTGCCGTATGATCCCACGGCAATTAAAAAAGCAATTTTGTCGGGGGAAGATACGGTATGCTTTCTGGAGAGAAAGGATTGCCCGGCACTGGAAGAAACCTACAGTATCGAGGTCAGCCAGGATAATATGCAGGTGATTCTTCGATTCTATCCGGCATCACAAAGCGGGAAAAGAACAACCATGGACAGTGTGATCAGGGATCTCAGATACCGGAACATTGTCTACGGAATACAGATGAACGTTCTGCAGGATCATTTTATGTCGGACGGGATTTATAGTACAGATCTGATCGTGGCCAAAGGAAAAGAACCGAGACATGGTACGGATGCGTCTGTCAGGTATTATTTTAATACGGATGTTCATGCACAGCCTACATTAAAAGATGACGGCACCGTGGATTATTTCCATCTGAATATGATCAACCCCTGCAGAAAGGGACAGCTCCTGGCGGAAATCATTCCGGAAGATGAAGGGGAATACGGAACAACGGTGCAGGGAGCCAAAATCCGCCCCAGACAGGTGAAGAAAGCACATCTGGAATTCGGACATAATATTGAAATCTCAGAGGACAGAAAAAAACTTACTTCTCTGGTGGACGGTCATGTGTCACTGGTAGAGGGCAAAGTATTTGTATCCGATGTTTATGAAGTAGAGAATGTAGATCTGTCCACAGGAAATATTGAATTTGAAGGAAGCGTGCAGGTGCGTGGCAATGTTTCTTCCAATTTTGTGATCAGGGCCGGTGGCAATGTGATCATAAGCGGTGTGGTAGAGGGTGCCTGCATCGAGGCCGGAGGAAACATTATCATTGCCCGTGGTATGAACGGTATGGCAAAAGGTAACCTGAGGGCTGGTGGTGATATCGTTGCCAAATTCCTCGAAAATGCGACGGTCAGTGCCGGTGGTTACGTGAATACGGAGTCGATTCTGCATAGCAATGTGACGGCAGCTACGGAGATCCAGGTAACCGGTAAAAGAGGCTTTATCACCGGGGGGCATGTACGTGCCGGTCAGAGAATCGAAGTGAAGACTCTGGGGGCGACACTGGGGGCTCCGACCGTGGTAGAGGTCGGAGTGGACCCGGAGAAAAAAGCAGAATATATGAAGCTCCAGAAAGAAATTTCGGAGATCGTTAAAAATATCCGGAGCATTCAACCGATTCTTGCCAGCTTTGCAGAGAAAAAAAACAGAGGAGTGCGTTTTACTCCGGACCAGCTGAATTATATCCGGAATTCCGCAGCAACGATGGAGACACAGAAAAAGAGCCTGGCGGAGAAAAACGCGCGCATGCAGGAATTGCAGATGGAGTTCAATCCACAGGAAAAGGCCGCTGTCATCGTCAAGGGAGAGGTGTATCCGGGGACTACGATCATTATCGGGGATTCCTCCATGCAGGTGAAAAATACTTACCAGTACTGTAGATTTGAACGGATCGACGGAGATGTTAAGGCTACCGCAATATAGCAGAAAAGAGGCACAGATATGGCATTTGGTTCGTTGGAGATTGCTTCGATCCCCAGAACACAGGATTATTCCGTGATGAAGCAGAATGAGGACAATAAAGGGGCATTTCAACAGATGACTCTGGGACAGCAGTCTCAAAAACAGAGTGAAAAGCTTACGAAAGAAGTACACAGCAGTGATAATGCGGACTGGTATACCGGACAATATGATGCCAAGGAGAAGGGACACAATGAATATGCCGGAAACGGCGGAGATAAACGCCGGAAAAAGAAAGAACCGGAAGATGGTGTCGTTATCCAAAAACAGCATCGTGGTTTTGACATCAAGATCTGAAAATACAAAGGAAACGTAGTAAGATGGACATTTTAGAAGTAATCCTGCTGATCGTAGGAATTGTAATTTTTATAGGAAGTTTTTTACTGCCGGCAGGCAGATCGGACGCCGGTAGAATCGACACAGATGCGGCAAAACAGGAAATCCACGGTCTGATAGAAGAAGAAATGAAAACAGTCCGTGCACAGGTGCAGGATAAAGTGGAAGAAACCTCAGAAGATGTGGTGGAAAAGGCGGAGAGATCGCTGGAACGCCTGACTAACGAGAAAATCATGGCGGTAAATGAATATTCCGATACGGTATTACAGGAAATTCATAAAAATCATGAGGAAGCAATGTTCTTATATGATATGCTGAACAACAAGCATGCCAATATCAAAGATACCGTCTCCAAAGTGGACAAAGCGGTGAAAGCTGCGGAAGACAAGGTGAAGGCGATCGATGATACTCCGACGGTAAAAACTGAGGAAACGGAAAAAGTGATCCCGGCAGACGAACCGGCGAAAACAGAGGAGGCTGTATCTCCGGAAATCGGATTCATGGGTGAGACAGCGGAAGAAGGCCAGAACAACAACGAGAAGATCCTGGAAATGCACAGACAGGGCAAATCCACGGTAGCAATAGCCAGGGAACTTGGACTGGGCGTGGGAGAAGTAAAACTCGTAATTGACCTGTATAAGGCCTGAAGGTAATCACGAAATTAAGGACGGAGACAGAAATGAAATTAAAATATTATCTGCGCGGTCTTGGAATTGGTATGATCGTGACCGCATTGATCCTGGGAATCAGCTTTTCTCACCGTCAGGGGCAGGAGACACAGATATTGACAGATGATCAGATCAGAGAACGTGCGGAACAGCTGGGAATGGTGGACAGCAGTGAACTGACGTTAGCAGCTCTGCAGAACAGCGTACAGCAGCAGGCACAGGAAAACACGGAGAAGACGGAAGCATCCCCGGAGCCTGAGACCGAAGAAGCAATGACAACAACATCGGAACCGGAGACAACGGTTGCACCGGAGAATACCATGGAACCGGAGACAACGGTTGCACCGGAAAATACCATGGAACCGGAAGCAACACCGCAGCCTGAGACGATTGTAGCATCAGAAGTAGCGCAGACGGTTACCGTTACCGTAAAAAAAGGAGCAAGCTCCGGAAGCGTCAGCAGCCGGCTACAGGAAGCGGGATTGGTGGAAGATGCGAAGACATTTGACAATTACTTATGTAATAACGGCTACAGCCGCAGCATAAATCCCGGCACTTATGAGATAGTTCCCGGGACTTCTGAAGAAGAAATCGCAAAAATAATCACAGGAAAACATTAAAAACCCCTTGCCACAGGGGTTTTCCTATGTTATAATCGCACTGTTGTGACAAAAAACACGCCTTTCGATTTGACGATGGTGCTTACTGGTTTTACAGAAGTCTTTGTCAGAGCTAACCGGGTTCTTAACGCGTCCCGGCAGAAAAGAAAAGCGGAAGATTTTAACCAAACGGAGGTAAAGACATGAGCGTTATTTCTATGAAACAGTTACTTGAAGCAGGTGTTCATTTCGGACATCAGACCAGAAGATGGAACCCTAAGATGGCTCCTTACATCTTCACCGAGAGAAACGGCATCCACATCATCGATCTGCAGAAGTCTGTAGTTAAGGTTGATGAGGCTTACAAGGCAGTATCCGAGATCGCTGCACAGGGCGGCACCATTCTGTTCGTTGGTACCAAGAAGCAGGCACAGGACGCTGTAAAGGTTGAGGCTGAGCGTTGCGGTATGTACTATGTAAACGAGAGATGGTTAGGTGGTATGCTGACCAACTTCAGAACCATCCAGTCCCGTATCGCAAGACTGCATGCAATCGAGACCATGTCTCAGGACGGTACTTTCGATGTACTGCCTAAGAAGGAAGTTATTCAGTTAAAGAAAGAATGGGAGAAGCTGGAGAAGAACCTGGGCGGTATCAAGAACATGACCAGAGTTCCCGATGCTATCTTTGTTGTAGATCCTAAGAAGGAAAGAATTTGTGTACAGGAGGCTCATGCACTGGGCATTACCCTGATCGGTATCGGCGATACCAACTGTGATCCTGAAGAGCTGGATTACATCATCCCCGGTAACGATGATGCGATCAGAGCCGTTAAGCTGATCGTTTCCAAGATGGCTGACGCTGTCATCGAAGCTAAACAGGGAGAGGCTGTATACAGCGATGCTGATGTAGCTACCGAAGCAGAGGATATCGAAGAGGTTGCAGCTGACGCTGAATAATCCGATTCCATAAGAGAAGCATAGGAACCCAGATTGCGATGCCTGTCATTACGGTCTGGGTTCTTGAGGATAATATATTAATTAAGAAGAGAGGATAAAAAAATGGCAATTACCGCATCTATGGTAAAAGAGCTCCGTGAAATGACCGGCGCTGGTATGATGGATTGTAAGAAGGCTCTGAACGAGACAAATGGAGATATGGACGCAGCTGTTGAGTTCCTGAGAAAGAACGGACAGGCTAAAGCTGAGAAGAAGGCAAGCCGTATCGCGGCAGAAGGTGTTGCACGTGCAGCAATCTCTGCAGACGGCAAGACCGCTTGCGTTATTGAAGTGAACTCCGAGACCGACTTCGTTGCAAAGAACGAGACATTTACTTCTTTTGTAGAGGCTGTTAATGGAGTTGCTCTGGCTTCCGATTTACAGGGTGGCAAGGACGGTGAAGATATCGAAGCACTGTTGGCTACTCCTTTCGAAGGCGCAACTGTTAAGGAAGCTCTGGTAGAGAAGACCGCTACCATCGGTGAAAAGCTGTCTATCCGTCGTTTCGAGAAGGTATCCGGAGATGTAGCAGTATCCTACATTCACGGTGGTGGACGCATCGGTGTTATTGTTGCAGCTAACGGTGCATCCGATGACGCAGCTAGAGAAGCACTGACCAACATCGCTATGCAGGTAGCAGCTATGAATCCTACCTACATCAGCAGAAATGATATTTCCGCAGAAGAGCTGGCTAAGTTACAGGAGATCACTGTTGACGCAGCTCTGAACGATCCTGCATCTCTGCCTAAGCCCATCCTGAATAAGCTGATCGATAAGGCTATGAACAGTTCCGCATGGAGCGATGAGGATAAGGCAATCTACGAAGAGAAGAAGAGCAACATGAACTACCTGTTCAACTTCCTGTCCAAGGAAGCAGCAGCAGCTCTGGCTGAGCTGGCTATGGCTGACAAGGACGCTATCGTATCTGATAAGATCTTCAAGGGTCTGGCAGACGGTCGTGTATCCAAGCAGCTGAAGGAGATCTGCCTGTTAGATCAGACCTATGTTAAGGCTGAGGATGGCAAGCAGACCGTAGCTAAGTATTTAGAGAGCGTTAACAAGTCTCTGACCATCGCTAAGGTTGTTCGTTTCGAAGTTGGCGAAGGCATGGAGAAGAAGAACGAAGACTTCGCAGCAGAAGTTGCCGCTCAGATGAACGCTTAATTATAACGGATTATTTCGAAAAGGCATACGTATGTATGCCTTTTTTACATATTGAAAGGTACGAAAGCATAGCTCATTGCGGAGAGTTGCTGTCTGCCACTCGGGGAGTTCTGTTTGTATTAAAAACGCCATTTTTTGCTAAAAAAATACAAAAACATGAAATATTGCCATGTAACAAGCTGTTATTTTCGCTGAGCGTGCAAAATGAAGAAATTTCGTACAAAAATTCCTGATTTAGAATTTTTTTTGTACGGAATTCATCTTTTTGGGGGTATTTGCGACAAACTAACTTGAAAGTTAGTGAAATAATCCCGTAGCCCTTGGCAGGGTATAAGAAACGCGGCACGCTCGCGCTCTGTCGCAGAGCGTAGCGGTACATAAGCGGTCACAATACGACCGCTAAGTACCGACGTCTGCTTACGGCACTGCTTATTCTTATACCCAGCCAGGGCTACTGGTTTTTGAAAGCTTTCCAAAACGCAGAACTCCCGGAGTATGCAGTGCCATGTCGAAGATGTTTGTCGGAGGATGTTGATATTTTCTAGAAAAGTGCTGAAAGACAGGGGGAAAGCGGACACGATGTCCGCGTCAGCCGATTGTCGACATGGATGTCGACTGTAGGCGGCCCCGTCATGACGAGAACTACTCATCACTTTTCGTAGAAAATTCACATCCGGAGACCTTACATCGAGACATGTGTATCGCATGCTCCGGGAGTTCGTGGATTTTGCCAATGTATTTAACTAACTTTCAATTTATCGATAGAACTCCACCAGGGAATCCAGCTTCGCCGACATATTCATCATCATGGCATCCAATACAGTGATGGCGGTCATGCATTCCATGACGACGACAGCTCTGGGGACGATGATGGGATCGTGGCGTCCGCGGATGGTAAGCTCGGTATTTTCACCGGAGCGGTTCACGGTCTGCTGGGGGCGGAAGATGGAAGGAGTGGGTTTCACATAAGCACGGACAATGATAGGACTGCCGTCACTCATACCTCCTAAAATACCGCCGGAATGATTGCTGATCTTTGTGACTTTGCCGTTCTCCATGCGGAAGGGATCGTTATTCTCACTGCCGGTATGGCGGGAAGCTTCTGCACCATCGCCAATCTCTACGGCTTTCACGGCACCGATAGACATGATAGCTTTCGCGAGGTTGGCATCCAGCTTCTCGAACACCGGATCTCCGATGCCTGCGGGAAGTCCTTCGACAAGACATTCCATGCAACCGCCCACGGAATCGCAGGCTTCTCTTGCCTGCTGTAGATAAGCACAGGCTTTTTCATCAGCTTCTGCATCCGGCATGGCAGTGATCGTGGAGCGGGCAGTAGTACGGTTGAACTTTGTCAGATCCGCATCTACGGGACCGATGGAGCGGGTATAGGCGAATACGGTAATGCCCATCTGCTCTAAGATCTTCGCAGCAATGGCTCCGGCAGCCACGCGTCCGATGGTCTCACGACCGGAGGAACGGCCGCCACCTCGGTAATCCCGGAAACCGTATTTGGCATCAAAACAATAATCCGCATGGCCGGGACGATAATTCTCTGCGATCTCCGTGTAATCAGCAGAGATCTGAGAGGTATTACGTACCATCAGGGAGATAGGAGTACCGGTAGTCTTTCCTTCAAAGATGCCGGAGAGAAGCTCCACCTGATCGGCCTCTTTACGCTGAGTGGTAATGGCACTGGTGCCGGGTTTACGTCGGTCTAAGTATTTCTGTATATCTTCCTCGGAGAGAGGCAGTCCGGCGGGACAGCCGTCTACAACGACACCCAAAGCTTTCCCGTGGGATTCTCCCCAGGTAGTGATCTTGAAAATGTTTCCCAATGTTGAACCGGCCATGGCAGTTCTCCTTTTCCAACCGTTCAGCACCCACCCATACATTCGCAAAGTCGCACGATGAATCATGCTTTCTTGCTGCTATGCAGCTCATTTTGTTCATTATGGGGCGGTGACTCGAATAGTTACCTTTTTATCATAGATTATACGTAATTATTGAAAAAATCGCAACTTTTTTATAGAAAAAGGATGCAACGGAATATAAAGTATGCTATCATATTATATAGTTGCTAACGGGAAGTAAAAGGTCGAATATACAAATGGAAAAAACAACGGAAGAGAAAGCCAGGGCAAAACTTCTGAAATTTGGGAAAAAGAACCGATGGAACAGGGCGGTAGCAGTACCGCTGCTGTTTTTTGTGATGCTTTTTTTTCATGCCTGTAATTATTGCAAGAATAATGGAAAACGTTTTGCCGTGATGGCGGGAACTTTCTTCCTGTTTGCGGTATACAGCAGTTTTTCATTCCCGGCGTTTATTACAGAGGATGCGGGGAATGACTATGAATTGAAAAATGCCGAGACTGCTGACATTTCTCTGGCGGAGGAGAAGGAACCGGATATGGCGGGGCTGGAACTCTTAGAGGATGAGGATGTTCTGGAACAGTCGGATTACAACAGTATCTCCCACGGCTATGCACTGGTGGACAAATACGATGCCTCCGATATTTTACGGGCTTCAGAGGAAATTGTGAGTGAAAATGCCCGGGAGACCGGAACAGGCAGTGATGCGCGGGAGACTACAGAACAGCAGGAATTCCGCTCCGACGACTGGAGACTGGTTCTGATCAACAAGCAGAACTCCATTCCGGAGGATTATACGTTCCAGCTTGGCACCATCAGGGGTTCCATGCAGTGTGACAAGAGAATTTTAGAAGACCTTCTTGCCATGCTGGAAGCAGCGGAAGAGGATGGTGTGAACCTGACGATCTGCTCGCCTTACCGGGATCTGGAGTATCAGCAGATGTTGTTCAACCGGAAGATCAAGCGCTATATGAACCGCGGAATGTCCTATATGGAAGCTTATCAGCTGTCCAGCCAGGCAGTGACGGTACCGGGAGCCAGTGAGCATCAGATCGGACTGGCACTTGATATTGTATGTAACAGTTATATGTCCCTGGACGAGGGCTTTGGAGACACAAAAGCCGGAAAATGGCTGGCAGCCAACAGCTGTCGTTTTGGATTTATTCTGAGATATCCTAAGGGGAAGGAAGATATCACCGGGATCGAGTATGAGCCGTGGCATTTCCGCTATGTAGGGAAAACTGCTGCGCCTGTGATCATGGAACAGGGCATAACATTAGAAGAATTCTGGGAGGAATATGTAGAAGATGTATCGATTGATTAAACAGGAAGGACGCGCCAAAAGAGGAGAATTTACCACAGTGCATGGCGTGATCCAGACCCCTGTATTTATGAATGTGGGAACGGTAGCGGCGATCAAGGGTGCCGTATCCACAGCAGACTTAGAGCAGATCGGAACCCAGGTGGAATTATCCAACACCTACCATCTGCATGTCAGACCCGGTGATAGGATCATCAAACAGATGGGCGGACTTCACAAGTTCATGTCCTGGAACAAGCCGATCCTGACAGATTCCGGTGGATTTCAAGTCTTTTCCCTGGCGGGACTGCGTAAGATTAAGGAAGAGGGTGTCACTTTCCGTTCCCATATTGACGGTCATAAGATCTTCATGGGACCGGAGGAGAGCATGCAGATCCAGTCAAATTTGGGTTCTACCATTGCCATGGCTTTTGATGAGTGTGCTCCCAGTAAGGCGGACCGGATGTATGTACAGAATTCCGTGGAGCGTACTACCAGATGGCTGCAAAGATGCCAGGTGGAGATGAAACGCCTGAACAGTTTAGAGGATACTGTGAACCCGCATCAGCTGTTATTCGGTATCAATCAGGGTGCCATCTATGAAGATATCCGTATTGAGCATGCCAAGCGGATCGCTGAGATGGACCTGGACGGTTATGCGGTAGGCGGTCTGGCAGTTGGCGAAACCCACGAGGAAATGTACCATATTCTGGATGAAGTGGTACCTTATCTCCCGGTGAACAAACCAACCTACCTTATGGGCGTGGGTACCCCGGCTAATATTCTGGAGGGCGTAGAGCGTGGTGTTGATTTCTTCGACTGTGTATATCCGACGAGAAACGGACGCCATGGACATTTATATACCAACCATGGAAAGATTAATCTGTTCAATGCCAAATATGAACTGGATGACAGACCTATCGAAGAGGGCTGTAACTGTCCTGCCTGCCAGAGATACTCCAGAGCTTATATCCGTCATCTGTTAAAAGCGAAGGAGATGCTGGGCATGCGTCTTTGTGTACTCCACAATCTGTATTTTTATAATACCATGATGACGGAGATCCGTGATGCCTTGGATGCAGGTCGCTTTGCAGAATATAAAAAACACAAGCTGGATTCCATGGCTACACCGTTAGAATAAGTTGCAACTTTCGGAGTTTAGAGTTATTTCATACAATTTTATGCAAAAAGACTTGCCCCTTAAGCTTTTTTTGTGTATCATACTTACTTGTACAGAAAGTTTTACAGGCGTAACACGCCGGAATGGAGGAACAAATGGGTATTTTATTAACTGAGTCAGAGGCTGCTGCAGCAGGTTCCGGAACCAGCATGATCGTTATGCTTCTTGTATATGCAGTATTGATCGGTGCAATGTGGTTTTTCTTTATGAGACCGCAGAAGAAGGAACAGAAGAGAGTAGCTGCAATGCTGTCCAACTTAGAGACAGGTGACTGCGTTCTGACCACTTCCGGTTTCTATGGCATCGTGATCGACATTACCGATGATACCGTTATCGTAGAGTTCGGCAATAACAAGAACTGCCGTATTCCTATGGAAAAATCTGCCATCAGCAAGGTTGAAAAGGCTGGAGAGAACTAAGAAGAAGTGAAAAAGGAGCAATGCCGGGATAAGGTGTTGCTCCTTTTTGCGTATACGACACACTTGATAACTTGATCTATTTTAATGTGCATAATTGCATTTATGTTAATTTTCAATGTTGAAATTTCATATAGTATCAGTTATTATGAAATAAGTATTTTACGTTAAAATACAGGAAATATCACAGGAAACGAGGAAAATAACACTATGGAGTTACATATTACCTGTATTCCCGGTGACGGCATCGGACCGGAGATCGTCAGGGAGACGAAAAAAGTTTTAGACAAAGTTGCGCATAAATATGGTCATAAAATGATCTATAAGGATATTTTAATGGGTGGAGCTTCCATTGATGTCCATGGAGTCCCTCTGACAGAGGAAGCTATTGCGGATGCCAAAGCGGCAGATGCGGTGCTGATGGGATCCATTGGTGGTAATACCACCACTTCCCCCTGGTACAAATTACCTCCCGAGAAGCGCCCGGAAGCAGGACTTCTGGCAATGCGCAAGGCGTTGAATCTGTTTGCTAATTTAAGACCGGCAGTACTCTATGATGAGCTGGCAGCGGCGTGTCCGCTGAAGGAGGAGATCAGCAAAGCGGGATTTGATATGCTGATCATGAGAGAATTGACCGGCGGACTTTATTTCGGTGAACGCAGGACCATCGAAGAGAACGGCGTGAGAAAAGCTATCGATACCCTGACCTATGATGAGAACGAGATACGCAGGATCGCCATCAAAGGCTTTGATATTGCCAGAAAGCGCAGGAAAAAGGTAACCAGCGTGGATAAGGCTAACGTATTGGATTCTTCCAGACTGTGGAGAAAAGTCGTGGAGGAGGTAGCAAAGGACTATCCCGATGTGACACTGGAACATATGCTGGTAGACAATTGCGCCATGCAGTTGGTGAAGGATCCTGCACAGTTTGATGTGATCCTGACAGAGAATATGTTCGGAGATATCCTCTCCGATGAGGCAAGTATGGTGACCGGTTCCATCGGAATGTTAGCCAGTGCCAGCTTGAATGATACAAAGTTCGGCCTCTACGAGCCCAGCCACGGATCCGCTCCGGATATTGCCGGCAAAGATATTGCAAACCCTATCGCCACTGTATTAAGCGCGGCTATGATGCTTCGTTACAGTTTTGATCTGGACGAAGAAGCAGATGCTATCGAGGCAGCGGTGAAGAAAGTATTGCAGGACGGCTTCCGCACCGGTGATATCATGTCTGAGGGCTGCACGCGGGTAGGATGTACCGAGATGGGCGACCTTCTGGCAGAGAGAATCTGATGCCATTTGCCCAGGAAGCACATTTATCCGGTATAGAGAAAATAAGGAAGAGAAAATAAGGAAGAGAAAGAGAGATATAATTATGAGAAGTGATTCCGTTAAGACAGGAACTGCCCAGGCACCTCACAGAAGTCTGTTCAATGCCCTGGGATTTACCGAAGAAGAGAGAAGACGCCCCATGATCGGTATCGTCAGCTCCTTCAATGAGATCGTACCCGGACACATGAATCTGGATAAGATCACAGAAGCTGTAAAAATGGGCGTAGCCATGGCAGGTGGTATGCCGGTAGTATTCCCCGCCATCGCTGTATGTGACGGTATTGCCATGGGACATGTGGGAATGAAGTATTCCCTGGTGACCAGAGATCTGATCGCCGACAGCACCGAGTGCATGGCTATGGCACACGGATTTGACGGTCTGGTATGTATTCCCAACTGTGACAAGAATGTTCCCGGACTTTTGATGGCGGCAGCCAGAGTGAATATCCCTACTATCTTTGTATCCGGCGGTCCCATGTTAGCCGGACATGTACACGGACAGAAGAGAAGCTTATCCTCTATGTTCGAGGCAGTGGGAAGTGTGGCAGCCGGTACCATGACTATGGATGAACTGGCTGAGTTCGAGGAAAAGGTATGTCCTACCTGCGGCTCCTGTTCCGGTATGTATACCGCGAACTCCATGAACTGTCTGACCGAAGCCATTGGTATGGGACTTCGCGGCAACGGTACGATTCCCGCCGTATATTCCGAGCGTATCCGTTTGGCAAAGCATGCCGGCATGAAGATCATGGAACTGGTAGAGAAAAATATCCGTCCCAGAGACATCATGACTCCGGAAGCCTTCAGAAATGCCCTGACTGTGGATATGGCACTGGGATGCTCTACCAATACCATGCTGCATCTGCCCGCTATCGCAAGAGAAGCAGGTGTGGAACTGAACCTGGAGATCGCCAATGAGATCTCTGCCAAGACTCCGAATCTGTGTCATCTGGCACCTGCCGGTCCTACTTATATGGAAGACCTGAACGAAGCAGGCGGTGTCTATGCGGTAATGAATGAACTGTCCAAAAAGGGACTTTTGAACCTCGACTGCCTGACTGCCAACGGTACGACCGTAGGAGAGAATATCAAGAATTGTGTCAACAAGAATCCGGAAGTTATCCGTCCTGTGGAGAACCCCTATTCCCAGACCGGCGGTATTGCCGTACTGAAGGGCAACCTGGCACCGGACAGCGGCGTGGTCAAGAGATCTGCTGTGGCACCGGAGATGCTGGTGCACGAAGGCCCTGCCAGAGTATTTGACTGTGAAGAAGATGCGATTGATGCTATCAAGTCCGGTAAAATCGTCGCAGGTGATGTAGTAGTGATCCGCTATGAAGGACCTAAGGGCGGTCCCGGCATGAGAGAGATGCTGAATCCCACCTCTGCTATTGCAGGCATGGGGCTGGGCTCCAGCGTGGCACTGATCACCGACGGACGTTTCTCCGGAGCTTCCCGTGGCGCATCCATCGGACATGTGTCTCCGGAGGCAGCGGTGGGAGGACCTATCGCCCTGGTGGAAGAGGGCGATATTATCCGTATCAACATCCCGGAGAACAAACTGGATGTACTGGTATCTGACGAAGAACTGGCAGCCAGAAGAGCAAAATGGCAGCCCAGAGAGCCTAAGATCACGACCGGCTATCTGGCAAGATATCATGAACTGGTGACCAGCGGTAACCGCGGTGCGGTACTGGAAGCACCTTCTCAGAAAAACTAGAAATCATTAAAATAACCGGAGGGATTTTGCAATGCAGTTAACGGGATCGGAAATTCTGGTAGAATGTCTGAAGGAGCAGGGGGTAGATACCGTATTCGGTTACCCCGGCGGGGCAATCCTTAATATTTATGACGCACTTTATAAGCACAGTGGGGAGATCAGACATATTCTGACTTCCCATGAACAGGGAGCGGCACATGCGGCGGACGGCTATGCGAGAGCTACGGGAAAAGTAGGTGTCTGCATGGCTACCAGCGGCCCCGGCGCCACGAACCTGGTCACCGGTATCGCTACGGCTTACATGGATTCCGTACCGATGGTAGCGATCACCGCCAATGTTACCTTACCTTTACTCGGTAAGGACAGCTTCCAGGAGGTGGATATCGCCGGTGTGACCATGCCTATCACGAAGCATGGTTATATTGTGAAAAATGTGGAGATCCTGGCAGAGACTATCCGCAAGGCATTCCATATCGCCAGAAGCGGAAGACCCGGGCCTGTCCTGATCGATATTACGAAGGATGTGACAGCAGCTACCTGTGAATATACTCCCATGACGATTCAGCCGGAGGAGAGAGTGACCCGTTACACCAGGGAAGAACTGATGCTGGTAGCGGAGATGATTCACAAGGCGAAAAAACCATACATCTATCTGGGCGGCGGAGCCATCATTTCCGAGGCAAGTGCTGAGGTGGCAGAATTCGCAGAGCTGATCGATGCACCGGTATGTGATACCCTGATGGGTAAGGGAGCCTTTGATGGAAAAAGTGACCGCTATACCGGCATGATCGGCATGCATGGTACCAAGACTTCGAACCTTGGAGTCAGCGAATGCGATCTGTTGGTGGCACTGGGAGCCAGATTCTCCGACCGTGTAACCGGTAACCCGAAAAAATTCGCGGAGAATGCAAGAATTATCCAGCTGGATGTGGATGCTGCGGAAATCAATAAAAATATCCGTGTGGACGCTTCTTTGGTAGGAGATCTGAAGAAAACTCTGACAGAATTAAATGCCTGCCTGTCCAAGCAGGAGCATCCGGAGTGGATGGCGCATATCACGGAACTGAAGGAAAAATATCCCCTGAAATACGATGACGAAAATCTGTCCTGTCCTTATATCATGCAGGAGATTGACCGTGTGACGAACGGAGAAGCCATCATCACCACGGACGTGGGACAGCATCAGATGTGGGCAGCACAGTATTATCATTATACGAAGCCCCGTACCTTCCTGTCTTCCGGGGGCTTAGGCACCATGGGTTACGGTCTGGGAGCCTGCATCGGTGCACAGATCGGACAGCAGGATAAGATCTGCATCAATATTGCAGGCGACGGATGCTTCCGCATGAACATGAACGAACTGGCTACTGCCAGCCGTTATAACATTCCCATTATCCAGGTAGTTATCAACAATCAGGTGCTGGGCATGGTAAGACAGTGGCAGACACTGTTCTATGGGAAACGCTATTCCCAGACAGTACTGAAGGATAAGGTGGATTTCTGCAAGGTGGCAGAAGGACTGGGCTGTACCGCCATCCGCGTGACTAAAAAGGAAGAAGTGGCACCTGCTATCGAGAAAGCCATTGCCCTGAAGGCGCCGGTAATGATCGAGTGTATGATCCCGGAGGATGATAAGGTATTCCCCATGGTTCCGGCAGGGGCCCCCATCAGTGAAGTATTTGACGGAGATGATTTGAAAAGGCAGTCCTGATGAAGAAGACAACGAAGAGATTACTTTTTGCAGTGCTGATATTACTGCTGTTTCTGTTGACAGTATATTTTGTCCTGGCATTTTATTACAGGGAAGGCTTTTCTCTGAATACCTGGATCAACGGAGTGTACTGTACCGGGAAAACGGTGGAAGAAGTGAATTCGGAGCTTTTGTCACATACAGAAGCTCCGAATGTTGTCATCGTGGATAAAGCGGGAGAGAAATACACGATCACTCTCGCTGATGTGGATTATCACGCGGACTTTAGCAGCGCACTGGAAGCATACAGACAGGAACAGAATCCTTATCTGTGGGTGGACAATGTTCTGTTTCATTCCAGGCGGACCCTGGCACCTGCGGTGACTGTGGATGAGGAGGCGCTTCGCAGAGCCTACAACGCCCTGGATTTCGTACAGACGGAACAGAAGAGAATAAAAGATTACAGCCTTACCAGGGATGCGGAGGGTGCCTATGTCTTCACGGACGGACTGAGCGACCGTATCGATCTGGAGAAGGCTTTTTTGGCGTTAAAACAAATCGTGGAGAATGGGCAGGAAACACTGAATCTGCAGGAGAGCGGATGTTACTATGAGATAACACCGGATGAGAGTCAAAAAGCCCTGCGGAATCTGTGGAAAGAGATCGAGAGATTTCAGACCTGCGATATTGTCTACTGCTTCGGCGAAGAGAGACATCCGATGACAGCAGCGGACTGTGCTTTTTTTCTGACAGCGGAGAACGGACTGCCGGTGCAGGATGAGAAGGGAAGCTTTGTACTGGACGAGGAGGCTGTGACGGCGTATGTGCAGAGCCTGGCGGAAGAATATGACGGCTATGGACGAACCAGACAGTTTCACAGTACCCGAGGGGATGTGATCACTATCGATGGCGGAACCTATGGCAGCAAGATGGACCGGAAAAAGGAGACTGCCTACCTGTTGGAGCATCTGCTGGATCCCGGTGTACATACAGGCACGCCGCAGTCACATATCCCTAGTTATGAGAGAGAAGCCTTCTGCTATGGGAAAAATGATATTGGTGACACCTATATCGAAGTGGATATGACAGAACAGAAAATGTACTATTACGAAAAAGGTGTATTGAAGCTGGAGACGGAGATTGTGACAGGCAATATGCGGCGGCGCATGGGAACGCCGGAGGGCGTCAATTTTGTCTATAATAAGCAGAAAAATCGTGTCTTACGGGGACCGGGGTATGCATCTCCTGTGAAATTCTGGATGCCTGTGAAGGGCGGTATCGGTATTCATGACGCCGGATGGCGCAAAGAATTCGGCGGGGACATCTACCAGACTGCCGGTTCCCACGGCTGTATCAATACACCAAAGGACAAAATGGAAGAATTGTTTGATTGCGTGCAGATCGGCACCCCTGTCGTAATGTTTTATTAATGGCACAGACATTTTCAGACAAATTGTCCTTGATAGACGAACAAATTGAAAATAATTTAACAATGTAGTTGACTAAAGCAAATGAAAAGCTTATTCTATACCTATGATTTTTATAAAAAATTTAGAAAATATCGAGGAGGTCTTTGAAAATGGCAAGAGTGTATAACTTTTCCGCAGGCCCTGCAGTACTCCCTGAGGAGGTATTACAGGAAGCAGCCGATGAAATGCTGGATTATAGAGGAACCGGCATGTCCGTAATGGAGATGAGCCATCGATCTAAAGCCTATGATACGATCATTAAGGAAGCGGAAGCTGATCTCAGAGAGCTGATGAATATCCCGGACAACTATAAGGTACTGTTTTTACAGGGTGGTGCGAGCCAGCAGTTTGCCATGATCCCCATGAACCTGATGAAGAACCGTGTGGCAGACTACATCGTAACCGGTCAGTGGGCGAAGAAGGCATACCAGGAGGCTTCCCTGTACGGTAAGGCAAATAAGATCGCTTCTTCCGAGGATAAGACTTTCTCTTATATTCCCGATTGCTCCGATCTGCCCATCAGCGAGGATGCAGATTACGTGTACATATGCGAGAATAATACTATTTACGGTACGAAATTCAAGACCCTGCCCAATACCAAGGGTAAGCCCCTGGTTGCAGATGTATCCAGCTGCTTTTTATCCGAGCCGGTAGATGTGACAAAATACGGTGTGATCTATGGCGGCGTACAGAAAAATATCGGACCTGCTGGTGTGGTTATCGTAATTATCCGTGAGGATCTGATCACCGAAGATGTACTTCCCGGTACACCGACCATGCTTCGTTATAAGATCCATGCAGATGCGGATTCTCTGTACAATACGCCTCCCGCATACGGCATCTATATCTGCGGCAAGGTATTTAAATGGCTGAAGAAGATGGGCGGTCTGGAAGCAATGAAGGAGCGCAATGAGAAAAAGGCGAAGATCCTGTATGACTATCTGGATGAAAGCAAGCTGTTCAAGGGTACCGTCCGCAAGGAAGACAGATCCCTGATGAATGTTCCGTTCATTACCGGAAATGAGGAGCTGGATGCCAAGTTCGTAAAAGAAGCAAAAGAAGCCGGTTTCGAGAACCTGAAGGGTCACAGAACCGTAGGCGGCATGAGAGCAAGTATCTACAATGCAATGCCCATCGAGGGTGTGGAGAAGCTGGTAGAGTTTATGAAGAAGTTTGAAGCGGAGAACGCTTAAGGGGGAGAAAAATGTTTCAGATCAATTGCCTGAATCCCATTTCCAAAGTGGGACTGGATCGTCTGACAGCAGACTATAAAGTAACCGATAATATGAATGACGCAGAGGGCGTTCTGGTCCGCAGTGCTTCCATGCATGAGATGGATCTGCCGGAAAACCTGCTGGCAGTAGCGAGAGCCGGTGCCGGAGTCAACAACATTCCTCTGGATAAATGTGCCAAAAAGGGTATCGTAGTATTTAATACTCCCGGTGCCAACGCCAATGGCGTAAAGGAACTGGTGATCGCAGGCATGCTGTTAGCTGCCCGTGATGTGGTAGGCGGTATCGAATGGGTCAAGGCATCCAAAGACAACGCTGACATTGCCAAAGCCGCAGAAAAAGAAAAGAAGAAATTCGCCGGTACGGAAGTAATGGGCAAAAAGTTAGGTGTCATCGGTCTGGGTGCTATCGGCGTCAAGGTGGCCAATACAGCAGTAAGCCTTGGTATGGAAGTCTATGGCTATGATCCTTACGTATCCGTCAATGCTGCTTGGAACTTAAGCCGTTCTGTCAAGCATGTGATGAATGTGGAAGAAATTTATGCAGACTGTGATTACATTACGATACATGTACCGCTTCTGGATTCTACAAAGGGTATGATCAACAAGGAAGCCATCAGCAAAATGAAAGATGGCGTGGTCCTGTTGAACTTTGCAAGAGATCTTCTGGCAAATGAGGCAGATGTCCTGGAGGCTTTACAGAGTGGCAAGGTAGCCCGTTATGTGTCTGATTTCCCGAATCCTACGACAGCAGGACAGCCCGGCTGTATCGTGATCCCTCATCTGGGCGCAAGCACCGAGGAATCCGAGGATAACTGTGCGAAGATGGCTGTGGAAGAGATGATGGATTACCTGGAGAACGGCAATATCCGTAACAGCGTAAATTATCCTGCCTGTGACATGGGCGTATGCAGCCAGGCCGGAAGAATTGCCATTTTCCATAAAAATATTACCAATATGCTGAATCAGTTTACTGCAGTGATCGGTGAGAAGAATATCAATATTTCCGATATGACCAACAAATCCCGCGGTGAAGTGGCATATACCATGCTGGATATTGAAGGTGCGGCAACGCAGGATCTGGTAGAGGCTTTGCAGAAGATTGACGGTGTCTTCCGTGTACGTGTGGTAAAATAGAATATCAAATAAAACATGCAGGAAAGTTACAGACAGGCATTGGGTGGAATATATCCGGTGCCTGTTTTATTTTTCGCAAAAGCGTTGTATGCTATGAGGGAATCTGTTATACTTGGCATGGGCCAAAGACGTAAGCCACAAGAGAAAGAAGGAACAAAACAGATGAAATTTGATATGCATTGTCATACAAAAGAAGGATCTATGGATGGAAAGGTTCCTATTGACGATTTTATTGCGGAATTGATCCGCAAGGGTTTTGACGGTATGTTGGTCAGTGATCATAATTCATATAATGGTTACCGCGCGTGGAAACGAAACATCAAGGATCAAAAATATAAAGATTTTGTAGTGCTGAAGGGAATTGAATACGATACCATTGATGCCGGACATATCCTGGTGATCATGCCTGAGAATGTTAAGCTGAAAATTCTGGAGCTTCGGGGATTGCCGGTACAGATCCTGATCGATATCGTGCATAAGAACGGTGGGATATTAGGACCGGCACACCCCTGCGGAGAGAAATATTTAAGCTTCACCAATACCCTGAAGAAGCGAAATCAGATGGCTGTGATGAATCAGTTTGATTTCCTGGAAGGCTTCAATGCCTGTGAGAGTGTAGAGAGCAACCATTGCGCCAAGGTACTGGCGGAAATGTACGCGCTGCCAACCTTCGGTGGAAGCGATGCTCACAAAACGGACTGTATCGGTATGGCGTATACAGACATTCCGGAGCAGATCCACTGTGAATCCGATCTGATCCGGGCGGTGAAGCTTGGAGAAGGGATCAAATGCGGAGGATCTTATTACCGGGGTACTACCAAAGAGAAGATCGGAAAAGCCAATAATATTCTGGTGCAGTCCTTCTGGTTCTACAACAGACTGGGAAGCCTGTACCGGCATCACAGAAGAAAAACGGAAATGCATAAGATGGTATAGGTCCTCTGGACCTATACTTTTTTGTAACTATTCAGAAAAGCCTCGCAGAGGCGGTTTTGCGAATGGGGTTCTGAATAGTTACCTTTTTTACACAAATCGTAATCTAAGTTCATAAATTCTTAAGATGCTTTTACTATGGAAATAGGGTATAATATGCATAAATAAGTAAGCAATATGGAATGTTCCGTAGAACTTGCTATTAGGGCGAATCTTTAAGATTACAGACCACAATAAACGTAATTAAGAGGAGAGAAATATATGAGAAAAAATTTAAGGGGCAGAAAAGCAACCGCGATCGCACTGGCATCCGTTATGGCAATGTCACTTGCAGCCTGCGGTAAGCAGGATGGATCGAATCCGGGGGGACAGACAGAACAGAAGGAATATGTATATGTTCCCGAATATCTGGAGCTGGACGATAATACGAATTCCAGCTACAGTAACATGACAGTACAGGGGGATAAGCTGTATTATACAAATTACCAATGGGATGAAGCTTCCGGTGAGAGCAAGGTCGTGATTGGAGCTTATTCGCTGACAGACGGTTCCAGGGAGGACCTGCCGATCACCATTAATGCGGACGGCGGTGGAATCTATTCCATGCAGGCAGATGAGGAAGGTAATATTTATACTGCGGAATTTGAGTGGAATGCCACCGAAGGTGATGACGCTTATACACAGCAGACAACGGTATTGCACAAGTACGATGCATCCGGTACGGAGCTGATGGCACAGGATATCACGGACATCATGCAGCAGGATGAGAATAATTCTTATGTGGGCAGCATGTGCCTGGACGACCAGGGCAGATTTTATATCAGCTCTGATTCACTGATCCGGCTGTTTGGCAGTGACGGACAATTTCAGGGAGCTGTGCAGACGGACAGCCAGTGGATCCAGGGCATGGGAAAAGCAAAAGACGGCAAGGTATACCTGGCTTATTATGACCAATCCGGCAATGTGAAGCTATCCCAGATCGACTTTGACGGCAAGGCATTGGGACAGACATATGATAACTTTCCGAACACAAACGGCAACGGAGGATTGTGTGCCGGAATAGACAATGATCTCCTGGTGAATACGGATACTACCCTGTATGATTATAGTATCGCAGACCAGAAGACTACCGAAATACTGAACTGGCTGGACAGTGATATTAACGGCAGTTATGTCACATATGCCGCAGCCACTGCAGATGGTAAGATCCTGGCAGTAGTCAATGACTGGAACACAGGGAAAACTGACCTGGTGAAGCTGACCAAAACCAAGGCCAGTGAGGTGACACAGAAGTCCCAGATCACGATCGGAACTCTGTATAGCTCCCAAAGCCTTCAGGCGGCAGCCGTAGCCTTCAACAAGCAGAGTAATGAATATCATGTCAATATTAAAACATATATTGATGATAATAACTGGACCGAAACTTCCTGGTCAGATGGCATTACAGCCATGAACAACGATATTACCTCCGGAGCCGGATGCCCGGATATCCTGGATCTGTCCAGCCTGGATGTCAAGGAACTGGCTTCCAAGGGTGTATTCGAGGATATGACACCATATCTGGAGAAGAGCAGTGTATTAAGTAAGGACGATTTCTTTGAGAATATTGTAGACAGTTATACCTTTGACGGAAAACTGGTGGGAATTCCGAAGAGCTTCACCTTAAACACGATCGTTGGCAGAACCTCCGAAGTAGGTGATAAGAAGGGTTGGACCATTGACGATATTATAGCCTATGCAGGCCAGCATGAAGGTGCTTCCCTGTTTGAGGGCATGACCAAGAGCGGTATGCTGTACACACTGTTAGCCTCTGATCTGGACAGCTATATTGACTGGGAGACGGGAAAGTGCAGCTTTGATTCGGAAGATTTCCAGAAAGTACTGGAATTTGTCAATACCTTCCCCGAAGAGTATGACTGGCAGAATGATGACAGATCTACACCGGCGAAGATCCAGTCCGGTGAAGTACTGTTAAATATGACAGGTATCTATCAGCTGAACAGTATTCAGGAGGAGAATGCTATATTCGGTGAGCCGGTAACCTATATCGGATATCCTACCTCCGGTGGTGGCAGCGGTACTTATATGCAGGCCAGTGAGCTGTATGCGATTACCGCCAAATCCTCCAACAAGGACGGCGCATGGGCGTTTATTGAGAATTACCTGAATCAGCCGTTTAATGATTTATATTCCTATGGACTTCCCGCCAGAAAGTCTGCACTGGATGATATGGTGGAGAAGGCGATGAATGTGACATATATGACAGATGAAAACGGTGAGCAGATCTTGGATGAGAACGGGAATCCGATTCCGGAGAACGGTACTTCCGGCATCAGTTACGGAGACTGGGAGTACACCTATCATACTCCTACCGAGGAAGAGATCGATATCCTTAAAGATCTGATCAGCGTGGCTGAGCCTTCCAGCACAACCGGTAATGATGAGATCACCAATATCATCACGGAGGAAGCAGAAGCATTCTTTAAAGGTCAGAAATCCGTAGCGGATGTGGCGAATATCATTCAGAGCCGTGTTAAGGTCTATGTAAATGAAAACAGATAAGGAAAGGCTTGATTATTGTGAGCAGGCAGCAGGTGGATCAGAAGCGGAAGGGACATCACAAATTAGATAAGAGAATGCGGAAACTGAAGAGAAGCTCGGGGCTTTTTATAGCCCCCAGCTTTCTTGGGGTACTTGCTTTCTTTTTTCTTCCTTTTCTGGTTGTGATATTTTACTCGCTGGTGGATAACCCTATCAGCATGAATTTTGTATTTTTAGACAACTTTGTAAGTGTAATAAATAACGCGGCATTCCGTACGGCAGTGCATAATACAGTGGTATTTTCCGCAATTGCGGTGCCGCTGGCCGTGGTTTTGTCCCTGCTTCTGGCAGTGGTACTGGAGGCAAAGCTTCCTTTCCGGAGTCAGTTCCGTACCTTTTTCTTAAGTCCCATGATGGTGCCGGTGGCATCCATTGTATTGATCTGGCAGGTATTGTTTCATTATAACGGTGCGGTCAATGATCTGTTGGGAGTCTTCGGTGTGGAGAAGATCGACTGGCTGAAGTCTGGCTACTCTATTATTGTAATAGTGATCTTATTCCTATGGAAGAATCTGGGATATAATATGATCCTGTTTATGGCAGCACTTGCCAGCATACCCAGGGATCTGCTGGAGGTGGCGAGACTGGAAAATGCCACATCGTTACAGACCTTTTTCTATATTAAGATCCGGTATTTGTCTTCCACCTTTTTGTTTGTGACGATCATGTCCCTGATCAGCTCTTTTAAGATCTTCCGTGAGATCTATCTGCTGACAACGGATTATCCTTACGATTCCATCTATATGCTGCAGCACTTCATGAACAATAAGTTCAAGAGTCTGGATTATCAGACGCTGTCTGCAGCAGCGATACTGATGTCTCTCGTCATGGTCGTGATCATCGGACTTCTGTTCGCAGTGGAAAATCATTTCGGAAAGGATGTGGAAGGCTGATGGAGCAGAAGCTTAAAAAACCTGTCCCGCCTGAACTTAGAAGGGCGATCCGGTTCAAGAAGAGAAAGAAGATATTTGAGAATATGCGCATCAGCATAGCAACAGTGATCGCAGCCTTTTTTGCCATACTGTTCCTGATGCCGATCGTTCTGACGATCACCAATTCTTTCATGTCATCTTCGGAGATATCAGCGAACTATGGTTCGGTATTTGCCACAAATGATAAGGGCGGCAAGGTCTATATTTCCGAAAAAGTGAATTTGAAATTTATTCCGGATATTGTATCCTTCAGCCAGTATACTACGGTACTTTTGAAAAGCCCGGAATATCTGCTGAAATTCTGGAATTCCGTGATCCTGGTGGGACCGATCGTCCTGTTTCAGCTGATCGTGGCATCGCTGGCGTCTTATGGATTCGCCAGGTACTCGGGGAAGCTGAGGTCATTGGTATTTTTCTCCTATGTGATATTGATGCTGATGCCTTATCAGGTAACGCTGGTACCCAATTATCTGGTGGCGGAAAAGCTGAACATACTAAATACGTATTGGGCCATCTGGCTGCCCGGGATCTTTTCACCCTTTGCAGTCTATCTGCTGACGAAGTTCATGAAGAGAATTCCTGTGGGAGTCATGGAAGCGGCACAGATCGACGGTGCCGGAGAGTGGCAGATCTATCGGCTGATCTGCATGCCGTTGTGCAAAGGAGCGCTGTGTTCCGCGGCCATCCTTGTATTTATCGATTACTGGAATATGGTGGAACAGCCGCTGATCCTGTTATCCGATGCGGAGACGCATCCCTTGTCCGTATTCTTAAGCAAGATCAATTCCGGAGAGATCGGACTGGCATTCGCCGTGGCTACGATCTACATGGTGCCCAGCCTTTTGGTATTTCTCTACGGGGAAGAATATCTGGTAGACGGAATTACTTACCAGGGCGGTGTCAAAGGCTAGGATCACTGATTTTTGATGATATACCGGCATGGATCCGACTGTCGGAGTACAGATAGAAAGAGAAGTATAGAGGAGAAGCAAGATGAACGAGAACGGTGGAAAAAAGAGAAGAGAATGGGTAAAAAATGCAGCCATTATATTCTTGTCTGTAATGTTGGTGCTGACATTTTTCTCCAACACATTTATGAACTATTCCCTTCCGGAGGTGGCGGCACAATATGTACAGTCCGGCACCATCACGGCGAAGATCCGCGGAACCGGCACGGTGGAGAGTGGAGATCCCTATAATGTGAAGATAACGGAAACCCGTACCATCTCCAGTGTCCTGGTGAAGACCGGGGATAAGGTGGAGAAGGGAGCTCCCCTGCTGTTACTGGAGGATAAGGAAAGCAAGGAGCTGACCGATGCCCAGACAGCACTGGATAAGGCTATGCTGGATTTCGAACTGGCGCTTCTGTCCGGGGATATTTCCAATACGGCCTATACAAATGTCCAGACCGGTCAGATAGCATCGGTAGGTACCTATCAGAGCCGGATCGTTGCTGCAGAGGCGGAGATTGACAAATGGCAGAAGCAGGTGGATGAAGCTACGACAGCTATCAATCAGTTAAAGACTGCACAGGTGAATGTGAGTGCCGGCGGAGCTCCTGATACCAGCTCGGAACAGGCAAAAGTAGCAGAAGCCCAGGCAGCATTGAATAATGACTGGGTCAAGATCGCAAAGGATAAGATCAGTGAGTGGCAGACAGCCAAGGCAGCCTGCGATGCCACCATCGCAAAGTACAAGGAGGGAATATTAAGTTCCGTATCCGGAAATGACGGTCAGAATCAGGTACCTAAGGAAGAGTACGATGTGGCAGTGGTTAACAGTGCAACCTATCAGAAACTGATCGACGAAAAACAGGCACAGATCAATGCAGATCCTGCAGCTGTGACAGCATATAATAATAAAGTGAATGCCCTGGCAGAAGCTAACAAAAAACTGGCGGAGAAGCAAGACAGCAAAACAAATGCCACCAGTTCCCTGACGGTACAGACCCAAAACTGGCAGAATGAACTGGACAGCAGAAATGCAAAGCTGAAGGCAGCACAGGACTTTAAGGCACAGCTATTGAAGGATATCTCCACAGAGCTGAATCTGGATTACCAGTTAGACAGCCTCAAGAAGCAGAGAGATCAGATTGCAAAATTGCAGGAGAATGCGGTAGGCGCCAGCATCGAAGCCCCCATTGCGGGTACCATTACCAGTGTAACAGTCAAGGCAGGAGACGAGGCACAGCCGGATACTGCACTGGTGACCATGCAACCGGAGGGTAAGGGCTTTACCATGAGCTTCTCCGTGACCAATGATCAGGCGAAGAGACTTTCCGTAGGAGATAAGGCAGACCTGGTGAACTCCTGGAGATACAGTAATATGGATATTACCCTGGCCAGCATCAAGCCGGATACCACAGATCCCGGACAGAAGAAGCTGCTGACCTTTGATATCACCGGAGATGAAGTGACACCCGGACAGTCCTTAAATGTATCCGTAGGACAGAAGAGTGCCAATTACGATCTGATCGTACCCAACAGTGCCATCCGTGAGGACAGTAACGGCAAGTTTATCCTGATCGTGGAATCCAAGAGCAGCCCCTTAGGTAACCGTTATGTGGCAACCCGTGTGGATGTGGAGGTATTGGCAAGTGATGACACCCAGTCCGCAGTGAGCGGAGCTTTATATGGCTATGAATTTGTCATTACGACATCTACCCAGCCGGTAGAGGCAGGAAAGCTGGTCAGACTGGCAAATAATTCATAAGCGTTTAATCTTACAGGAAGGAAGAAACAGACTATATGTTTCGGATGCAGATACAGAGTAAAAAAAAGTGCATATGGTATTGCAGTGCGGCAGTATCCTTCCTACTGTTCCTGCTATTGAATCTATGGTGTGATCATCTGGTCAATATGCAGGACGCCCAGCAGATGGCCGGACGCTGGAGTGAAAAAAAGGATGTGGCACAGATCAGCTGCTTTTTCTCCTCCAAAGCGGAAGTGACGGAGGATACCATTCAAAGCTTTGAATATTCACTGAAAAATGTGCTGCAGGAGGCCTCTATTACAGAGACCTCAGAGAATCCAAGTGCCAGACTCTGGGTGGATGCTTATAGCGCAGACGGTAAGATCACCCTGGTGAACGGAAGGAATACACTGGATGCCAATGCGATTGGGATCGGAGGGGATTTTTTCCTGTTCCATCCGCTAAAGCTGATCACCGGCTCCTATTTTTCCGGTAACGATCTGATGCAGGACTATTGTATTATCGATCAGGATGCGGCATGGCAACTGTTCGGCTCCAATGATGTGGTGGGAATGACCGTATATATCGGTAATGTCCCGCACATTGTGACCGGAGTGGTACGCAGACCCCAGGGCAGAATGGAAAAGGCAGCAGGTTTAACTTCCACGGTAGTCTATGTATCTTATGAGACCCTGGAGGCCTATGGGACCAACAACGGTATCAATCATTATGAGATCGTGATGCCGAACCCTGTGGATGAGTTCGCCTACGGCAAAGTAAAAGACGGGATCGGTATAGACGAGAAAAACGTCGAGATCGTGGAAAACAGCAGACGTTATTCCCTGCCCAACCGGATCAAAACAATCCTTGCCTTCGGAACACGTTCCATGAACGGCAAAGCCATCATCTACCCCTACTGGGAGAATCTGGCGAGAGGCTATGAAGACATTATTGCATTACTTACAGTATTTATGCTGTTTCTGTTATTATATCCGGTAGTGACCGTTATCTGGTGCTTTGTACACTGGTGGCGCCATAAGGGCTGGACTTTGAAGGATGTATGGCATACCGGTAAGGATAAGGCAGAGCGGGCTGTGGAACGCCGCAGGGAGAAAAAGCACTCCCACAAAGAGAGGGATGTCCTGGAGGAACTGGAACGGGAGCTGGAGGAAGACCCTTATGCTGACAGTGAATTCTCCTGGCTGACGGATGAGCCGGCGGTGGGAGCAGAGACAAAAGAGGAACAGCAGTCGTAAAACAACAGACACAGACAAGAAAAGGAGAGGGAGAATGAAAAAGAAAGGGAAAAAACTGATCAGTATCGCGTTGACCGTGGCAATGATCGCAGGTCTGACTGCCTGTGGAAAGGGTAACGGCGGGAACGGAAACGGTGGAAGCAGTACGGCTGATGCAAGCCTTGCAAAACAGTATGTATTTAAGGAACAGGCGCTGGATCTCAATATGGATTCAGACAATATGAATATTGATCTGCTGACCAGAAGGGGAGATACGGTTTACCTTCTGTTTGAGACCTATGAATATTTCGAGAACGGCAATCAGAGTAAGCTGCATCTTACTACAATGAAGCCGGACGGTACCGTCATCGACACCGTAGAACTGCCTATGTGGAAGGAAGGAGAGGCTCCGGCGACTCCGGCACCTGCACAGGGCGGTGAGGCTTCAGGGGACGGAAATGAAGCAGTGCCTCTTACGGAGCAGGAGGCCAGCACACAGGATATTGCGGCAGCGGATATGGATGTGGTAGATGCACCGGCAGGGAACAGCAGTTATACATACACATCGCTCAACAATTGTACGGTCGGCTCGGATGGAAATGTTTACGGAATACGTAATTACTATAGTGAGACATATTCTGAGGACGATTACAGCAGTACGAATGATTATGCATTACTCTGCTGGAGCGCGGATGGAACTATCAAATGGGAAGCTGATCTGAATGATATGAATACAGAAGAAAGCTATTCCTGGGTATATAGTATCATCCCCAATGAGGATGGAACCCTGACACTGCTGTTAAGCGGTGATAAAATAGAGAAATGCACTGTGACGCAAGAGGGTATCACAGACCGGAAGGATCTGCCGGAGGCAGTCGCAACACTTTTCAACAATGCAAGCTCGAATATCATTACGCCGGATGGCAAGGTGCAGATCATCTATTATGATGAGAGCAATTACACGGATATGTATATCGCAACCTATGATCCTGCAACAGATGCGGTATCAGAAGGAATAAAGTTTTCCTCGACACTGACCAACGGCGGTTATTATAATATGGTGCCCGGAGACGGTGACATCCTGTACTATGCCGATAGTAACGGACTGTTTGGTTATAATGTGCAGACACAGGAGTCGAAGCAGATCATGAGTTATATCAATTCGGATCTGGCTGCCGGCAGCCTGAACAATTTCCTGGTATTGGACGAGGAACAGTTCCTGGGCTTCTATTATGATTACAACGAAGGTAAAATGTGCGGCGGTCTGTTCACCCACGTGAAGCCGGAGGATATCAAGGACCGGATCGTCCTTACACTGGCCGGTAACTATATCGACTATGATCTGAAGAGAAAAGTAGTAGAGTATAATAAGTCCGGTGACACTTACCGTATTGTAGTCAAGGAATACAATACCTACAATACTTCAGAGGATTATACTCTCGGTGTGAAGCAGTTAAATAATGATATCATCTCCGGAGGAATGCCGGATATTCTGGTCGTGGACAGCAATATGTCAATGGACAGCTATATTGCCAAGGGACTGGTGGCAAATGTGGATGATCTCATTGCGGGGGATGAGGAATTATCGAAAAACGACTATCTGCAGAATGTCTGGGATGCGTACCGTGTGGACGGTAAACTGTACTATGTGATTCCTTCCTTCTATATCTCTACTATGGTAGGAAAAGAATCTATTTTCGGTGACCGCACCTCCATTACTATGGAAGAGCTGCAGACGATCCGGGATTCCATGCCGGAAGGAACCGCACTCTTCAGTGATATTACCAGAGACAGCTTCTTGTATACCATGATGAACTATTGCGGCAGTGATTTCGTGGATGTATCCACAGGAAAATGTGCATTTGATACGGATAATTTCGTGGCAATGCTGGCCTATGCAGGCGAGCTGCCGGTAGAATATGGAGAGGATTACTGGGGAGAGGATTACTGGAATAATTATGAATCCCAGTACCGCGAGGACAGAACCCTGCTGGATACCATTTCCATCAGCAACATCCGTGACCTGAACGGTACGATCAACGGTGTCTTCGGTGAGGATATCTCCTTTGTAGGCTTCCCGACCGATGGAGATATGGGATCTGTATTATGGGCAGGTAACTGGATGTATGCCCTGTCTGCAAAATCCAAGAATCTGGATGGTGCATGGGAATTCCTGCGCTACTATCTGACACAGGAATATCAGGATAAGATACAGGAACAGGAATACAATCTTCCGGTACTTCGCAGCACCTTTGAGAAGAATGTGCAGGATGCTACGAAGAAGCCGTACTATATGGATGAGAACGGCAACAAAGTGGAATACGATGAGACCTATTACATCAATGGGGAGGAAATACTGCTGCCGCAGCTGACACAGGAGCAGGTGGACAGGATCGTAAGCTTTGTGGAAAGTGTGAATAAGAGGGGATACTATAATGAGGCAATCTCCAATATCATTTCGGAAGAAGCCGGTGCATACTTCTCAGGACAGAAGAGTGCGAGGGATGTGGCAAGTGTCATTCAGAGCCGTGTACAGGTCTATGTAAACGAGAACAGATAAACGGAAGATAGCACTGCGTAGAGCAGAATAGTAAAAGATGGCGGTCTGTTGAAAAACAGACCGCCATTTATAGTAAGGTGCTTCAGCTAAGGCGGATGGGAATGCCCTGCTTTTTCAGATGTGTCGTCAGGGTAAGCTCCTGTCCGTGCTCCCTTAGCCACTGTTTATAGATCCGGTAATCCGGCATGATGCGCTCGACCATGTTCCAGAAGTCCTTCGAATGGTTCATATGAGTCAGGTGGCAGAGTTCGTGGACTACCACATAATCCAGAGGACCGGCAGGACCGTAGATCAGACGGTAATTGAAGGATAAAGTCCCTCTTGAGGAACAGCTTCCCCAGCGGGTCTTCTGATCTCTTATGGTGATGGAGGTATAGTGCCCGCCGGTGAAGCGGTGGTAGTATTCCACACGATTCGTAAACACTTCTCTGGCAGCATTCCGATATCGGTTTTCCAAAGCCTGCAGCCTGCGGAGCTCCGCAACGGTCAGTGGCTGATTTTCATATAGATTCATGAGAGTGCCTTTCGCATACAGGGGTGTTGATCCTCTGGGTATCTTTGTAAGTTTGAACAGATTAAATATACTGCGTATGGCTTGAAAAGTAAACGCAGAAATTGTAGAATAGTGCGTGACGGCTCGTGGACGGAATCGTTACAGGAAAGGAAAACAGTAAATACTATGGGTAAATGTATTTTGATCGGCGCAGGAGATCTCACGATGGGAGAGCTGTCTGTGACGGAGGAAGATTATGTGATCGCAGTGGACGGCGGCTTAAGCTACTGCGGGATCCTGAATGTTGAGCCGGACCTGATCATCGGAGATTTTGACTCGATGAGCGAACAGGAGAAGCTTGCTGTGGAACAGTTACAACAGACCGTTCCGGAGAAGATCTGCCGCCTGCCGGAGTGTAAGGATGACACAGACATGTTGGCAGCTATCAAGCGGGGGCTGGAGCTGGGTTATAACGATTTCCGTATTTATGCGGCCACCGGTGGGAGATTTGACCATACCCTGGCGAATATCCAGTGTCTGCTGTATCTCAAAAACCACGGTGCGGTGGGGTACCTGGTAGACGGTACGGGAATGGTGCTGGTACTGCAGAACGAAGCCGTGCATTTCCGGAAGGAGCTGGAGGGCACCATGTCGCTGTTTGCCCTGACGAAGGAGGCAAAAGGCGTGAATATCCGCGGCATGAAATATCCTTTGGAAAATGCCGTGATCACCAACGATTTCCCCATCGGGATCAGCAATGAATTCCTGGGAGAGGAAGCGGAAGTGTCCGTAGAGGACGGTGAACTGGTATGCATGATCCGGTACTATGAGGATGAAGTATAACCATGGTAGCCGGAATGACCGCCTGCGGCAGTAAGTCCGGGGATACCTATTCCTTCAAAGTGGAGAAATAACAGTTGAAAAACGGAAAACTGACGATCAGAGAGATGGCGGTTTTACGAAAAAAATCTTTAGAAAATCTTTTGTTTTTTCTGTAGGTGAAATTAGAAATTATAACTTAGAATCAGAAACAGACAGGGGAGAGGATCCCCTTGCCGCATGCGGCAGAATGAGAGGGAGTCATGGAGAATAATAAATATCATATTCTCATCGTGGAGGATGATAAGGAAATCCGGGATGGTGTGGAAATCTATCTGAAAAATCAGGGGTATCAGGTATGGAAAGCGTCCAACGGTAAGGAAGGGCTGGAAATCGTAACACGGGAAGAGATCCATCTGGCTATCCTGGATATTATGATGCCGGTGATGGACGGTGTGACAATGTTAATGAAGCTACGGGAGCAGAATCACGAGTTCCCGGTGATCATGCTGTCCGCCAAGTCCGAGGAAGTAGATAAGATCATGGGATTAAATATGGGAGCGGATGACTATGTGACCAAACCCTTCACACCGTTGGAGCTGTTGGCGAGGGTGAATTCCCATCTGCGCAGATATTCCAAATATCTGACGGCGGTCAGTGGGGAAGAACAGGAAAAATCCCATGTGTATACCATCGGCGGACTGGAACTGAACGAAGAAACCGTGGAAGTGACGGTGGACGGAGAAGCGGTGAAACTGACTCCTATGGAATTCAAAATCGTACAGCTCCTGATCAAGAATCCGGGCAGAGTATTTTCCGCGGATGAGATCTACGAGCGTATCTGGAACGAGAAAGCGGTCAACACCGATACCATTATGGTACATGTGCGGAATATCCGCGAAAAAATCGAGATCGATCCGCGAAATCCCAAGTATCTGAAAGTGGTATGGGGTGTAGGTTATAAGATCGACAAACAATAAATGCGGATGTGGGAAACAAAGCGTTTCGGCAGACAGAAGGAAATGACCGGAGAGGTGTAAGAATGGAACAGGTAACAGAGGCTGTGAAAGCGGAGACAACAGAAAAACGGGAAAACAGAGAAAACAGAGAACACAGAAAGCCTGCAGTCAAATGGCTGATCATCGGACTGATTGTCAGTCTGGCAGCTTCCGGCATTTTTACCGCCTGCTACGGAATCTTCGAGCGCAGGGCGGAGAGCAGGAGGAACGAACAATACATTGCGGATCCGCTGGAGACGTCGAATACGATTACTTATCTGTATCAGAACTGCTATCTGCTCTACCGCGACCTGTACAATAAAGAGCACCAGACTTCCTTAAGCTATGGAGAATTATATATGCAGCCCACGGAGGGGAATGAATGGCTCAATGATGACCAGAAGCGGGCAGAAATGGCGGACGGAGATACGGAGGACCTCACCATACCGGAAGGAGAAGATCCCGAAGACTATGTAGCCCAGGGAAGCTTTGCGGTACAGACCCGGGAATACCTGGAAGAACACTTCAATACCTTGGAAAGCTCCTTCAGTCAGTTGAATAATTTGTATGATTACAGGATCCGGGATACGAAGACCGGAGAGATCCTAAGTAATCTGGCGGATACGGATATCGTGGCGGAGGACCAGAGCTTTTATCTGACTTTTGTATTTGACGCCTATGGAAATGATGCCACCTTAGGGAATACGGTGATCGGATCGGATACGACAACCCTTCGCAAGACGGCGGCGGAAGTGATCCGTAACTGCGGTCTTACGCGCATGGTGGATGCCAATATGGGCAATGTGATCGATGCCGGTCATAATACCATGTTCCGGCTGGAAATGCCGAAAAATTGTGAGATCACCTTCTGCATTTCCAGACAGGCGGCACAGAGTCTGGGACAGAACGGTCAGTATATTTATTATGATCAGGACATGAACAATGTTAGTGTTTACTTTTCCATGGGAGATCAGTATACATCCTACTATTTATCCGGATGCCAGGAGGTATTTCTGATCCTGACATTCTTGATCTTCCTGCTGGCGCTTGTATTACCGGGACTTGAGGAAGAGAGAGCCTGGGAGAAGGTGGCGCTGTTAAAGCTGCCTGTAGAGGTGGTTATTGTGATCCTTGTGGTGATCGCCGGCATCGGAAGTGAACAGGTGGTTGGACTGGTATCCTGGGTAAGGAGCGGTCATGCGCTGAACACGGTTTTACAGGGAAACAGTGCGCAGATACAGATGTTGACCACAATACTGACCTATGCATTAAATGTTCTGGCAGTGGCAGCCTTGTTTTTCATTGCCTGGTGCAGCGGTGTATCCCTGCGGGCAATGCGCACCATGGGAATACGCGGATATTTCCATGAGAGATGTCTGTGCTATATGCTGGTTCCTGCCTGGAAAAAGTTATGGCAAGGGATCAAAAAAGTGTGGACCGTCGGACGTGATAAGGTGGTGGATGTCTATCATGATGCAGAGCATTTTGATGTGACAAAGGATGCCAAGAAGCTGATCCTGCGGATCGTATTGTGGAATGCCCTGATCCTGGTGATCGTATGCAGCCTTCCTCTGGGAGGAGTGACGATCGCAGTCATTTACTCTGTGGTACTGTATTTTGTACTGCGGCGTTATGTCAGCAAATTGCAGAAAAAGTACGGATTGCTGTTAAAGGCCACCAATGAGATCGCTCAGGGTAATCTGAACGTGACCATAGAGGAAGATCTGGGTGTGTTTGAACCCTTTAAACCGCAGATCTACCGGATCGAGGAAGGCTTCCGTAATGCGGTGGCGGAGGAAGTGAAGAGCCAGCGGATGAAGTCGGAACTGATCACGAATGTATCCCACGATCTGAAGACGCCACTGACAGCTATCATTACTTATGTAAAGCTGCTACAGGAGCCGGGAGTGACGGAAGAACAGCGGAAAGAGTACTTAGAGACGTTGGATCGTAAATCGTTGCGCCTGAAGGCATTGATCGAGGACCTGTTCGAAGTCAGCAAGGCAAATTCCCAGAATATCACGCTTGATATCCGCGATGTGGATATCGTAAGCATGGTGAAACAGGTCGAATTTGAGATGCAAGATAAGCTCGCGGATGCCGGACTGGATGTGCGGATGAACCTGCCGGAAGAGAAGGTCATTGTGCCGTTGGACAGTCAGAAGACCTTCCGTATTTTTGAAAATCTGTTTGGCAATATTGCAAAATATGCTTTGCCCGGGACCAGAGTCTATGTCAGCGGTTTTACGGCAAAGGATGAGGTGACCATAATCTTAAAAAACATCACAGCGCAGGAATTATCCGTATCGGGAGAGGAACTGACCGAGCGATTCGTCAGAGGGGATGCTTCCCGTAACACAGAAGGAAGCGGACTGGGACTGGCAATTGCAAAAAGCTTTACAGAAATTCAGGGCGGAAAGTTCCGGATCGAACTGGACGGAGATTTATTCAAGGTGGTGCTGAACTGGAAAGTAAAGCCAGAGAGCGGGAACCACGGCAATTCCGGGGACACAGTGACGGCCGGAGAAAAAGAAAAACAACCACTGTAATCATAAAAAGTATTACATCGCAATATTAAAATAGATCAATAAATAAAAGCCAAAACATCCACATTTGCGTAGAAATACGTTAAATGTGGATGTTTTCAATTACAAATGAGTGTGCTACAATAATGGAAACTTCAAGGAGACGTATTTCGTATCTGAAGAGTGGAACAGTTGCGCGGAATGCGCAAGTTGTATGAAGAGAAAAAGGAGCAGTAGACAATGGGAATGACAATGACGCAGAAGATACTTGCACAGGCAGCGGGCCTTGCGCAGGTACAGGCAGGACAGCTGATCGAGGCACAGCTGGATCTGGTGCTGGGCAACGATATCACCAGTCCGGTGGCAATCAAGGAAATGGATAAAATGAAGGTACAGGGAGTGTTTGATAAGGATAAGATCGCACTGGTACCGGATCATTTTGTTCCCAATAAGGATATTAAATCTGCGGAGCACTGCAAATGTGTCCGTGAGTTTGCAAGACGCAATGAGATCACGAATTATTTCGAAGTGGGAGAGATGGGGATCGAACATGCACTGCTTCCCGAGAAAGGACTTACCGTAGCCGGAGATGTGATCATCGGTGCGGATTCCCATACCTGTACTTACGGTGCGCTGGGTGCATTTTCCACCGGTGTGGGAAGCACGGATATGGCAGCCGGTATGGCTACCGGAAAGGCATGGTTCAAAGTACCTGCGGCGATCAAATTCAATCTGACCGGCAAACCCGCAGAATGGGTCAGCGGTAAGGATGTGATCTTACATATCATCGGCAGGATCGGTGTGGACGGTGCACTGTATAAGTCTATGGAATTTGTGGGAGACGGTATTGCTAATCTGTCCATGGATGACCGCTTCACCATTGCCAACATGGCTATCGAAGCCGGCGGTAAGAACGGTATTTTCCCTGTGGATGAGAAGGCTATTGCTTACATGAAAGAGCATTCAAAACGCCCCTATAAGGTATTTGAAGCAGATCCGGATGCACAGTACGATGCAGAATATACCATTGATCTGAGCACTTTACGGCCTACCGTGGCATTCCCGCATCTGCCGGGGAATACACATACTATCGATGAGATCCACGAGATGGAGCCCATCGCCATTGATCAGGTAGTGATCGGATCCTGTACCAACGGACGTATCGACGATCTGCGCACCGCAGCGAAGGTACTTGCAGGCAGACATGTGGCAAAGGGAATGCGCTGTATCGTGATCCCCGCCACCCAGTCCATCTACATGCAGGCGATGGAAGAGGGACTTCTTAAGACCTTCATCGAAGCGGGAGCAGTGGTAAGTACACCTACCTGCGGACCCTGTCTTGGCGGATATATGGGTATCCTGGCGGAGGGAGAGAGATGTGTCTCCACGACCAACCGTAATTTCGTGGGACGTATGGGACATGTAAAGAGTGAGATCTATCTGGCGAGCCCTGCAGTGGCAGCAGCCAGCGCTATCACCGGCAAGATTTCCTGCCCTTGTGAACTGAAATAAAATAAAAGAGGTAATAGAAAATGAACAACGCAAAAGGAACGGTTTTTAAATTCGGAGATAACGTGGATACCGACGTTATCATTCCCGCAAGATATCTGAATTCCTCCGATCCCGCAGAACTGGCTACCCACTGCATGGAGGACATTGATAAGGATTTTATCAAAAATGTGAAAAAAGGTGACATTATCGTAGCGGAGAAAAACTTCGGCTGCGGCTCCTCCAGAGAGCATGCCCCCATCGCCATCAAGGCGGCAGGCGTCAGCTGCGTCATCGCAGAGACCTTTGCCAGAATCTTCTACCGTAATGCCATCAATATCGGGTTGCCCATCATTGAGTGTCCAGAGGCATCCCGCAAGATCAGCAATGGCGATGAAGTCGAGATCGACTTCCATACCGGCGTGATCAAAGATCTCACCACCGGCGAGAGTTTCCAGGGACAGGCATTCCCCGAGTTCATGCAGAAGATCATTGCCGCAGAGGGATTGGTCAACTATATCAACAGCCAAAAATAGAAACAGCTTTTCAGCTTACAAAAATACCTCCCTGTTACCGTTTCCGGAATACAGGGAGGTATTTTTAAATTCCAGTCTTATGAAGTTAAGCTTTTTTATTGATCATGGCACGTTTTCTCAGGGTCGGATCCAGGATCTTCTTACGGATACGAAGGTTTGTGGGAGTTACCTCCAACAGTTCGTCGGTATCGATGAAGTCCAGAGCCTGCTCCAGAGACAGGATCCTGGGCGGTGTCAGACGCAGAGCTTCGTCGGCGCTGGAGGAACGGGTGTTGGTCAGCTGCTTTTTCTTGCAGACATTGATCTCGATGTCCTCACTGCGACCGGTCTGACCGATGACCATACCGGAGTATACTTTCTCGCCGGGTCCGATGAAGAGAGTACCGCGTTCCTGTGCATTGTACAGACCGTAGGTGATAGATTCACCGGATTCGAAAGCGATCAGGGAACCCATCTTACGATACTGGATATCTCCCTTGTAGGGACCGTAGTCATCGAATACGGTGTTCAGGATACCGTTACCCTTGGTGTCGGTCATGAACTCGCCACGGTAACCGATCAGTCCTCTTGCGGGGATGGAGAACTCCAGACGGGTGTAAGTGCCGCCGGAGATGGAACCCATGTTGCGAAGCTCACCTTTCCGCTGTCCCAGCTTCTCGATGACAGCACCGGCAAACTCGTTGGGGACATCGATATAAGCCAGCTCCATAGGCTCTAACTTTTTACCGTTTTCATCGGTATGATACAGAACCTCTGCCTTACTTACGGCGAATTCGAAACCTTCACGACGCATATTTTCGATCAACACGGACAGATGCAGCTCACCACGGCCGGATACTTTGAAACGGTCGGGAGAATCGGTCTCTTCCACACGTAAGGATACATCGGTATTTAACTCGCGGAACAGTCTGTCACGCAGGTGACGGCTGGTAACGAATTTACCCTCCTGGCCTGCCAGAGGAGAATCATTTACCATGAACTGCATGGCGATGGTGGGCTCACTGATCTTCTGGAAAGGAATGGGTACCACATTTTCCGGAGAGCAGATGGTGTCACCGATGTGAAGCTCGCTGATACCGGAGACGGCAACGATGGAACCGATGCCTGCTTCCTTGACTTCTACTTTATTCAGACCGTCGAACTCATACAGCTTGCTGACCTTGGTCTTGATGATCTTGTCGGGGTTGTGGTGGTTACAGATGACCACATCCTGATTCACACGGATGGTACCGTTGTCTACCTTACCGACACCGATACGTCCGACATATTCATTATAATCGATGGTACTGATCAGTACCTGGGTAGCTGCCTCGGGGTCACCTTCGGGAGCGGGAATGTAGTTGATGATGGTCTCGAACAGAGGCTCCATATCAGTACCCATCTCGTCGGCATCCAGGGAAGCAATACCTGCCTTGGCGGAAGCGTACACAAAAGGACAGTCTAACTGGGAATCGTCCGCATCCAGCTCTAAAAACAGCTCCAGTACTTCGTCTACGACTTCATCGGGTCTTGCTTCGGGTCGATCGATCTTGTTGATACATACGATAACGGGAAGCTTTAATTCCAGAGCCTTACGGAGTACGAATTTGGTCTGGGGCATAGCACCTTCGAAAGCATCTACTACCAGGATAACACCGTTTACCATCTTCAGGACACGTTCTACTTCGCCGCCGAAGTCTGCGTGACCCGGGGTGTCGATGATGTTGATCTTGGTACCCTTATACATAACAGCAGTGTTCTTGGACAGAATGGTGATACCACGCTCGCGCTCGATATCGTTGGAGTCCATGACACGCTCAGCAACTTCCTGATTTTCACGGAATACACCGCTTTGTTTTAACAGCTCATCCACCAAGGTAGTTTTACCGTGGTCTACGTGAGCAATGATTGCAACGTTTCTGACATCTTCTCTTTTTTGTCTCATAAAAATCCTTGCCTTTCTAAAAATGCGTGCAGCTGATTTATCCTTTTTTCAAACTGTTTCAGTATAGCACTTATCATTTCCGGACGCAAGAAAAAACCGTGTAAAATCAACGTTTTTGGTGGTTTCTAACAACTTTTGGGCGGTATTTGCATTTTTATGCGATGGGTTTTAGTACTCAAACGATAAAAAATAGAGTATAAATAGTAGTGCAATACATAAGGATTGTTGTAGAAGAGTCAGAAGATGTAGAAGGGAGAACAAAAATGACAGATAAGGTTATTGAAAACAATCAGGTAACGGTGATGGGGGAAGTGGTAAGCGATTTTTCCTACAGCCATGAGATCTACGGGGAAGGATTCTACATGGTGGACTTAAGGTGTACGAGACTGAGTGACAGCTTTGACATCATACCGGTGATGGTCTCGGAGAGACTTTTAGATGTGACAGCGAGCTATATTGGAATGCTTTTGTGCGTTAATGGGCAGTTTCGGTCCTATAACCGTCATGAGGAGCGTAAGAACAGACTGGTATTGTCTGTGTTTGCCAGAGAGGTGAAATTTATTGAGGAGATGGAAGAAAGTTCCAAGACGAACCAGATCTATCTCGATGGATATATATGTAAGGAGCCGGTATACCGCAAGACACCGTTAGGAAGGGAGATCGCAGACCTGCTGCTTGCCGTGAACCGCCCTTACGGCAAGTCTGATTACATTCCCTGCATCTGCTGGGGACGCAATGCACGCTATGCAGAACATTTCAAAGTGGGCGAGCGCTGTGCTATCTGGGGACGGATCCAAAGCCGTGAATATATGAAGAAACTGGATGAAGAAAATGTGGAGAAACGTGTCGCATTCGAAGTGTCCGTCAGCAAACTGGAGCTGTTGGAGGAAGCCCGGGAATCCATAGTCTGACGACAAAAGATTGCAAAAATTTACAATATATGGTATAAAGAAATGCATAAGTAACTGACAACTGCGGACAGCTACCTGCGCAAACGCAGATAGACCATGAGGTGTGTAATGGCAGAAGGATGCATCTATATTTATACCGGCGATGGCAGAGGCAAATCACCGGCAGCGATCGGAAGAGCAGTACAGGCAGCAGTAGAGGGGAAGAGAGTTGTTATGATTCAGTTCCTGAAGGGAAGGGGACTGGAGGATTCGGATTTCCTGCGCAGGATGGAACCGGAGATCAAATTGTTCCGTTTCGAAAAATCGGACAGCAATTTTGTAGAATTGCCGGAGGAGAAGAAGCAGGAGGAAATCCAGAACATCCGTAACGGAATCGGCTTTGCTAAAAAGGTGCTGACCACCGGAGAATGCGATCTGCTGATCTTAGATGAAGTGCTGGGACTGGTGGAAAAGGACATCATTACAGTGGATACTCTGAAGACACTGTTGGAATGCAGAGGAGATACGGATGTGATCCTGACAGGAATCACTTTGAACGATGAAATATGCGTTCTGGCAGATGAAGTATCCAGGATCGAGACCGTAAAATTCAAGGTCTGGGATTGACAGTCACATGGGTTAATGCTATCATAAAATTATATTTAAGAAGATAGAGGTTGCGTTTTTCAAGAGTATTTTTTCGGAGGTAACAGGTACCGTTGAGGGAAGAAGAAAGGGGAACACGCCGAAAGATAAGGTATCCTGTATATTGTTATCTTGGGCATACGTTTAAGAAGCGTATGACTGTCATCTCATAAGCAGATGGGGCGCTATCAAATAAGCTTGGATAATCAGCGCCGGCGCCATTGTGCGCTGGCGTTTTGCAAATGGAGGAAACATATGGCTATTTTTAAAGGAGCAGGCGTGGCAATCGTCACACCCATGAACGAAGACGGATCTGTCAACTATGAGAAATTCGGTGAACTGATCGAATTCCAGATCGCAAACGGCACAGATGCCATTATCGTATGTGGTACTACAGGAGAATCCTCAACGTTGACCCATGAGGAACATCTGGATACCATCAAATACTGTGTAGACAAAGTAGCGAAGAGAATCCCCGTAGTGGCCGGTACCGGTTCTAATTGTACCGATACCGCAGTATATCTGTCCCAGGAAGCGGAAAAATACGGTGTGGACGGCATCCTGCTGGTAAGCCCCTATTACAATAAAGCAACCCAGAAGGGATTGTATCGTCACTTCAAGACCGTTGCGGATTCCGTGAAGGTTCCTGCTATTCTGTACAACGTGCCCAGCCGCACCGGCTGCAATATCCTGCCGGAGACTGTGGTGAAGCTGTGTAAGGATGTAGAGAACATCGTAGGTGTCAAGGAAGCCAGCGGCAATATCAGCCAGATCGCACATCTGGCAGCTATCGGTCAGGGCGTCGTGGATATCTATTCCGGCAATGATGACCAGATCGTACCTATCCTGTCTCTGGGCGGTATCGGAGTTATCTCCGTGCTTTCCAATGTAGCACCTGCACAGACTCACGAGATCTGCCAGAAGTTCTTCGATGGAGATGTGGCAGGCAGCCGTCAGATGCAGCTGGATGCTATGGATCTGTGCAATGCACTGTTCTGCGAAGTGAACCCGATCCCGGTGAAGACAGCACTGAATATGATGGGAATGGGAGCCGGAGCGTTCCGTATGCCTCTGTGCGAAATGGATGAGGCAAATGCCAAGAGGCTTGAAAAAGCCCTGAAGGATTATGGTATCCTGTAGGCTGGAAATTAAAAAGCAAGAGTGGAAGAATCCCGCCTGTGAAATTTTTATCATAGGCGGGATGTTTTTAAGTATATAAGAATATTAAGATAGGAGAGAACAAAATGGTAAAAGTAATCATGCATGGATGTAACGGAAAAATGGGACAGGTGATCAGCGGACTGATCGCGGCAGATCCCGATATGGAACTGGTGGCGGGAATCGATGCCAGAGACGATGGACACAATCCTTACCCTGTATTCACGGATATTGCAAAATGCGATGTGGCTGCAGATTGCATCATTGATTTCTCTGCGGCAGTAGCAGTAGACAAGCTGTTAAATTACTGCGTAGAGAAGAAAATCCCCTGCGTGCTGTGCACCACCGGCCTGTCCGAGGCACAGCTGGCGAAAGTAGACGAAACAGCGAAAAAGGTGGCCATCTTAAAATCAGCCAATATGTCCCTGGGTATCAACCTGATGTTAAAACTGTTAAAAGAAGCAGCCGGAGTGTTGGCACCTGCGGGATTTGATATTGAGATCGTAGAAAAACATCATAACCTGAAACTAGACGCTCCCAGCGGCACCGCACTGGCACTGGCAGATTCCATCAACGAAGAATTCGATAACGAATACGAATACGTCTACGACCGCAGTACACGCAGAGAACGCAGACCCAAGAAAGAGATCGGTATCAGTTCCGTCAGAGGCGGTACCATCGTCGGCGACCATGACGTCATCTTCGCCGGAGCAGACGAAGTCGTAACCTTCTCCCATACCGCCTACTCCAAAGCTGTATTCGGCAAAGGGGCCGTACAGGCTGCCAAATTCCTGGCAGGCAAACCCGCCGGCATGTACAACATGTCTGATGTTATCGATGCAGCAATGTAATCAGTATATTGCTGAATTTTTCAAGAAACCAGTGGGACACATTGGGGTAAGGACAAGCAGACTCTAAGCAACCGTCGGTACTTAGCGGGCGTACTTTGACCGCTTATGTACCGTTACGGTTAAGCGTCCGAAGCGAAAGCGGGTCTGCGGTTCTTGCTCCAATGTGGACCACGGGGATAGAGAAAGGCGAACTTTATGAACGAAATGGAACAGAAGGTTCTAAAGACCCTCTCACACCAATATAAAACACAAGCGGCAGCCTCCACGGAGATCATCAACCTCCAGTCCATCCTGAACCTCCCCAAAGGCACCGAACACTTCCTCACTGACATCCACGGCGAATACGAGCAGTTCAATCACGTCTTAAAGAATGGATCCGGTTCCGTGCGCCGTAAGATCGACGAGGAATTCGGCAACACCATCAGCAGTAAGGATAAAAAAAGTCTGGCCACTCTCATTTATTATCCGGAGAGCAAGCTGGAGATCGTTGAGAGAGAAGAGGACAATCTGGAAGACTGGTACAAAATATCCCTGCACCGGCTGGTACAGGTCATTAAGCGTGTCTCTTCAAAATATACAAGATCCAAGGTCAGAAAAGCATTGCCGAAGGATTTCGCCTATGTCATCGAAGAACTGATTACGGAAAAGGAAGAAATTCAGGATAAAGAAGCATACTATAATGAGATCATCCATACCATCATCCGGATCGGCAGGGCACCGCAATTTATCATCGCATTAAGCCATCTGATCCAGCGCCTGGTCATTGATCATCTGCATATCGTGGGAGATATTTACGACAGAGGCCCAGGGCCTCATATTATTATGGATACACTATGCCAATACCATTCTGTAGATGTACAGTGGGGGAACCATGACATGGTGTGGATGGGTGCAGCGGCCGGAAGCCTGGCCTGTATCGCCAATGTGATACGGATGTCTGCCAGATATGGCAACCTGGCAACCCTGGAGGATGGCTACGGCATTAACCTGCTTCCACTGGCCACCTTTGCACTGGAAACCTATGAAAATACTGACTGTGATGCATTTGCCATAAAATTCAATACAGATTATAACACCAAAGATCTGGGACTGGATACGAAAATGCATAAAGCCATTGCCATTCTACAGTTCAAACTGGAGGGACAGCTGATCATGCGGCACCCGGAATTCCACATGGAGAGTAGGATGCTGCTGGATAAAATAGATTTTCAGAAAAAGACGGTCTGCGTGGATGGAAAAACCTATCCTATGAAGGATGTGGATTTTCCTACGTTGGATCCGGAACACCCCTATGAACTCACCGAGGAAGAGAGCAAGGTCATGCTGCGTTTGCAGCAGGTGTTCATGCGCTGTGAAAAATTACAGAGACATGTAAAATTCCTCTATTCCAAAGGCGGAATGTATAAGATCTACAATGGAAATCTGTTATATCACGGTTGTGTGCCTCTGAATCCGGACGGAAGCTTCAAACAGGTGGAAATCTGCGGAAAAGAATATTCCGGGAAAGCGCTGTATGATATTTTGGAATACCATGCCAGAAGAGGTTATTACGCCAAGGATGCTAAGGAACGTGCGTTAGGACAGGATATGATCTGGTATATCTGGGCAGGCCCCGGCTCCCCGGTATTCGGCAAGGCCAAAATGGCTACTTTCGAACGTTATTTTCTGGAGGATAAGGAAACACATATAGAAGAAAAAAACAGTTATTATAAGCTGTTGGAGAATGAGGAAGTCATAGGCAGTATTCTGGAAGAGTTCGGCCTGGACAAGGCGGATGCACACATCGTGAACGGCCATGTTCCCGTAGAGCAGATTCACGGAGAGTCACCCATCAAATGCGGAGGAAAGCTGTTGATCATTGATGGGGGATTTTCCAAGGCCTATCAGAAAAAGACGGGAATCGCCGGATATACCCTGGTATGCAATTCCCGGGGAATGCGTCTGGTGGCCCATGAACCTTTTGAATCTACAGAAGCGGCTATTTTAAAGGAGTCAGATATTTTCTCGGATTCCATTGTAGTGGAGAATTTTTCCCGGAGAAAAATGGTGGCGGATACCGATACCGGCAAGGAAATCCAGGAGAATATCTTCTATCTGGAAGAACTCCTGGAAGCTTACCGGGAAGGTACGATCATGGAAGAAGTCTGAGTTATCGCTGATCGGTTCCGGTGGTAGCGTTATCATTGCCTACCAGATCGTTCGTGATATCGGATATACCGTTTGCAGCATCATCCACGATATTGCCTACCGTATCACCGGCTTCATCTACCGCATTGCCGGCGTTATCCAGCATGGAATCATTCTCGGATACTGTATTACCGTTGCCGTTGGTATCACCCATGTTGTCTGTGGCAGAGGTGCCTTTCTCCGCGGGCGGCGTAACCGTACTCTCCGGAGTGGCAGCCATGCTGCTGCCATTTCCGTTGCCGTTTCCTTTGTTCGTACCGCAGGCTGTTGCCATGCACAGGTAAACAGTAAGGATTCCAAACACCAGTAACTTTTTACTTAACTTGGATTTTGCGCTATTTTTCATAATGTCCTCCATTTCAAAATGTCCCATTGCGGGAATGTTCTATCCGGACAGAAATGACCGGTTTAAGGGTAGTATGTGAGGATTTGGGAAAAATATACGTATGGATTCCAAAACAGACAGATGCAGAGGTGTCTGCAGAAATGAGGAAATAAATGGAATTTCGGCCCTGTATTGATATTCATAATGGAAAAGTAAAACAGATCGTCGGCGGAAGTCTGAAAGACAGCGGCGATCAGGCACAGGAAAATTTTGTGTCGGAGCAGGATGCAGCCTTTTACGCAGCACTTTATCAAAAAAATAAGTTAAAAGGTGGTCATATTATTCTGTTAAATTCCTATGACAGTCCCTACTATGAGGAGACCAGAAAACAGGCATTGGCAGCTTTACAGGCGTATCCGGGAGGATTGCAGGTGGGAGGCGGTATCACTCCGGAAAATGCAGGAGATTATCTGAATGCCGGTGCTTCTCATGTGATCGTGACTTCCTATGTATTCAGAGAGGGCAGGATCGATTATGACAGACTGGAACGACTAGTATACGCGGTGGGTAGAGAACGGCTGGTGCTGGATGTCAGTTGTAAACGTGTGGGAGAAAAGTATCTCGTGGTGACGGATCGCTGGCAGAAGCTGACGGAAGAGATCGTGAATGAGGCGCTGCTGGAAAAGCTGTCAGCATATTGCGGGGAATTTCTGATCCATGCGGTGGATGTGGAAGGGAAGGCCCGGGGGATCGAACAGGATCTGGTAAAGAACCTCGGAGGTTACACCGGGAATCCCGTCACATATGCGGGTGGTGTCCATTCCATGGAAGATCTGCTCCTTCTGAAGGAATTGGGACGAAACCGGATGAATGTGACCATCGGAAGTGCACTGGACCTGTTCGGAGGCAGTATGAAGTGGAAAGACGTACTGAAGATATGCAGCGAGGAAGTTTAATGAATATAAAAATGCCGCAGGCAAATAATGTCTGCGGCATTTTGTACGCTGTAGTTTTATAAAATTAAAGCTTGGTTACGTTAACAGCCTGGGGACCCTTTTCACCATCTACGATATCGAAAGAAACGGCTGCTCCTTCCTCCAGAGTCTTGTAACCATCCATGTTCAGTCCGCTGTAATGTACAAATACATCCTTGCCGGATTCATCAGAGATGAAGCCATAACCCTTCTGATTGTTAAACCACTTTACGGTACCTTTGTTCATAATACATACCTCCAAAAATCACTTTTCTAACAGATGTGCTGTCGATCTTCCCGACAACAGCATAAGAATAGCACAGCCCATATAAAAAGTAAATATAGTATTATTGAATTTGCACAAAAAATATGGGAAATTCCCTTGCAAATAGAGATAAATGAAAGAAAATATTGGGAATTTATTACAAAATTGTTAAGAAATGATTGCTGTAAGGGATTTCATGTGATAGAATGGAGTGATATTTATCGGAGGTGACTCTATGAAAGAACGTAAACACAAGCGGAAACTGAACCATGTGCTGATCCTTACATCCGATGCAGCAGATGCAAATGTAAAGCAGTTTCGGATACGGGCATGGCTCGTGGAAGTAATTGTAATTATGCTGTGTATACTCATTGGCGGAGTGATCGGCTATTTTATCTATGAAGGTCAATTATGGGAAAATGCCGGCAGACGAAGCCATGAACAGGTGGTAGCCCTGGAAGAGGAAAACAAGACACTGGCGGAGCAGAACAGCAAGCTGGAGGCTCAGGTAACGGAACAGGCGGAAGAAATCCAGATACTGAGTGATACCGTAAGCCAGAAGGTGCAGAGTGAGAACGAGTTGTCGGCGACCCTGGAGAAGCAGAGTATTCCTACGGAATTCCCGCTGACCGGTTCGGCATCCATGGAAGAAGTAACGGAGGGTGAGCCTATGTGCATTTTCCATGCATCGGTAGGCACAACGGTGGTTGCTGTAGCAAGCGGTACGGTAATGGCAGTGAATGATGATGAGACCTATGGACACAGTGTGTGGGTGGATCATGGTAACGGATATATCACAATCTATCGGAATAAGGGAGATGCCACAGTAGCTGTCGGAGATTCCGTGGTGCAGGGGACGACTCTGTTTGTGATAGGAGAAGACAATGCGGATCTGGGTTACCAGATGCAGAAGGACGGAAGTTATATCAATCCTATGGATATGTTGGCAATCAGCGGCTGATTGCGGAAAGGTTTGGAAAATACATGTTAGGTAAAAAGAGTACAGATACAAAAATAAATACACTGATCGGTGCCGGTGCGGAATTGAACGGTGATTTTACGCTGGATGGCTCTGCAAGAATTGACGGTAAGATTGGCGGCAATGTAACGGTAACGGGCAGTCTGATTCTTGGTGCCGGCAGTGTGGTCACCGGAGAAGTACAGGCGGCTTCCGTACTGATCGGCGGAGAAGTGACCGGAAATATTACGGCTCCGGAGAAGGCAGAACTGACGGCTTCTGCAAAGGTACTGGGAGATATCGCCACCAAGGTCATTGTGATTGATGAACATGCCATATTTCAGGGTAAGATCGATATGAACCAGACGGTACCGGATAAAAAGGGAAAAGCGAAAGCAGCCAAAGCGACGCGTGCGGGACGTAAGAGTGCAAAGGCTGCAATTGCAGAAGCACTGAAAGAAGTGGAAGAGGAAGAAAAGAGAGAAAATCAGGAAAATACAGCAGCGCCGGAACAGACGCAAAATACGGCGGCAGAAGAAACAGCAAAATAAGATAAAAGAAAAAGACGTTGGGGATTATTTGCCAACGTCTTTTTTCTCCATACGTCCGAATACCAGTTCATAACCGTCATTGCCGTAATTCAGAGAACGATTCACTCTGCTGATGGTAGCGGTGGAGGCTCCGGTTTTCTCGGCGATTTCCAGATAAGTCTTGCCATCTTTCAACATGGCAGCTACTTCAAAACGCTGTGACAGAGACAATAATTCATTGACTGTACACAGATCTTCGAAGAAGCTGTAACATTCCTCCCGGGACTGAAGACACAATACTGCATCAAACAGAGAATCCACAGCATCCGTTTTGATTTTTTTATTCATGATCGACACACCTTTCCATAGTTGTAATCCATACAACGCAACTATCTGTATTTTAGCATACTAAAGTTTTAAAGTAAAGGCGTGAAACAAAATAGTTATAAAATCTTCATAATTTCAAAGGGTGTAGAAAATGAGAATGTAGAAAAGATGGAAGTGTTGACATGTAGTTTTGGATACTATATAATAGCCACATAGAGAAAACAAGTAGCTGCGAAACAGACAGCAGAGTGCGAAGCACGGCTATTTGTGCCGCAGGCGTCACAAAGTAGCCCTTATCGCAGAATCCAAATTAGAAATTTGATTCGCGATTCCTTCGACGAAAGGAATCGTCTGCGGAATGGAGATTAGTATGGCAACAACAGAAGAATTACTTCAGACGATTTTACAGAGCCTGGAGAAAGTGGAATATATCAAATCAGAAGACATTCCGAATATTGATCTGTATATGGATCAGGTGCTGACTTTTATGGATCGCAAGCTGCGTTCGGCAGTACGCCCGCAGACCGAGGACCGCGTCCTGACCAAGACCATGATCAACAATTATGCAAAAAACGATCTGCTTCCTCCTCCGGTGAAGAAGAAATATTCCAAGGAACATGTTCTGATGCTCATTTTCATCTATTACTATAAGGGCGTGATTCCCATGAATGAGATTCAGACGCTGTTGCAACCGATCACCGATCATTATTTTCAAAATGGACAGGCATTTGACCTGGAAAGCTTATATAAAGAAGTCGTATCTTTGGAAAAGGAACAGCTGGAGGACTTAAAAAAAGACGTAGTGGACAAATTCCGCAGAGCAGAGAATTCCTTTACGGAGACCTCCGGAGAAGAACGAGAATTCTTACAGAAATTTGCCTTGATCTGTCTCTTAAGTTTTGATGTCTACATGAAGAAAATGATCGTGGAACAGCTTGTAGCGGAACTGGCAAACGACGCGAAAGCCAGGGAGCCCGAAAAGGAAACCCACAAGAAAAATAAAGAGAAATAAAAATAAGTAGCAAAATCGGAAACAGGAAAAATTTTATGAAAGCATTTATGGATCTTCATACGCATTCTCTGGCAGCAGGGCATGCGTATAGTACTTTATTAGAAAATATTGACGCTGCACTGGCAGTCGGGATCAGATACCTGGGAATGAGTGAACATGGTCCCATCTCTCCCGGAGGACCGCATGAGTTCTTTTTTAGCAATTATAAAGTGATTCCCAGAGAGTATGACAGAGAAGAGGTTAGCGGCAGAGTGGTACCGGTGACAGGTGGAAGGCTCCATCTTTTGTGTGGTGTGGAAGCCAATATCTGTGACACGGACGGTAAGCTGGATCTGGAGGAACGTTATCTGCAGAAGATAGATTATGCGCTTGCCAGCATTCATCCTTTTGCTTTTACTGCGGGAAGTCGTAAGGAGAATACGTTAGCTTCCGTGAGAGCATTTCAGAACCCTTATGTGAAAATACTGGGACATCCCGATGACGGCAGATTCCCTTTAGATTACGAGGAACTGGTGCGGGAAGCAAAGCAGGCGCACGTTGCATTGGAAGTGAACAATTCTTCTCTAAATCCCCGGTCGTCAAGACAGGGCGGCAGGGAAAATATCATAGAATTGTTAAAGACTTGCATGAAATATGAACAGCCTGTTATAATGGGAACGGATAGCCATATGTGTTTTGCCATAGGAAAATTTGTCGAGACCGAACAGCTGATGAGGGAACTGGATTTCCCTACGGAGCTGGTGTTGAATTACGACCCGGAGAATATTCATAAGCTTATCAACATCACACTGTAGCTGATACCACCCGGTGTTACCGGAATAAGAATACAGCCGGAGACGGCACGCCCCGCAAGCGGGCAGATAGGAGAACAAATGAAAGACGCAAATTGTGGATATTGTATGAGAGGGGAGCTGTTAGATAAGTTCGGTATTTTTATCTGTGACCTGAAGGTGAGCAGCCTGATCCTGTTCAAGGAACAGAGCCATCCCGGCAGATGCATCGTAGCATACAAGGACCATGTCAGTGAGATCGTGGACATCAGCGAGGAAGAGAGAAGATTATTTTTTGAGGATGTGGCGCATGCAGCGAAAGCCATCCATGCAGCATTCCATCCAGATAAGTTAAATTACGGAGCATACGGCGACACCGGCTGCCATCTGCACATGCACCTGTGCCCGAAGTACAAGGACGGTTTCGAGTGGGGCGGCACTTTCGAGATGAATCCCGGCAAGACCTTTTTGACGGATGCAGAATATCAGGAGATGATCGACAAGATCAAGGCGAACCTGTAAATATTCCGGAACATTTTTCCTGGGATTACATAGAATAGATATGTAATCTCAGGGAGGATGAACGATTATGAAAACAAAGAAAGTAATGGCAGCGATATTGGCTGTACTGTTTGCGGCAGGTGCACTTACGGGCTGCGGCAATGCAGAACAGACGAACGGACCAAAGAAGACAAGAGTGGTGCTCAATGAAGTGGCCCACTCTCTTTTTTATGCACCGATGTATGTGGCTATCGAGGAAGGATATTTTGCCGATGCCGGGATCGACCTGGAGCTCGTAACGGGATTTGGCGCGGATAAGACTATGACAGCGGTGCTGACCGGTGAGGCGGACATCGGCTTCATGGGCAGTGAGAGCACGATTTACACCTATGCCGGAGGAACGGAAGACTATGTGGTGAACTTTGCCCAGCTGACCCAGCGGGCAGGAAATTTCCTGGTGGCGAGAGAACCTATCGATGACTTTTCGTGGGATATGTTAAAGGGTGCTACAGTCTTAGGTGGTAGAGCGGGCGGTATGCCGGAGATGGTATTTGAATATATCCTGGAGAAAAATAATATGGATCCGACAACGGATCTGTCCATCGACCAAAGCATTGACTTCGGTTCCACAGCAGCAGCTTTTTCTGGCGGGCAGGGAGACTTTACCATTGAGTTCGAGCCGCATGCTACGCTGTTAGAGCAGAAGGGCGACGGCTATGTGGTGGCATCTTTAGGCGAGGAATCCGGCTATGTACCGTATACTTCTTTCTCTGCCAGGAAGAGTTATATAGAGAAAAATGCGGAGACGATCCAGGCATTTACCGATGCCCTGCAAAAAGGTATGGATTATGTGCAGGAGCACAGTGCGGAAGAAATCGCCAAATGTATTGCACCCCAGTTCGCAGAGACCGGGAGTGATACGCTGACAGCCATCGTTGCCAGATATCAGGAACAGGATACCTGGAAAAAAGATCTGATCTTCCACAAAGATGCCTTTGATCTGTTACAGAATATTCTGGAGGACTCTGATGTACTGAAAGAGAGAGTGCCCTATGAAAAACTGGTGACCACAGAATTTGCTGAGAAAGCGGCGGCAAAATAAGGAAAACGAAGAGAGTGTTATAAAAATAGTTTAAAAAAGGAGGAGGATCAGACATCCTCCTCCTGAATGTGTATATTTTTAATGGCCCAGAGCTTTAATGCCTTGGCATTGGTACTGATCTTCTCCAGGGAATCCAGAATATCCTGAAATGCCGGACGCTCATCCTCAGAGATCACGCCGTCTTCGGAGATAGCGATCAGGGAAGCGCGAAGTGTATCGATATCTTTCAAGGATCCCAGTACTTTCAGCGCCAGCCGGTCAAAGTCCACAATGTCAACCTCTGATACACTGTTGCGTCCTAAGGGGCATTCTCTGGCACAGTAGGAATTGCACAGCTCCGGGGTATTATATGCCTCTGCCATAGCCTTGACTTCCTCCGGATAAGGGGCGATGGTATCCAGTTCGATCCTTGCCAGTCTGGTGCGGTCGATGCCTACCAGTTCAGCGGCCTTTTCCCGGCTGCTGAAGTCAGGATTTTCCTTGGCAGCTTCGCAACGTGCGAGATAGTACATATTATCAGCGGCTTTTGTAGCTTTTTTACCCATATTTCTTTTGATCCTTTTATAGTATAGTGTAATCAAACATCTCTAATATCATAGTTTAGTAGAAAAAAGACACATTGTAAAGGAAAAATGACGATATTTTACGAAAAGCAGTTGAGGGAATGTGTAAAATTTGCTAAAATATAAGAGATGTGAAAAAATCAATTTTTCATATATAAAATGGAGGTGCGGTAATGGGTTTAATCAGAGCAGCAAAAGATGCAGTCAGTAGCATGATGGCTGACCAGTGGAGAGAGTATTTTTACTGTGATTCTCTTTCCAACGATGTATTGGTAGTAAAAGGACAGCAGCGGGTAACCAATGGACGTAACAGCAATACCAAGGGTGTGGAGAACATAATCTCCAACGGCTCCATCGTAGCAGTTAACGAAGGACAGTGTATGATCATTGTGGATCAGGGCGGAATCGTAGAGTTCTGTGCGGATGCCGGTGAGTTCGTATATGATTCTTCTACAGAACCCAGCTTGTTCTACGGCAATCTTGGCGAGAGCGTTAAGAATACTTTTTCCAATATCGGAAAACGTTTTACCTTTGGTGGTAATGCAGCGAAGGATCAGAGAATCTACTTCTTCAATATCAAGGAGATCATGAACAACCTCTTTGGTACGGCAAGCCCTATTCCGTTCCGTGTAATTGACCAGAATATCGGACTGGATCTGGATACCTCCTTACGTTGTAACGGTGAGTATTCCTTCCACCTGGTGGATCCTTTGTTATTCTATAAAAATGTATGCGGTAACGTAACAGAGTCCTATACCAGAAGCGAACTGGTAGCGAAGATGAAGGCAGAATTGTTGACCGCTCTGCAGCCTGCACTGGCTAAGATCTCCGCCCTGGGTGTTCGTCCCAGCGAAGTTCCCGCACATACTGCGGAACTGACAGAAGCTTTGAAGGAAGAGCTTTCCGATCTGTGGACCAAACTTCGTGGTATCGAGATCGTTACCATTAATATCAATTCTGCGAAGATCCCTGATGAGGATGCAAAGACCATCGCAGATCTGCAGAGAACCGCAGTACTGCGCAATACCGGAATGGCAGCAGCTACCATGACCGCTGCACAGGCAGAGGCTATGAAGATGGCAGCATCCAACACCTCTACCGGTCCCATGATGGCATTTGCAGGCATGAACATGGCGAACATGGTAGGCGGTATCAATGCCGGACAGCTGTATCAGATGGATGCCCAGCAGAACAGTGGTATGCAGCAGGCACAGGCAGCACCCGCGCGGGGGCAGGCTCCTAAGATGCAGGCACCGGTACTTGGCTGGACCTGTAGCTGCGGCGCTACGGATAACCGTGGTAAGTTCTGCGCTGAGTGTGGAGCACCTAAGCCTTCGGACGCAGGCTGGACCTGCAGCTGTGGTGCAGTAAATCAGGGCAAGTTCTGTTCCGAATGCGGAGCAAAGAAGCCGGAAGGGGCACCGATCTATAAATGTGATAAATGCGGCTGGGAGCCGGAAGATCCTGCACATCCTCCTAAGTTCTGCCCGGAGTGCGGCGATCCTTTTGATGACAACGACAGAGTATAATACATACTCGTCAGAATATATTTACCGGAAACAGTACAGCAGATACCTTTATGATATCTGCTGTACTGAACTGTTATGAATGAAAAAGAAAGAGAAATATAAATGAACGGAAGTCTGATCGCTATTATTGTTATACTGGTATTGTGTCTGGTACTGGCAGGGATCATTTATTATGCTTATTGCAGGATCCGTGAAAAATTACGGGATACCTCCAGAATGTTATTCGGTACGGATTCCATGATCGAGGGCATGAAGCAGAGAGAAGCGGAAGTGGAGATGACACCGAAGTCCGTATCTTCCGCGACAAATCTGTATATGCCTTCTATTATGAGAGATTTTCCCGAGTTCCATTATGATGAGATGAAGAGCAGAGCGGAGAACGTGCTGACCTCTTATTTACAAAGTATTACCGGACAGAATCCGGCACTTTTGTCGGAGGGAACGAAAGAATTGAAAGAACAGCTCAGACTGCGGCTGGAGATGCTACAGAACCAGTCACAGAGGGAGAGCTTTGAAAATATACATATTCACAGAACAGAGATACATCAGTACCGAAAGCAGAAGGGAAGACAGAGTATTGTCCTGCAGTCAGCCGTAGAATATATCCATGCGTTGAAAGAAAACGGTAAGCTTATCGGGGGCAGTGAAGAACGGAAAGAACAGGCAAAATACAATGTGGAACTGGTCTATATCCAGGATCAGGATATGGTCGAGAACCAGGAGGATGCAGGTCTGGCCCTGAATTGTCCCAATTGTGGTGCACCGCTTCCCGGACTTGGGGCAAAAAAGTGCATTTATTGTGATACACCTATTGTGGAATATAATCTGCGGATCTGGAATTTCAGCAGAGTGGAAGAAGCATAGAGAAGGCTGAGAGGGCTGTATGGACGAAAAAATAATAGGGTTAGATAAAAACAAAGATATAGATAGACGGCTGGAGGAAACAACGAAGGAGCTGCAGCGGGAACGGGAAAAACTGATGGCTGTGATCCGAATGTCCGGCGATCTGATCTTTGAATATGATATCGCAAAGGATCAAATGCACTATGCAGGTCCGGAAGAAGGCAGTCTGTATTGCGGACAGATCACGGAAGGGTACACAGAACAACTTCTCCGGGAAGTGGACAACCGCTCGGATGCAGTGGAACAGCAGCTTGCAGAAGCGTTGCACAGCGGCGAGCCGGATATTTGTATTGAGCTCTGCAAGACGGACGAGGAAGGTAATCCTCACTGGATGAAGGTTATCGGGCAGACTTTTTATAATGAAAAAAAAGAACCGGAACGTGTCCTGGGCAAGGTCTGTGATATTGATGCGCAGAAGAAAAAGGAAAGGGAACTACAGGAAAAATCACAAAGGGATTCCCTGACTGGACTTTTGAATCATTCCACTATCAAGCAGCAGATCACACACAGACTGCAGAAAATGAAACGGGGACAGGTGGGATACCTTATTGTTCTGGACGTGGATAGTTTTAAAAAGATCAACGATACAAACGGACATCTGTTTGGAGATGCGGTATTGTGCTCTTTTGCGGATGAAATGAATAAATTGTTTCCCGAGGCGCTGAAAGGCAGGATTGGTGGAGACGAGTTCGTATGCTGTGTAGAGAATATGCCAAGAGAGGAACTGGAAGAGAAGCTTGGACAGTTGAATCGCTGTATGTCTGACCGCTATGATGATGATAAAACAGGACTGCATATCTCCTGCAGTCTGGGAGCTGCGGTTACGGATGGAACAGTGACAGACTATAATCTGCTGTTCCGGTGGGCAGATGCAGCCTTGTATCAGGTGAAGAGTCGGGAAAAGGGCGCTTATGATCTTCTGGAAGTCAAGGAGGGTGTGGCATTGCCCGGTCAAAGCTACCTGGACAGTGAGGAGAACAAAGAGGACGAGATCGTTCACAAGGAGGCACAGTTCGAGAGCGCGGAAGATCTGGTGCTGTTCTGCATGGACCTGTTGGAAAATGTACCGAATCTGACCAGTGCCCTGAAGGTGATCAGTGAACGTACCTGCAGTTTTTTCAATATTGATGATATGATATGTGTGGAAGTGAATGAGGCAGGACCGTCGATCCGTTATCAATGGAACCGGGAAGAAAAGAAAAATTTTGTCAAAAGAATACTGCACCCGGGAGTATTTGAATGGGACAGGATCCGGAAACGTGCAGACGAATCCGGTGCCGCAATTTACAGACAGTCGGAGACTCCGAATATCTACAAAGAAGAAGCGGAGTCTGTGATGATCGTAATGTCTACCGCTTCGAAGGGATTAAAGGCCAGTGTTATCTTCTCAGACCGCCATACAGACAGAACATGGGAAGAGGAGAAAAATGCCCTGTGCAGAATATCCCATCAGATATTCAACAGGCTTCGCATGTTGAAAAATGCAGAAAAAGATCAAAGGGAACTGAATCGGAAACTGAATTATGATGCGCTGACCGGACTGCCGGTGTACAATAAGTTCGTAGACAAATTAGAAGCCTATATGGCAGCGAATGGAAAGACCGGATTATATTTTTTGTCCTCTGACTTTTCTAATTTCCAGTATGTGAATGAAATGTATGGCTACGAGGTAGGCGACCGTATCCTGCATGATTTTGCCGTGGAATTACAGGAAAAATGTCAGGAAGGCGTATTGTTCTGCCGTGTAACCTCCGATCACTTTGTCGGTGTGCTGAAGGAAGATTCTGTGGAGGATGCCAGACAGGCGTACCTGACGTTTACGAATTCTTTTGTGAAGAGGATCAACAGCCGGTATGATCAGTGTAATCTGGTCATTGCCACCGGTTTGTATGAGATCACGGAGAATGACTGGTCGGTATCTTCCATGATGGATAATGCCAATGAGGCCAGAAAACAATGCAAGACGCAGAAGGTAGACAGTGCCGTAGAAATTTACACGGACAAGATCCGCAGAGATTTGGAGAATACCAGAACAATTGTATCCGGAATGGTAAGCGCCTATAATAATAAAGAATTCCATGCATATCTCCAACCTAAGGTATCTCTTCATACCGGAAAAGTAGTGGGAGCGGAAGCACTGGTGCGCTGGATAAAAGCGGATGGAACTATGGTAATGCCCGGAAAGTTTATAGATATTTTTGAGAGAAATGGGTTTATTACCAAGGTTGATTTCGCCATTCTGGATCAGGTCATGGAATATTTGCGTGATGCCCTGGCACAGGGGGAAGAAGTGGTACCCATCTCTGTTAATTTTTCCAGACGTCACAATGAATACGCAGATTTTGTGCCGAATATCTTAAAGCGCCTGAAAGACTATAAGGTACCCAGCGATCTGCTGGAGGTGGAAGTGACAGAGTCGGTATTTATGTCGGATCTGAATAAGCTGACCAATAATCTGGAAACCCTCAGGGACAGAGGCGTGGAGATCTCTGTCGATGATTTCGGAAGCGGATATTCTTCGCTGAATTTGTTATCCAAGGTGACTGTGGATACGGTAAAACTGGACAAGCAGTTCCTGGATGATACCATGAACAGCGAACGGGAAGAAACCGCATTGACAATTATAAAATATCTGACTAAAATGTTAAGACATCTCGGCTTTAAAGTACTGGCAGAGGGTGTGGAGACCAGTGAACAGCTGGAGATGCTCCGGCTGGCGGATTGCGATATCGTGCAGGGATATTTTTATGCAAAACCAATGCCGATCGGGGAATTCAGAACTTTTTTACAGGAATTCAATGAAAGGGATAATTAGTCATACATGAGCATTTATGATACTTTGAATAAAGAACAAAAAGAAGCGGTGCTTCATACGGAAGGACCGCTCCTTCTGTTAGCGGGCGCCGGAAGCGGCAAGACCCGTGTCCTGACTCACAGAGTGGCATATCTGATCGATGAGCTGGGAGTGAATCCATGGAACATTCTTGCCATTACCTTTACCAATAAGGCAGCACAGGAGATGCGGGAACGTGTGGACCAGATCGCCGGTTTCGGCGCGGATCAGGTGTGGGTAGCCACTTTCCATGCCACCTGTATGCGGATCCTCAGAAGACATATTGACAGACTGGGATATGATACGAATTTTACTATCTATGATACAGACGATCAGAAGACCGTGATCAAACAGGTCTGCAAACGTCTGAACATCGACACGAAGATGTATAAGGAGCGGACGCTGCTGTCTGAAATATCTTCTGCCAAGGATGAACTGGTGGATGTACGGGAATTCGAGGTCAAGTCTGTAGGCGATTATCGCAAAAGTGTGACGGCAAAGGTTTACAGAGAATATCAGGACACCCTGAAGAAGAGTAATGCACTGGATTTTGATGATATCATTGTGAAAACGGTGGAACTGTTCAAAAGCTGCCCAGAGGTACTCTATAACTATCAGGAGCGTTTCCGATACATTATGGTGGATGAGTACCAGGATACGAATACAGCGCAGTTTGAACTGATCCGGCTGTTGGCGGACGGCTACCGCAATCTGTGTGTCGTGGGTGATGATGACCAGTCCATTTACAAGTTCCGTGGTGCCAATATCCGCAATATTTTAGATTTCGAGAAGGTATATCCGGATGCTAAAGTGATCAAGCTGGAGCAGAATTACCGTTCCACACAGAATATTCTGGATGCGGCAAACGTAGTGATCCGCAACAACAGAGGCCGTAAAGAAAAGGCACTGTGGACGGAAAAAGGAGCAGGCAGCCGAATACATTTCAGACAATTTGACAATGCATATGAAGAGGCGGAATACATCGCAGACGATATTTCTGATAAAGTGAACAAAAATGGAGTTGCCTATGCGGATTGTGCAGTACTGTACCGTACCAATGCCCAGTCCAGACTTTTAGAAGAACGTATGGTGGTGGAAGGAATTCCCTATCATGTGGTAGGCGGTGTGAACTTCTATGCCAGACAGGAGATCCGGGACATCCTGGCGTATTTAAAGACTATTGATAACGGCAGGGATGAAGTGGCTCTGCGCAGAATCATCAATGTGCCGAAACGGAGCATCGGTACGGCATCGCTGGAAAAAGTGGCGGATTATGCACAGATGAAGGATATCACGTTATTTGATGCATTGTGCGAGGCAGACCAGATCAGGGGACTGGGAAGAGCGGAAGCAAAGATCCGTGGATTCGTCAATCTGATCGAAGTACTTCGCAGCGGATTGTCCTCCTATACACTGCCGGATCTGATCAAGTCCTTATTAGAACGGATCGATTATGCGGAATATCTGCGGGATCAGGATGAAGAATCCGCAGAGGACCGTCTCGGGAACGTAGATGAATTGATCACCAAGGCAGCAGTCTACGAGGAGACCCACGATGAGCCTTCTCTGTCGGAATTTTTGGAAGAGATCATGCTGGTAGCGGATATTGATAATGTGGAAGATGGCGATAACAGAGTGCTTTTGATGACTCTGCACAGTGCCAAAGGCCTGGAATTCCCGGTGGTCTATCTCGCCGGCATGGAGGATGGACTATTTCCCGGCTTTATGACGATCGCGTCCGATGATCCCTTGGAGATCGAGGAAGAGAGACGACTGGCTTATGTGGGAATCACCAGAGCCAAGGAGGATCTGACGCTGACCTGTGCCAGAAGCAGAATGCTCCGCGGTGAGACACAGTACAATCCCGTGAGCCGTTTTGTGCGGGAGATCCCGAAGGAACTTATGGATAATACCCTGCCGCAAAACAGAAGATACCGGGACGATGACCTGGAGGATTTTCAGACGAGAAGAGCCAATGAGGCAGCCCTTCGTGCCATGGGACTGGAAGCGATTGCAACTCCCCGGTCCGGAAACGGTTCGGGCAGCGGCTTCGGAGGCTATGGCAATACGGGATTTGATCCAAGACCCAAGGCAACCTTGAAGCCCCGCGTTACGGCAAAAGCAGACAAACCTTATATTTCCAAGGGGATCAATGGACTCAATCAGCTGGCGGGACTGCAGAAGGGAACGGAATTCAAGGCACCGGATGCACTGGACTATACGGTAGGAGACAGAGTACGTCATATCAAATATGGTGAGGGCACGGTATTAAATGTCGCGAGAGAACCCAGGGATTATAAGGTTACAGTGGAATTCGACCAGGCGGGGCAGAAGATCATGTATGCATCTTTTGCCAAGTTAAAACGGGTATAGTATTTTTTACGAAAATATGGTATCATATAAAGGAATGAAAACAATTGCTTTGCATCCGCAGAAAAGTCCGGATGCCGGAAAGGCAGGTAAATAATATGAACAGAATTGAAAATCTGGTAGACCTTGACAAATTAAACGAACTGAAAGTCAGCGAACTGAAGAAGCTTAATAAGCTTCTGGGTAAGGAAGTGGAAGAGAAGAAGGAGCGCAATGTCCTGGTATGGGTACTGGCGATCATCGGCGCTGTAGCAGCTGTTGCAGCTGTAGCTTATGCCGTATATCATTTCTTCTTTGCACAGGATTATCTGGAAGACTTCGAGGATGATTTCGAGGACGAAGCAGATGACGTGGAAGAGGATGACGACGACTTCTTCGAGGATGAAGGAGAGAACTAACCCATGAAAAAAGGACAGGTATATGAAGGATCTGTTGTAAGGGTCGATTTTCCCAACAAAGGGATCGTCTGTGTGGGAGAAGAGACTGCTGTAGTCAAGAACAGCCTGCCCGGACAGAAAGTCAAGTTCTCAGTGAATAAGGTACGCAAAGGGAAGGCGGAAGGAAGGCTTTTAGAGGTGACAGAGAAGTCACCTTTAGAAACCGGCCGGACGTGTTCCCTTTTTGGGTTGTGCGGTGGATGTACCTATTTGTCTCTGCCCTATGAAGAACAGCTGAAGGTCAAAGAAGAACAGGTAAAACGTCTGCTGGACAGCGTGTTAAACAAGCAGGAAGAAGCCTGGATTTTTGAGGGCATCAAGGGCAGCCCGAAGGCTTATGAATACCGCAATAAGATGGAATTTTCCTTCGGAGACGAGTACAAGGACGGACCGCTGGCACTTGGCATGCATAAGAGAGGCAGCTTCTACGACATTGTGACCGTAGCGGACTGTGAGATCGTGGATGCGGATTACCGCCTGATCTTACAGTCAGTGAGAGATTATTTTGCCCGGGCGAAGGTAAGCTTTTTCCACAGGATGAGCCATGAGGGGTACTTACGGCACCTGCTGGTACGTAAGGCATCCCGCACCGGAGAGATTCTGGTGGCACTGGTGACGACCTCCCAGGATCCCTGGCAGGGAGAGACGGCGGTGGAAGGAAGCTTGGATGCGGATGCGCTGATCACGGGATTTAAGGATCTGTTGCTTTCCCTGGAACAGGATGGGAAGCTTGTCGGAAAATTCGCAGGAATCTTACATATCACCAATGATTCCATCGCAGATGTGGTGCAGAGTGATCATACGGAGTTGTTGTACGGACAGGAGTATTTTTATGAGGAACTGCTGGGGTTGAAATTCAAGATCTCCACATTCTCCTTTTTTCAGACCAACTCCTACAGTGCGGAGGTACTGTACCAGACGGCGAGAGATTATGTGGGCGACCTGGGTGGCAGCGACAAGACCGTGTTCGACCTCTACAGCGGCACCGGCACTATCGCGCAGCTCATGGCACCGGCCGCCGGGAAAGTCATCGGTGTGGAGATCGTGGAAGAAGCCGTGGAGGCAGCGAAGAAAAACGCCGCCGCCAATGGACTGGATAACTGTGAATTCATTGCCGGAGATGTACTGAAAGTACTGGATGAAGTGGAAGAGAAGCCAGACATGATCATCTTAGATCCCCCCAGAGATGGCATCCACCCCAAAGCACTGCCGAAGATCATTGCCTACGGTGTGGATCATATCGTTTATATCTCCTGCAAGCCCACCAGCCTCGTGAGAGATCTGGAAGTATTCTTAGAGAATGGCTACCGCGTGGACAAAGCCGTTGCCGTGGACCAGTTCCCCTGGACCGCGAATGTGGAGACTGTTGTCTTGCTTTCCAAGGGAATGGTCGATTGGTCCTTTTTCCTGGGGCAAGGATGCAAAGGAGGCCGTCCACAATGCGGTGGTTCTTGAAGAGGTTGCCAAGATGGCATATCGAATCGAGCTGATTCATCCGCAGGTAGCACCTGCCCCGCAGGAATTACAGGATAAGCATTATTTCCGTAAGCAGGGTGCAAAAATGCATATTACGGACAGAATTAACAGGATATCGAGAGGGTATAAAACGGATGAAGATGAAAACAGCACCTATGGGGTGGAACAGCTGGGATTGTTATGGAGCGGCTGTTACAGAAGATATCGTACGACGGAACGCTGAATTTATGGCTGAGCATCTGAAGGAGTACGGTTGGGAATATATTGTGGTGGATATCCAATGGTATGAGCCTTATGCTGCAACCAATGAGTATCATCCTTTTGCGGATGTAGTAATGGATGAGTATGGAAGACTGCTTCCCGCAGTAAATCGTTTTCCTTCCGCAGCAAACGGTGCGGGCTTTGGACCATTGGCAGAATATGTCCATTCTCTTGGATTGAAGTTCGGCATTCATATTATGAGAGGGATTCCACGACAGGCTGTACATCAGAACACGAAAATCATGAACAGTGACAGACATGCACGGGAAATTGCCAAAACAAACAGTATCTGTGCCTGGAATACGGATATGTATGGTGTAGATCCTGAGAAAGACGGGGCACGGGAATACTATAACAGTATTTTTGAATTATATGCTTCCTGGGGTGTGGATTTTATTAAATGTGATGATATTGCACGGGAACTGCCACATGAGGAATCCGAACTGATTATGCTGAGCAAAGCATTGCATGGTTGCGGAAGATCCATGGTTTTAAGTCTGTCGCCGGGACCTGCTCTTTTAGAAAAGGCAGAGCTTTATAAGCAGATTTCCAATATGTGGAGAATCACCGATGATTTCTGGGATAAGTGGGAACTGTTATATGATATGTTTTCAAGAGCAGAAAAATGGTGCACCCATGCAGGTGCAGGGCACTGGCCGGATGCCGATATGCTTCCGGTCGGGCCGATACGGCAGGTATATGATGTGAATAACTGGACGAATTTCACACAGGATGAGCAGATCACCATGCTGACACTCTGGAGTATCATGCGTTCTCCTTTGATGCTGGGAGGAGAGCTGACAGGGTTTGACGAATTCACTATGAATCTGGTAACCAATTCTGAAATACTTGCCATGCATGCAAATGCACGGCATTCGCATCAGGTGTGGAGACGTGAAATCGATGGTATAGAGCATGCATTGTGGATTGCAGCAGATACAAAGGGTGGATATTATGTCGCGGTATTTAATCTGGGTGATAAAGACAGTGGCATATCCATACCGCTTGCCGATCTGGAGATTTATGATGGAGTAAATGGAACGGAGCTTTGGAGCGGAGAGCACGTGGAAGAGCCAAAGAGCCTTAGTGTGTCATTAAAGAGTCATGGTGCTAGGGCATATCATTTTACGTACAACTAAAAAGCATACTACTGTTAATGTATAGAGATCTTCAATCATGATCTCAGTTTTGAGATTAACCTTATGGTCATTTTCAGCACGTTGGCGATCTTTTTCGATTATTATATTTTACTGTGAGATTTTGATATTAGCAATAGTAAAATGGGGCAGAGAAGAGTTGAAAAGGCAGACGGATAAGAAACAAAGATAAAATAGTAAAAATAGAATAGAACAAAGAAAGAATATGGAGATAAAACAGAAAGGAATAAACAATG